>Ga0209943_1002339_pt1 | contig 10466 bp, 13 predicted proteins | sample SalPonR1_B_D2_MG_FD_185698 | JGI IMG/M metagenome (GOLD analysis project Ga0209943, IMG submission 185698) | Salt pond soil microbial communities from South San Francisco under conditions of wetland restoration - Salt Pond MetaG R1_B_D2_MG... ... | reverse complement strand
TGACATATTATATTTAATATATATACTCTTTATGGTATGTGGGAAATATATGAACATAGGCGTGTTTCTAAACAACTTGACTCCCTTCCAAAAGACGTATTGAAGAGATATGAAAAATGGAAAGACATTGTGACCATTTCTGGTCCTCAGGGACTTCGCAAAATCAAAGGGTTACATGACGAATCTTTACGTGGCGAATGGAAAGGGCATCGATCGTCTCGATTAAATCAACAATATAGGGTTATCTATAGGGTTGAAAAGGACAAAGTTTTAATTCAAGTCATTAATGTAACGCCACATGACTACCGGAGGAAGTAAATGAAAGATTTCCGTAAAGCTAAAAAGCGTATTAATGTCACTGTAGGCGAATCTGTTAAAATTATTAGAGAGTTACAAGATCTTAGCCAAAATGATCTGGCCGAGTTAACCGGAATTCCTCAATCTACTATCTCAGCAATAGAAAATGATAGAGTTCAACTTGGTGTCGAGAGAGCAAAGGTTTTAGCAAGAGCACTACAATGTCATCCGGCTGTCCTCGTATTTCCGGGTTGGGATGTAAAGCAAGAGTCAGCCGCATAACCTCGCTGGTCCAGGGGACGAGGGGACGGCAAAAAGCGCGCCGCCCCTGACCAGCCCGTTGGGACTATAAAATTTGCCCTTGACTTTTGCCGGAAATGTAATTACAATGTATTTACGTTAAATGGTAAAGGAGAAGTCTAATGCGCGCAAAAATAATAAAAATAGGTAATTCCCAAGGATTGCGCATCCCGAAACCCATCCTTGATCAAACAGGCATTATGGATGATGTTGAAATTGAGGTTGAAAAAGATCAAATTATCATTCGACCTGTCAAAGATGTTCGTGATGGATGGGATGCTGCTTTCAAGGCCATGGGAGAAAAGGACGACGACAAGCCAATCATTGATGATAATATTTCGCATTCATGGGATGAAGAAGAATGGCAATGGTAGTGAAACGTTTTGATGTATATTTGGTTAACCTTGATCCCACAATTGGTTCAGAGATCCAAAAAACAAGGCCCTGCCTGGTAATTTCACCTGATGAAATGAATCGCAATATACGAACGGCGATCATTGCCCCGATGACGTCTACTCAAAAAGATTATCCAACTCTTGTCTCCTGTACTTTTCAAAAGAAAAAGGGACAAATTGTTTTAGATCAGCTTCGAACAATTGATAAAACACGACTCGTAAAGAAGCTTGGCACAATAGATTCCAAAACCCAGTTGAATGTCATTTCAATTCTTCAAAGATTATTCGCTTTTTAATATAAAATTGGCCCAACCAGTCAGCCCAGGTGACAGCCAGGGCCAGCGCCTTTTTGATAAACCGAGGGGAATTGAGCAACATACATTTTTAATCAAGCCAGTGGAAGCCCTGGCTGCTCCTGGCTTCCAACGTTGGGGCTATAAGAAGAATCAGTAGTGATATCTCAATTGAGCAATCAAAATTGCATCATCAGAAACCTTATAAATGAATCTATGCTCGTCATTGATTCGCCTGGACCAGTAACCGGAAAGCGCATGTTTCAAAGGTTCAGGTTTGCCAACACCCTCAAAAGGGCTGCGTTTGGTTTCCTTAATGAGGGTGTTGATACGGCGAAGAATTTTTTTGTCAGTTTTTTGCCAATAGATGTAATCGCCCCAGGCATGGTCGGAAAAAATGAGCTTCACTCTATAAGCTCCTTTTCTTTTCCTTTGCCATTTTCGAGTTGGGCGATAGATTCAATCAGCCGTCTTGTGTTTTTCGGTGATCGCAATAGATATGCTGTCTCTTCAAGGGATTCAAAATCCTCAAGAGACATAATAACTACAGATTCCGAGGACTTCCGTGTTACAATCATCGGAGCACGGTCTCGACAAACTTTTTCCATTGTTTTAGCAAGGTTTTGTCTTGCTGCTGTATAGGTTATGGCTTCCATTTCATCACCTCCTGTACAGCATATTGTACATATAAAGGGCAGATTGTCAATATTTTTTTGCCCCAACCAGGGCATTCAGCAGACCGCAAAAAGCAGCGGCTGCTGATGCCCGCCGTTATGTTTGCATAGTTGAGGGGAGAAGCCTGAGTTTTGATATTCAGTGAATTTGATTTTTCAATTCTGAAAAATCCCGAATATAGAGAAGATTCAGTACGTGAGGATATTATTGCGCCTTTACTGAAGTATCTCGGTTTCCGAAGCGACAGAGACCCCAAGATAGTTCGTAGTAAGCCGCTGCGGCATCCCTATGTCATGATTGGCGCAAAAAAACACCCTGTAAATATCATCCCAGACTATTTGATTACCTCAGGGGATGTTGTTCGATTGATTATTGAGGCAAAAGGCCCAAAGCAAAATATTGATGATGGAGATCACGTTGCTCAGGCATATTCCTATTCCATACACCCAGAGGTCAGGGCGAAATACTATTGTCTATGTAATGGGTACAAGTTTAACATTTTTAATGTGTCTAAGATTGGACCTCTCAAATCATTCTATATTCCGACACTGAGTAAGAATGACATAGTAGAAATGGCCCAGAAGTTGGCAATTCTGGATTTGTCCAATGACAACATGATGAATTATGACATTGATTTCGGGATTTTCATGAGAATGCATGGATTTTCCAGCAATACTGAGATGTCGTTTTTTAGTGTGCCAATGTTTACAATCGGGAGGTTGGACGATTGGACCTATACATTCAGCTGTGCCAACGAGACCGTAACAGACCGAAAGGTCGCTATGTCCATCGATTTTACTCATACCCAATTTGAGAAACTTTGTTCCATTCTAAATTCGGAAGTCGTCGCTAATATTAAGTCGGCTTTGTCAAAACAACCTTTTATATATAGAAACGAGATCAATCCACCATGTGTCTCAGTGACAGCGCGCTTAGGGGACAAAATCGTTACAAGTGTCACTGGCGAGGAATTTATTCCCTTAACGCTTATCGAGTTTCATAAAGGATAAAGGTGTTTTAATCAGTATTAAACATAACAATGCTCTTGCAGCGGATCGCAAAAAGCCGCGCCCGCTATAGAGCGCCGTTATGTGTTTAGTGTCACAATCGCTTAATTCTTAATTATAGGAAGATTCATGGACCGATTAGATCCTTATCTGTTTAAAGGCCCAAGGACGTACTTTACCGATTTTGATCATAGAATTGTAGTTCGGTCAAAAGATACTGAACTGTTGCGCATACAAGCAGAGCGAAAACTTAAACTTCTTTTATTGATAAAGGCCAATATCGTATGTGCAGCATCCCATCTCGCAACTGAATTTGCATATAATATTTTTAGAGAAAACTCTCGCTTGATTAGTGAGGGGCATATAATTCCTGCATTAAGAAAAGATAAAGATAGTTTTACAGACCTATTGGAAAGGAAAAAAATCGATAAAAAAGATGAAATAATTGATTTTTACAACCATAACGTAAAATACACTGCCGACTGGGAGCTTGATGATAATTCAGGGTGGTTTCGAGAAAATTTTATCAAGGAAATCTCCAACCCCGTATCTGTTATTAGAAAACAGTTAGCAAGAGCTGCCAGTAATGAATTAAATCCAACACTTATTAAGAATTTCAAAAGAGAACTTGGAGAAAGCAGCATAATTAGTCGAAGCCAGATTGAAGGATTAACTACAAATATGTCGACAAAACAAAAAGAGTTGCTTTTAAATTTCAGGGAACTCTTATACCACATATCAGGCGCGCGAGTTGTACATTGTGAAAGTTCGATTCCGCAAGAAAACTACATTGACTACGATATCGCTGATTTTAAGCAAAACAGAACTAAATTATCAGATCATCAAATCTTGTTTAAAATGTTCATCGAGCTTGCACTGGAAACTATTCAGCAGCGAATGATCCCTTATGAACTTCTAGATTGGTTGTCTTTTGATGATATTCTCGCGATACGAAAACCAATTCTCGATTCAGAGTTTCAAAATAAATATGAAGTTATTGTTAAGAAAATAGTATCAGAGATTAAGGAGGATAACTCCCAGTTCTTTTTTGATATTAACGAGCTTGAAGAAATTAGAAGTTTGTTAGAAAAAACCTTTAATCAGGTGTTTGATGAAGAATTACCTGAATTTATAAAAGGGAAAGTGAAGCAAAAAGCCAAGTCTCTTGTTAGCGTATCATCATCTTTAGCCTTAGGGTTTTTGGGATTCTTCCCAGGGCTTGGTAGTATTGCAAGTGGCGTTTCCATTTTAAAAGATTCCCCCTCACTAATCTTTAACCTAAGGCAAACATTTTCATCCCAAAAGGCCATAGATAATATAAAATTGTATAAGCAAAACAGAGAGGAGCTACTAAGGAAGCAAGTTGAAAAGAGTGATTTATCAGACAAATCTACTATGCTGGATATGGTTAATATATTAAATAACTTGTTGGGTGAAAAATTAAAAATATAAACCTTTTGTACAGACAAAACTATTGAATAATAACACATAACCAGCCGGCTTAACCAGACGCCGGACATTATGCGGCTTTTCCCCGCGTCCTTGGCGGCGCTGGTTAGCCGGAACGTTATGCAGTGAAAAAAAATAGGTGCAAGCTATGGAAGAAACTGTCCCTTTAACCTAAACTGAGCGATTTTGAATTTGGTAGCACGATTCTGCCACTGCCCCTAGTCAAATACAGGGATTGTTAATAGACTTGGAGATAAATTTCCATGCCAAATACTATTTTTTCAATATATGTGAGTGTTTTACGCAATAGCCGCGGGGTTCAGGACATACCCCTCCCTTCGGCCATGCTGTGATTTTATTTTAACTATTTGAAAATTATACTATAATTGGCGCGCGATGGCACCGGTCAAAAAGGTCTGATAAGCCAAGGCTTTCAAAGCAGGCAGTGGTAACTTTTAATACCACCTTGCCGCTATGGGAAACAATTTTGCCGGCGATATCAATCAACCCCCTGCGAACCGTGCTTGCGTAAGCCCCGGCCGGGACAACCGGAGTGCCGACATCTTCTTTGAATGATTCCATCAAAAAATGACCGAGAAGCATCGAATAATACCAGGCCGCATTTGGATTAAACCGCTTGAACGGCAACTGCTCATGACCGAAGTCCTTCAATGCCCGGTTGGCCAATTCATCGCTGCCTCGCTCATGATAGCAGGAAACGATGCCGCGGGCTTCCAGATATTCTTCTGCCCCGGCCTTTTTGAGGAGACGGTCAATCGGCTGTCCCTGGCCGATGTTGGTGATGATTACCGTATCAGGCCGGCAGCCGGGCAGAACCATCTGCCCGCCGCAGTCATGGACCAGGCGGCAGTAAATGGTGCGCCTGAATGCCTTCCAGCTGCCTCGCCGGCTGGCAAACTCAATGTATTCCCAGCTTTCTTTTTTGCCGGAGTCATACCGGCTCCATGTTTTCTCATCGACGCTCTCGGCAAAGGAGACGATATCCTTATACAGCTTGCCGCCACAAACATATCCAATTTCAAGCTCTTCACAGAGGCCAAAGATCTTCTGATCGAAGAAACCGCTGTCCATGCGGATAATAATGGCAGCGTCCGGGCGATATGCCTTGCGGATTCTGGAAACCATATGCCGGATCATCTGCTCGACTGTGGTGCCATAATTGGAGTGCTTGTTGCCCCCGCGGAAAACGGCGTCAACAATCAGACGGCCCCAGTTCATTTGCAGAGGCTGAAATCCCTTCTTCTTTTTATATGTCGGCTTCACTCCATGGCGCCGCTCGGCATCGTCATTGTCCATCACCATGGTATCAATGCCCAGTTCGATCACATCCGGCTGTTTGATCTTCAGGCGCCAAATGAAAAGCTTTTGCAGCAAACGCCGGAACAGGAAAACCCGGGTCCAGGCAAACGCATTGAAAAAGCGTTTCATCTGGTGCGAAGAAGCCATCTTTTCGATATCGGACTCAATGGCTCCAGCATAGCCCTCATCTCTGGCGAGCTGGTCAAAATAGATCAAATGCCTGCTGGTGCCGTCTGCCATGAAGCAGAGAACTTGCTTAAAAAGTTCGAATACATCCGTGCCTTTTCTGCTTTTGCGCATCGACCCGAAGAACCGATCCAAAAAGCCAAAAATTTCAATTTGATGCAGATATGCGACAAAGAGACTCAGCCCGGCTCGTCCGGTCAACCGGTCGGAAGTTGTCTCCACGGCGCTGATTTTGGCTTCATTTTTTCGGTAGGATTTGCTATTTTGTTTCATAAAGTCCTCCACCTGTTGGGTGTGTTATTGTTGCTATTACTTTCGCTGGTTTTAGCAAGCATTATAACACATTACCCGCGGGTGTAGGACTTTTTTTTGTCAAAAATCGCTCAGATTAGGTTTAAATATCCGTGATCTTCCTGAACAATTAACAAAAGAAGTTAATGCCCATATCAGGCTCTTTGCGGTCACTATGTTAATCTCTGATAGCCCGGATTCAGATCCAATTCCATGTTCTGGCACTTTGATTAGTGTTAAGGGGCAGAAAGGAATTTTAACTGCAAGGCATGTATGTGAGGAAATATTTAAACATAAAGTTCTTTTGATAATGATTGGCAAGGTTCCACATGAGGTTGAAGTAGACAATTTGCGTTGTATAAATTCAAAAATTCAAACAAAATGCGATAAAATTTCGTCAGATATACCGGATTTAGCGTTTATAGGATTGCCCAATACTTCAATCAATCATCTCGAAGCAACAAGCAAAGCATTCTTTTCTCTCGATAAAAGGATTGATGAGGAATCTATGGAGTTCGCTACTAACAAGGTTGGTTATTTTGTCTTATTTGGAGCACCTGATAAATTGGTCAACTATAAAGAACAGAAGATCACTTCCTTCTGCTATAGTACTTATATAAGTGATTGTTTTGAACACGGTGATTGGGATTACCAAATAATGGGATTAGATCTTGAAAGCAACCCTGAAATCCCTGATAATTTTGTAGGAATGAGTGGAGGAGGCATCTGGAAAATAAAATTTCTTGTAAGCGAGGACAAGACAAAATTTGTAGTTGAAAACCCCAATAGAGATATTGTCATTGTTGGAGTTAATTTTAATCAGACCTATCTAACTGGTAGACAAATAATAGGTCATGGACCTAAATCAATATATCAGGCTTTCTTTAATCTTATTTAATGATAAATTGCATTACATAACAAGTGGCTTTACAGCGGACTCAGGCCAAAAAAGCGGCCCTCGCCGGTAAGCCACATTATGACTCATAATATCAGAGACCTTTTATGAATACCATTACCATCGTAGGGACAATTATCGGAAGTGCTGCTTTCGGAGCGGTGGCCGGTAAACTCTTGGATGCATTTGTTCTTTCACGGATTAATGACAAATATGAAAGGAAAAAATGGCTTCGAGAGATTAAAATTGAAGCCTTTACGAAACTCACTGAAGAACTTCTATCTCTCGGTGTTAAAGGGCAACTGCATGATGATCCATGGCGATTTCGTGCCTTAGCTGCAAAAGCGATTCTTTTATTGGATGATCCAATTCTAATCAAAGATATTTATGCCTTTATAGATAAATTATACCAAATAAATACTGGATCATCTGTAGCGGTATCTAACCTCCCTGATGATTTTTCAATTCAATTACCGAGTGGAGCTAAGGCCACAAAAAAGGACTTGGAAAAGGGTTTCTCATTAAATGAATTAGAAAAGCATGCCATAAATATTGCCAACGAATTGGGTGCAAATTTAAAAAGTACATAGAATACCGTCATAACCATGCAGTGCATTGGACAGCCAGGACCGATGCCATTTTGAGAAAACTTTCAATTGTTGACTGTCTATATCTATACCGTCTTTAGCGGGAGCCTGGCTGCCACTGACCGCAATCGTTATGCGTCTCAGATATTGACATATTATATTTAATATATATACTCTTTATGGTATGTGGGAAATATATGAACATAGGCGTGTTTCTAAACAACTTGACTCCCTTCCAAAAGACGTATTGAAGAGATATGAAAAATGGAAAGACATTGTGACCATTTCTGGTCCTCAGGGACTTCGCAAAATCAAAGGGTTACATGACGAATCTTTACGTGGCGAATGGAAAGGGCATCGATCGTCTCGATTAAATCAACAATATAGGGTTATCTATAGGGTTGAAAAGGACAAAGTTTTAATTCAAGTCATTAATGTAACGCCACATGACTACCGGAGGAAGTAAATGAAAGATTTCCGTAAAGCTAAAAAGCGTATTAATGTCACTGTAGGCGAATCTGTTAAAATTATTAGAGAGTTACAAGATCTTAGCCAAAATGATCTGGCCGAGTTAACCGGAATTCCTCAATCTACTATCTCAGCAATAGAAAATGATAGAGTTCAACTTGGTGTCGAGAGAGCAAAGGTTTTAGCAAGAGCACTACAATGTCATCCGGCTGTCCTCGTATTTCCGGGTTGGGATGTAAAGCAAGAGTCAGCCGCATAACCTCGCTGGTCCAGGGGACGGCAAAAAGCGCGCCGCCCCTGACCAGCCCGTTAGGATTTACGGAGGCCAAATTGCGCATCAAAGAGGAATTCCGAAAATCTGGATATTTTTGGTTGCCATCATTCCCCGAAAAACAGATCCCTGGCACGCTTGTCATTACAGATGGAGGAGATATAGAGCTTGAAGTTGTTGGCTTGTTCCATGAAAGTCCAGAAGGACTGACAAGGGCTCTAAATGGCAAGGAGCAATTCGAAAGAATTGTTGGCCATATCGAAAAGCACGGCTTGGTTACATTAGAAAATTGTTTTTATAAAAACAGTAATATTGCTTTTGGAGGAATTTCCAAGTCCACTATATATGTAAATAAGGCTCTGATAGGCGTAGCTTATGATGTGGGAGAAAGTATATTACTTAATGCGTTCAAATTTTCCGTGGAAGGTATCGACGAATGGGTGGGATTAAGTGGAATTAAAATTGACCATAAATTTGAACATCGTACAGCATCAATAACATACACACCGCCCGAAGAAATCACATTTAACCTCAACAATGGGATGAAGCTATTAATTACCTTCTCATGGACTTTGCCTGGCTTTTCGAGCACGAAAGAAGCAAAAATTACACAAAAGGCATTTTTTAAGCTGCTCTCCGAAAAGGAACGCCCGCTTAACGAGTTTATCTCATCAGCATATAAAATTACTACACTTCTCGGTTTTGCTATTGACCAAACAGTCTGTATAGATCAGGTAACTGTTACCTCTGACGAGATCCGTCAAGATATTGGTAAGGGTAAAACATCTCCGGTTCAAATATCACTTTTTTATCCAAGTCTGCCTTACACAAAGATTGAACCAAAGGTTGATTGGCATCGTATGTTATTCAGGTATGGGCAAATTCAAGACGATGCCGAACGCATAATAAATAACTGGTTTGATGCTTATGATGTGATAGACCCTGCGCTAAATCTTTATTTTTCGACAAAAACTGGAGCGCATCGATATTTAGATGGAAAATTTTTAGCTTTATCACAGGGGCTTGAAACCTACCACCGTAGAACTTCAAGTGAAAAACTGATGGATGATGCTGCTTTTAGTGAACTTACAGAGAATTTGATCAGTCAATGCCCGCCTGAGCACCAAGAGTGGCTATCAGGGCGAATGAGACACGGAAACGAACTCAATCTCGGCAAAAGGATTAAGCGTATAGTTACGCCATTTAAAGAGCTTATCGGAAACAGTAAGGAACGTAATAAGTTAATACGAACAATTGTCGATACAAGAAATTATTTAACCCATTACGACGAATCCTTACAACACAAAGCAGCATCTGGCCATGATTTATGGGTTATATGCCTTAGAATGGAAGCCATTTTTCAACTCCATTTGCTTCAGGTTATGGGTTTTGGCGATACAGAAATCCATGCTGTTTTTAAAAATAGTAACGAGTTACGGCAAAAGCTTAAGCAAACCTAACCTCACTGGTTCAGGGGACGGCAAAATGCGCGCCGCCCCTGATTTCAGTGTTAGAGATGTAATGAGGAAAAGATGGATTTAACCGAAGGCAGTCATAAAATTTCCATTGAAGGTCGGTGGGATTTAGAAGACCTTTATAGGTTTCCTCGTGCATATGAACAGATTTATTTCCTTCTGTATGCCTTATTGCCGCATGAAGACGAATGGACTCAGGAAAGAATCGCGTATGCATTTCAGCAATATCCGTGGCGGGGTGGATACAGCGCGGTAAATTTTTATAACCAACTTAAGCACACACTTCCTAAAAAAGAAAGGCCTCAAGTCCTATCTCTTCAATATTCATCACCAGGTTGGATTGAACTAAGTCTAATTGTAGGTGTTGCGGTGGCTGCAGAAAGGATTGTGAAAGCTATAGCCACCGTCATCAAAGAATCAAATTCGGTGTATAGTGCGATCCATCGTGGGATGCAAGAACCAGCAATTCACGGTTACTACTGATCTAATCAGTTTATCAGTTTTTTGAAGCGAGAAGAACGGATTTTGAGTGCTGATTATAGCAGAGAAAGCATGTA
>Ga0209943_1002336_pt1 | contig 10476 bp, 7 predicted proteins | sample SalPonR1_B_D2_MG_FD_185698 | JGI IMG/M metagenome (GOLD analysis project Ga0209943, IMG submission 185698) | Salt pond soil microbial communities from South San Francisco under conditions of wetland restoration - Salt Pond MetaG R1_B_D2_MG... ... | reverse complement strand
CTGATATCTTGGATTCATCTCCAGAGTCAGTATTTCACTACCTTCGGGCAGGTCCTGGGCCATCATCAGCGTAGAGTACCCGGTAAACGTTCCCACCTCAAGTATTCTCTGAGGTTTAATAAGACTTACAAAAAAACGAAGCAGAATACCCACCTGCCTGCCACTCATCATATCTGTGAACTCCAGGTCTTCTTCTGATACGTTAACCAGTTTTTTTACAATATCCGGCTCTTCAGAAGTGTGATCTATCGTATATTCTTCAATCTCTTTGTCTGAAATATCCATTATCTTGCCAATGATTTATTAAATGAACCTGTTAAGCAGAGTTACTGGTATCGAAATAACTTTCACAATGGATTACATATCCTGTAAAGCTGATAACTTAAAATATACATTAGATAACCAATCATAAAAGATGAAACCGGATTCCTTTATTCCTGCCAGAGAATCACGTTTTTTCATCATTTTCTTTGATCTTGTAGTTCGTCTTCTCTGCAAACTTAGGTTTTCATCTGTCTATTTAAAGCAGTCCTATGTTCCTTCGAAAAATTCCAAAACCATCTACTATTTAAATCATACTTCCTGGTGGGACGGCCTGATTCCCCTACTCCTCAATCAGAAATGTTTTCACCAGCAGGCTCGGGCAATGATGGAGGACAAGCAGATGCGGGAACATGGGTTTTTTAAGCGAATCGGTGCATTTTCTGTAAGCCCTGAAAATCCAAAATCAGCTGTGCGATCACTCCGATACGCAGTACAATCTATGAAGAGGCCCAACGCATCACTATTTATCTATCCGGAGGGAGAAATCAGGCCATTCTCTACTGAAAAACCAAAGTTTAAAAGCGGCCTCTCCTGGATTGTTTCAAAATACTCTCAGCCCGATGTGGTTCCCGTTGCCATCTATATAACTACAGCAAAAAGCTCAAAACCCGCACTCTACTTGCAGGTTGGGCAACCTGTTGACAGAATCGACACCAACGATCTGTCAGGCAAGACAAATCGGTTCGAAAAAGAGCTCCAAACATTACTACTTAGTACGGTAGATATGGCACATAACGACCCCGGTCAATTTCATAAGTTCGTTTGAGAAAACTCAGGTTTAGTCTAACTTAACCCTCTTGCCTGATTTACTGCTCTTAATGGCTGCTTCCACTATCTCCAGACCTCTCTTTGCAGTTTCAGGTTTTACAGGAGGTTCCCATTTCTTTGTAATAGAATGATAAAGATCATCATAAAATTGAGGGTATTTACCGGGGACTATTTCAACCGGTTTCCGCTTTGCATTATCACCTTGATAAAGAAATGCTTGCTGTTGTTTAGCAAGTTCTTTCAGCAGTTCGGGTGTAAGAGATTGACCATTCGTAAGAGCACTCTCCTGTGCGTCTTTACCGTCAATAACCAGGGAAGCCTCTGCACCCCTTGCAATAAAGCGGGGAACAGGATCTGCAACAAGCATACCGGCAGAAAGCGTTACCTCGAGTTTTGTCGGCCTGTCGTAATATAATTTTATGTCGAAGGAATCATCTGTATCGCCACCTCTCTGGTTTTTGATATCGGCATAAACGGCATTTGGTTTACCGAACAGTATCAGCGACTGATCAATCAGATGGGGGGAGAGATCATACAGAATACCGCTTCCCGGTTCGCTACTCTCCTTCCAGTGACCGTCCCGCAACTCTCTTCTATGCCTGTGAAAGGTCGATTTGATTTCCACAAGTTCACCAAGTGCACCATCATTGAGTGTCTTTTTCAGCGTTAAAAAATCGGCATCTCCCCTTCGGTTATGAAAAACGGTCAGTATTTTTTGCTTTATTTCTGCCAATCGAATCAGTTCTTCTGCCTCGTCTGATGAAACGGCAACTGGTTTTTCAACAACCACATGTTTGTCTGCACTCAGGGCCTCTTTAGCTTGCTCAAAATGAATGCGGTTAGGTGAAGTTATAATAACAATGTCTACTTTATCATCTTTCAATAACTCCTTCAATGAACGAACAACCATTACACCTTTTTCATCAACACGTGTTGTGCTGGACGATGGCAAATATACACTGCGCAGTTTAAAGCCCCGATGTAACTTTAAAAGAGGCAAATGAAAATTTTTTGCTGATTTTCCATAACCTGCGATAGCTGCCTGAAAAACGGTATCCATAGTTTCTACTACTTTATTTTTTTCATCACTCTCTGTATCAAAATACAAATCACATACGGTCATTAAAACTACTGTTCTAAAGAATAGATAGAGATATTTATTTTCTGATACATTTGATTATCTTCAATCCTTAGTTTTAATACATACCGGTAAATAGCTTCCATCTCCTTTTTTATGATATCCAAAGAGATTTTATCAAAAATCAGAAAACTTGAAATTCACACCAAGGGTCTCGTAAATAATATTTTTGGTGGCGAATATCAGTCTGCATTTAAAGGCCGGGGTATGGAATTCTCTGAGGTTCGTGAATACACCTTTGGAGATGATGTGCGGCAAATTGACTGGAACGTCACCGCACGCAACAGAAAGCCCTATATTAAAGTGTTTGAGGAAGAGCGTGAACAGACACTTATGCTTTGCGTGGATATTTCACCCAGTGGCTTTTTTGGAAGCCGTTCTCAAACCAAGATGGAGCTGGCTATTGAAATATGCGCAGTTTTGGCGTTTAGCGCCATAAAAAACGGTGATAAGGTTGGGCTGGTGCTCTTTAGTGACAAAATCGAGAAAGTAGTTCCTCCCAAAAAGGGACGTACCCACGTTTTGCGTCTTATTCGCGAGCTGTATACATCGGAACCATCAGGCGATAAAACTTCAATAGCAGATGCCCTTTCATATGTAAACCGTTTGCTGAACCGTAAAGCTATCGTTGTACTTGCCTCCGACTTTCAGGATTCGGATTATGAAAAGGAGCATCGAATAACTTCGCAAAAACACGATCTTGTAAATCTTATTGTAAACGACTCGTTTGAAGAGCATCTGCCAAATATCGGGCTGGTTCCGTTTGAAGATGCCGAAACCGGCGAACAGACGCTGGTTGATACATCAAGCAGAAAAGTAAGAGTGGAATTCGAACGTGCTGTAAGAGAAAAGAAGAGAAAGCTGAAAGAGTATATGGTAAAAAACAAGATGGATTCGGTTGACGTGTACACAAATCAGTCCTACATTCGTCCGCTTATTAACTTTTTCCAGAGACGAACCAGCCGGTTTTAATTTTGGCGAAACGATTTGATTGCAGCCGGAAAGGAAGATTTGTTTGAGTAGTTAATTAATCCCCTGTCCCTGAAGCGCCAGTTCATTTCCTTCACCAGTGAGTGAGTCCATCATCTCATCCAGACGCTGAACCTCCACTATAAATTCATTCATAAATTCAGCTCTCAGACCTTCGTCGGGTGGAAAATCGTAAGATACTGAGTTCAAGGGGGCTCCGTTTTTATAAAGTCTGTAGCAAAGGTGCGGCCCTGTAGCTAAACCGGTTTGTCCAACATATCCAATAACCTGGCCTTGTTTTACTTTCACTCCAGCTCTTATTCCGGGGCCAAATCGGCTCATATGCAGGTAAGCGGTTTTATAAACGCTGTTATGCTTAATTTGTACAATATTGCCATTACCTCCTCTTCGCTGTGCTTCTGTTACAACGCCATCACCGGCAGCCAGAATAGGAGTTCCAGTAGGAGCAGCATAATCAGTTCCATAGTGTGGACGGCGTCGATTTAAAATTGGATGCATTCTGCTGCGTGAAAAACCGGAGCTTATTCGGGGATTGTATTCGAAGGGAACGCGCATCATGGCTCTTCGAAGGCTATTCCCGTCCTCATCAAAATATCCGCTCTGCTCACCGTTGTCAAAATAATAGGCTCTTTTCATGTCACCACGGTGCACAAACTCTGCCGCATGGATGGTACCTATTCCGATGTATTCGTCATCAACGTAACGGTTTTCATAAACAGCCTTAAAACGATCGCTTTTTCGCAGTCCGTAGAAATCAACGGTCCATGCATAAATGTTTGCTAGTTCTACAATTAATTTTTGCGATACTCCCTGCTGATAAATTGCATTGGCCAGTGAACTTTCTATTACTCCGGAAACCGCACTCATTTTTACATCAACGGGAATCGTACCATTCTCTATGGTAATATCATTATTCCAGCGAATAATAGAGTAGTCTGTATCGCTTCTCCTCCACACAAAGGCTTCCACTTCACTGTTTTCACCTTTATATAGTTTGTACTCCTGGCCGGGTATCATTCTTGCAAGATTTATTTGCCCGGCAGCCTCTTTTTGTATCTGGTAAATTTTTTCGGGGGAAACACCGTGTCTGCTTAAAATAATATAGAGTGATTCGTTTCTTTTAATAGCTGATTCCACGACTTCGTATGAGCTATATTCAAAACCGTATCTGTCCCGTGGAGGAACGGGTGGTATTTCACTCATATTTTCAATAGAAATCAATTCCGGTTCATTTATGTCGACCTCTTCGCTTTTTGCATGGTAGGCAATTATGAAAAGAACGCATATCAGGAACAGAGAACCGGCTATTTTTTTTAGCATTCGTGGGCTTGGTGTTAATAAATTATCGTTGTGCAGAAGATATATGAGTTTAAAATATAATAAATATGAAATTTATCATAATTCCCGTCTATTTTTTACACTCCTTTTCTGTCGGTGTTATTCCGCAATCACACAAAAAGAAAACCAATTCTTAATTCGTTAAAGCTTTTGTATCTTTTCACTTGCTTTAAATCAAGGTTAACAAATGATTTGATGGACTGTAAATTCAATACCGCTTTTCTTATGAAAAAAGCGGGATTTCTGCTCATATTCTCTCTAATTGCATTCAATGTTTCGGGCAGACAGCTACATACATACGTTGAAAAAGACTCTGTACAAGTTGGAGAACGATTCTTCTACACTATCGTTTTCGACAGAAACAGCGCATCTAATATTCAGTATCCCGCTGAAGATAATTTTTCAGATCCGATAACATTTATTTCAAGAGATCGTTACAGCGTAGCTGACACAAGAGACAGTTTGGTCTATCAGCTTCAATTTTTTGGCACAGAAGATTTTACAATTCCCAGAAAAGAGATACTTGCTGAAATTGCAGGTAAAGATACTACCTATTATACAGCACCTGTTCCACTATTTTTTAAATCTGTGCTGGCTTCAGAAGATGAGGAATTCCGCCCCCTAAAACCGATATTTGAGTTCGCACGCACCTGGTGGCCATGGGTTGTAGGGTTGATTCTTTTAGCACTGATTGGTTATTACGTTTACAACTGGTATAAAAAACAAGAACCTAAAGCCGAACCAGAATCCATCCCTGACCCTGATCCGTTTATAAGCCCTCTTATCGAGCTTCGCGAATCCATAGATCGATTGCCAAAACCATCTGAGTTAAACGAATTCAGCGATTTTGAAGCTTATTATATTGATCTGGGAGATGCCATTCGGCGCTACCTGAAACGTGTTTACTCAATTCAGGCACTGGAAATGACTACCCGGGAAATTGATCAGGCACTGAAAGCCGAACTTGCAGCCGACGAGCAGATACTCATTACCCGGAAGGTACTTAATGAGGCCGATATGGTTAAATTTGCAAACTTTAAACCAACCACCGACATGGCCGACTCCATCCTGCAAAAAGCGCAGCGGTTTATTGAAGTTGCACGTACCGTTAACCAGGATCAGATTCACTATATGAAGTACCGCTATGAGGTAGATCATGGAATCATCAAAGAAAGCGAAATTAAGGAATCTAAAGAGGTGCAATAACTGATGATCTGGTCAAATCCTGAATTTTTCTGGCTGCTTTTACTGATACCTGTTTATATATTGTATCAGATATGGCTGTTTTGGTCAAAAAATCATCCGGTTGTTACGTTTTCATCCACAAAACAGCTTAAAAAGCTGCCCGGTAATTACCGTTCGTACCTGGCATTTGCCACACCTATTCTCTACATGGCAGCTTTTGCCCTTTTGGTTACTGCACTTGCAAGGCCACAACTTCGAAATAGTAATGTAGAGCGGTTTTCTGAAGGCATAGATATCATCATCAGTATTGACATTTCATCCTCTATGCTGGCTGAAGATATTGAGCCAAACAGGCTGATTGCCGCCAAAGAAGTGGCAGGAGATTTCATCACTCAGCGGATTAATGACAGAATTGGCATAAACGTTTTTGGCCGTGAAAGTTTTACGGTAGTTCCTCCAACGCTGGATCATAACCTTGTACAGAGCCTGCTGGAAACCGTTGATCTCGGCATGGTGCGTGATGGCACAGCGATCGGCATGGGTATTGCAACCTCTATTAATCGTCTGCGGGATAGTGAAGCAAAAAGCAAGGTCATTATCTTAATTACCGACGGCATGAATAACGCAGGTGAGATTGATCCCGTTACGGCAGGTGAAATGGCGGCATCACTTGGAATTAAACTCTATACTCTCGGAATTGGCAGCCGAGGGACAGCCCCTTATCCAGTAGATGACCCCCTTTTTGGCAGGCGTTACCAAAATGTACAGGTAAACATTGATGAAGAGATGCTTACGAATATTGCCCAAATGACAGGCGGCCGATACTGGAGAGCTACCGAAACACAGGAACTGCGGGATATTTATGACGAGATTGACGAGCTGGAACGATCTGAAGTGGAAGAGATTATTTACATCGATTATGAAGATTTATATCCACGGTACCTGGCCGCGGGACTGTTACTATTTCTCCTCGCATTTGTTAATGAACGATTCTTTACCCGTTCCCCATTGTTCAATACATAGCACTCTTTCATTCAAAACAGTTTTATGCTGCATCAACTATCAACAGCTATTCTCAACTCCATAAGTGTTGATGAACTTGCAGACCTCGCAGGAGATAAAAAAAATGTTCTCTGCCGGGGGCTTACCGGTTCATCAGATATTTTCCTGCTGAAAGAGCTTTACGACAGGAACCATACACTGCTTTACCTTACCAAAGACTTTGAAGATGCGGCGGCGGCGGCCTCAGATTTTGAACAGCTTGGAGCCAGGGAAGTATACCTATTCCCTCCTACCCGCCGCAGTCCATACGACAGCGAAACCGTTGCCGACCTTTCAGTAATGGTTCAAAGATCGGAAGTGCTTGAAAAATTAAATGACGGACTGGCATCCGTCATAGTTGCCTCTGCCGATGCTATCATTGAAAAACTGGTTCCGGCAGAGCAGTTTCATCAAGCCTCCATTCAGCTTAAAAAAGGAGATGAGCTTTCTCCTGAGAACCTTGCCGAAAAATTGGTAGGGCAAGGCTATAATTCAACAAAGTTTGTAGATGAACCCGGGGAATTCGCCATACGCGGAGGAATTTTTGATGTATTCCCCTTTTCGGGGGAGTACCCTGTAAGACTGGAATTTTTTGGGGATGAAATTGAATCTATCCGTGAGTTTGACCCGGACTCTCAGCGTTCTATTGCTTTTCTCAGCGAAACAAGGCTCGTACCCAATGCTGGCTTTGCAGAGGGGGGAAATAAAGAGAGTATTACTTCTTATATGCCCGATGACACTGTGATTGCACTTAATAGCAGCGATGCAATTATCGAAGAAATTGATAAATTTTTTAAAAAGGCGACAGAAATTTATGAGGCGTCTCACAAAAAAGACAGCGGCGTTGCTGTGCCCGCATCCCACTACGTTCATCCTGATGAATGGAACAACGTTCTTAACCAGTATGGCGTGGTTGCCACAGGCAGTTTTAATGAGAGCCTTCTCTTTCAAAAAGAGTATTCCGTTCCTGTTAGTCCGCATCCATCCTTTAACGGAAGTTTCAAAATACTTAAAGAGTTTATTGCGGAAGAGAGTATCAAGGGGAACAGAACCGTTATTTTCACAGATAACGCAAATCAGAAAGAACGTTTTGAAGAACTCCTTGGAGATGCTTCTGCTGCTTTGGACTACCACGTGATGATTCACAATCTTCACAAAGGATTTCTGCTCCCGGAATCCGGGATACATGCACTTACCGACCACCAGATATTTAATCGCTACCACCGGCCAAGAATTAAACGAAAGCAAGTGCGGGGAGGTATTTCATTCAAGGAGCTGAAAGACCTTAATGTAGGAGATTATATCGTCCATGTGGACTACGGAATAGGGAAATTCGCAGGATTTAAAAAGATAAAAGTTCGTGATGCGATACAGGAAGCTGCTGTACTGCACTATAAAGGAGACTCCATACTCTACGTGAATGTATCCAGCCTTCACAAAATTCAGAAATATTCCGGCAAAGAGGGAAAACAGCCGCGAATTACAACGCTTGGCTCGGGTGAATGGGCCAGGAAAAAAGCGAGTACGAAAAAGAAAGTAAAAGATATTGCCAAGGATCTTATTGAGCTCTATGCAAAACGAAAAGCTCAGAAAGCATTCGAATTTGATGCCGATAACGCCTGGCAAACCGAAATGGAAGCACGTTTCGAGTATGAGGAAACCCCGGATCAAATGTCTGCCATTAACGCGGTTAAGCAGGATATGGAGTCCCGGCAGCCAATGGACCGACTGGTTTGTGGTGATGTGGGTTTTGGAAAAACTGAGATTGCTGTTCGGGCTGCTTTCAAAGCGGTAATGAATCAAAAACAGGTGGCCATCCTGGTGCCCACTACAATTTTGGCCGATCAGCATCACAAAACCTTTTCCGACCGAATGAAGGATTTTCCGGTGGAGGTAGACGTGATTTCAAGATTTCGTACCAAAAAAGAACAGAAAGAGATTCTCGAACGGGTTAAAGCCGGTAAAACCGACATTTTAATAGGAACACATCGAATAATTTCTAAAGACGTTCAGTTTAAGAATCTGGGTTTACTGATTATTGATGAGGAACAGCGATTTGGTGTTGCAGTAAAAGAGAAGTTGAAGAAGTTCAGGGCGGCAATAGATGTATTAACACTTACAGCTACCCCGATTCCGCGAACACTACAATTCTCCCTGATGGGCGCTCGTGATCTGAGCATCATCAACACTCCACCGCCCAACAGGCAGCCTGTTTATACCGAGATTCACAGTTTCGACAGTGAACTCATTCGCGATGCCATTATACAGGAAATTTCGAGAGGCGGTCAGGTATTTTTTATCCACAACAGGGTAAAAAATATTATGGAGGTCACCGAGATGATTCGTGAACTCGTACCTGATATCCGGGTCCGTCACGGCCACGGCCAGCTCTCTCCTTCCCGGCTCGAAAAAATAATCCACGATTTTTATCACCATAAGTTTGATGTTCTTGTATCAACAAATATCGTAGAAAATGGTATAGATATTGCCAATGCAAATACCATTATCATTAACAACGCCAACCATTTCGGGCTCTCAGAACTTCATCAGCTTCGTGGCCGTGTGGGACGCTCGAACCGAAAAGCATTCTGTTACCTTATTACCCCCTCAGTGCATCAGCTCTCAACGGATGCGAGAAAACGTTTAACGGCACTTGAGGAGTTTTCCGACCTGGGATCGGGTTTTAATATTGCCATGAGAGACCTCGACATTCGCGGAGCGGGCGATATTCTTGGGGCTGAACAGAGCGGGTATATCTCTGATATCGGGTTTGAGTTGTACACGAAAATTCTGAATGATGCTGTCCGTGAACTCAAGGAAAATGAGTTTAAAACAGTGTTTGAGGATGAAGAGATTCTTACGGACTATCCCGATACAAAAGTCGAGTTCGACCTGTCAGCTTATCTCGACAACGATTATGTTCAGGATAATGTAGAGCGACTCAATTTGTATCGAAAACTTTCTGAAGCTTCGAATGAAGAACAAATCAATGAGTGGAAAGATGAACTTACCGATCGGTTCGGTGAACTGCCGGACAGCGGAAGAAATCTCATGAAAGCGGCATTGGTAAAACTTTACGGCTCGTTCCAGTATTTTACGAAAATCACTATCCGTGCCGAACGTATGTGGCTTGTATGCCCAGCAGAGGAGAGTAAATATGGCGATAAATACTATAATGATGGGTTATTTCAACAGACGTTACAAAAGATTCAGAGCATTGGAAATCATCCATATCAGGTAGTGCAGAAAAAGAACCACGTAACCTTTGTCATCAGTAATATACCTGATGTTTCAGCTGCAATCGACTATCTGAAAAGCCTCATGCAAGAGGCCTTAAAAGAAGCGGAACCCACATCATGATTGTATCCATTGAACAAGCCGCTGATCTGATCAAACAGGGAGAAATCGTGGCTGTTCCCACAGAAACAGTCTATGGGCTCGCCGCTGACTGTTTTAATGCCCACTCCGTTAAAAAAACGTTTGAAAAAAAGGGGCGTCCGGCTGATAACCCGCTTATTGTGCATATATGTGAACTAAACCAGCTGGATGCACTTGCCACATCTGTTTCTGAAGATGCCAAAACCCTGGCCCGGAATTTCTGGCCCGGGCCACTTACACTGATATTTCCGAAGCACGAAGCTGTTCCCGACATTGTGACCGGCGGGCTACCGACAGTGGCCGTTCGTATGCCC
>Ga0209943_1002333_pt1 | contig 10485 bp, 5 predicted proteins | sample SalPonR1_B_D2_MG_FD_185698 | JGI IMG/M metagenome (GOLD analysis project Ga0209943, IMG submission 185698) | Salt pond soil microbial communities from South San Francisco under conditions of wetland restoration - Salt Pond MetaG R1_B_D2_MG... ... | reverse complement strand
CCTGCGCCAGGCCGAGGATGGTGGTCTCGTCGAGCAGCGTGTTGAACACGCGCGCGTTTCCGAACTGCCTGTTCAGGCCCTTGGTCACGGTGTAGACGCCGCCCTTGCGCGCGACGTCCTCGCCGAACACCAGCGATTCGGGGTATTTCAGCAGCAGATCGTGCAGCGCCCGGTTGATCTGGATCGCCATGTGTTTCGGTGCATCGCGCTCGGGCAGGCGCGCCTCGCCGCCGAAGGCTTCGGCCCGGGCGCTGGCATCGACGGTTCGCTCGGCCTCGCGCGCGACTTGTTCCGGCGAGAACGGCGCCAGCGGCCGGATGACGTCCTCGACCGTCGTCAGCCGTGGGCGACCGTCGGCCCGATCGGCCTCCTCCAGGCAGCGAGACCTCAATTGCTCGTAGCGCTCACGTATCCGCGCCGGGCTCAGCAATCCGCGCTGGACGACGATCCTGGCCGAGACCAGCAGCGGATCCATCAGCTCGTCGCGCTCCAGGTCGGCCGGCGGACGGTACTCGATCTCGAAATCGGTGCCGGCGTGCCCCATCAGGCGGGTGGTGTTCAAGTGCAGGAACACCGGCCGGCGGCGAGTGCGGCAGGTCTCGACGGCGCGCTGCACCGACTCGAATCCGGCTTCCAGGTCCAGCCCGTCGGCGTAGACGTATTCAAGGCCGTAGCGCGCGGCCATCGATCTCGCCGTCCACTGCGACGGCGTCGGCACCGAAATGCCCAGCCGGTTGTCCTCGCACACGAACAGCAGCGGCAGCGGCAAGCTCTGGTGGCATGTCCAGGCGGCCGCGTTGAGCGCGCTCTGGGCGGTGGCGTGATTCGCGCTGGCGTCGCCGAAGCTGCAGACCGCGATACTGTCGTCGGGCACCGGGATGTCGTGCCCGATGCGCCTGCCGTGCGCGATGGCCAACGCGGTACCTACCGACTTGGGCAAGTGACTGGCGATGGTCGAGGTCTGCGGCAGAATCCACAGGTCAGGGTGGCCCCAGACCTTGTGGCGCCCACCGGACGCCGGGTCGTCGGCCGCGGCGGCGAAAGACAGGCAGGTGTCCTCGATGAAGTCCAGGCCCTTCTTCTTGCCGCCTTTCTTGCCGCCTTTTTTGCGATAGCGTTCGGCGACAAATGCACCGGAACGGTAGTGCAGGAAAGCCGGATCGGTGGCGCGCGTGGCCCGCCCGACCATCGCGTTGCCCTCGTGGCCCGATGATCCGATCGTATAGAACACCTTGTTCTCGGCCCGCTTGACCCGCGCCATCAAATCCAGCTGGCGCGAAATCAGCTGGCTCTCGAACAGTTCCAGCAGGTCGAAATCCGAAATCGTGCCTTTCCTCGAAGCTGCGCCGTCCAAACGCGCTTCGAGCTGTTCGAGCTGTTCGAGCGACTCGAGAAATCGTGCGTCGACAACTTCGGCACGATTGAGTGCGCGTGCCCGGCTCGAGTTATTCATGCGCGAAACCTGCTGCTTTCAAAGGCGCAATCTTATCGGAACGGGCCGGCGCGGACACAGCCCTTCAAGCCTTGCCGACAACCCGGCGGGCCGCAAAGCGCGGCCTGAACCCGCCGAGCAGCGAGGCCGAGACCAATGCGCCGAGCAGCGCCAGCGCGGTGTCCTTGTGGCTGTCCCAGACATCGCCCTGGGTTCCGAGATACGCCATGCCGAGTTCGCCGCCGAGCACCATCGCGGCGGCCCATTCGATCAGTTCGTAAAGCGCCGAACAACTCAGCAGCAGGCTGACCGCGATCGCAAGCCGCCATCGCGCCGTGGCATCGACCTTCAGGTTCACCAGTTCCAGCGTCAGCGGCGCCAGCAGAAACCCGAACAGCAGATGCACCAGGCGATCGTAATGATTGCGCTCGAAGCCCAGCGCGGCGTCGATCGAAAACCCCAGCCAGTCGCGGCTCCACTGGTCGTACGGCACTTCGGCATAGGTATAGTGGGACCCGAGCACGTGCAGTACCAGGAACACGAATACGGCCGTGTAGGCCAGGTTGGAAAAACGCACGCGCCGATAGCCCCAGACCAGCAGCGGCACGAAGACCACGACAAGCACGTTTTCCAGCATCCAGTCGTCACGATACTTCGGGGCATACCCCAGCGCCAGCCAGATCAGGCCGAACAACGCCAAAAGCATGGCCGGCCATTCGCGCAGCCGACGCAACGCCTGTGCCCATTCAATCGGCTGTGCCATGCAACAATTCCGTTCGGCCTGAATCATGATACCCGCGCCCTGCCCGCCCCAGCCATGAATTCGCATCAACTGCCCATCGACGCCCTTCTGCCGGAGCTTCTCTCGACGCTGGACGATTCGTCGACCGCGGTACTGCAGGCGCCGCCCGGCGCCGGCAAGACCACCCGCGTACCGATTGCACTGCTGGACGCGATTTGGCGAGGCGACAGGAAGATCCTGATGCTGGAGCCGCGCCGGCTGGCGGCCCGCGCCGCGGCGCGTTTCATGGCACGCGCCAGGGGCGAGGCAGCCGGCGAAACGATCGGTTTCCGCACCCGGCTGGAGACGCAGGTCTCTGCCCGCACCCGGGTCGAAGTCGTGACCGAAGGCATCCTGATCCGAATGCTGCAGCGCGATCCCGAACTCCCCGGCTATGCCGCCGTGCTGTTCGACGAATTCCACGAGCGTTCGCTCAACGCCGACCTGGGCCTGGCGCTGGTGCGCGAAACGCAGCAGGCGCTGCGCCCCGATCTGCGCGTTGTGGTGATGTCGGCCACGCTCGACGCCGAACCGCTGGCCAGAATGCTCGACGATGCCCCGGTCCTGACCAGCCAGGGCAGAACTCACCCGGTGGAGATCGAATATCGGCCGCCGGCGCGCCAACAGCGCCCCGCCGATGCCGCAGCCGCCTGCGTGCGCCACGCGCTCGACAACCAGCCCGGGTCGCTACTGGTATTCCTGCCGGGCATCGGCGAGATCCGGGCGGTGCACGATCGCCTGGAAGGCACGTTGGCCCCGGATGTCGATTTGCAGCCGCTTTACGGCGCACTGAACCCGGCGGCGCAGGACGCGGCCATCGCTCCGGCGCAGGCGGGGCGACGCAAGGTGGTGCTGGCCACCGCCATTGCCGAGACCAGCCTTACCATCGAAGGCATCCGCGTGGTCGTCGATGCCGGACTGGCGCGCCGGGCGCGCTTCGATCCGGGCTCGGGCATGACCCGGCTGATCACCACCCGGGTCTCGCGCGCCGCCGCCGAGCAGCGCGCCGGACGCGCCGGGCGGGTCGAGCCCGGCATTTGCTATCGGCTCTGGCGCGCATCGGAGCAAAAAACCCTCGCGGCATTCACGCCGCCGGAAATCCTCGAGGCCGACCTGGCGGGCCTGGTGCTGGAACTGGCGCACTGGGGCACGCGATCCCCCGACGAACTCACCTGGCTGAACCCGCCGCCCGGCGCCCACTGGAACCAGGCGGTCGAACTGCTGCAATGGCTGGATGCGCTGGACGAGAACGGCGGAATCACACCTGCCGGCCGCGAAATGCTGGAGACCGGGGTGCACCCGAGATTGGCGCACATGCTGGTGCGAAGCCGCGAGACGGGCGCGGCCGCCACCGGTGCGCGACTCGCCGCGCTGCTGGGCGAGCGCGACGTGCTGGGCGCCGGGGCCGGGTCGGACATCGAGTCGCGGCTGCGAGTTCTGGAAGCGGGCAAGCGCCGCAACGCGCACCGCGGCCGAATCGACGCCGTGCAGAAACTGGCGCGCAGGCTTGCCGGCGATTGTCATGACAATCGTCACGACAATCGTCACGACAATCGCACCGATACCGCCGGCAACATCGATCCGGGCGCGCTGCTTGCGCTGGCCTTTCCGGACAGGATCGCAAAACGCAGGCCCGGCGGACAGGCCCGTTTCCAGCTGAGCAACGGCAGGGGCGCCTGGCTGCCTGACGGCGATCCGCTGGCCGGCAGCGACTGGCTGGTGGCGGCCGAACTCGACGGCAAGGCCCGCGAAGCACGCATCTTTCTCGCCGCGCGCACCAACCTGGCAACAATCCAAAGCCTCCTGGCCGCTCATATCGAAGAGACCGAAACCGCGGACTGGGACGATCACCGCGGCACCGTCGTCGTCCGGCGCGAAAGGCGGCTGGGTGCGCTTGTCCTCGAACAAAAACCGGCCGGCGTGCCCACCCCGGAACAGATCGCCGACGGATTGCTGAGCGCCGTGACCGCAAAAGGCCTGGATGCGCTGAGCTGGAGCGAGGCCGCGCGCCAGTTGTGTCGGCGGGTCGAACTGATGCGCGGTCTGGAGCCCGGAAAATGGCCCGCCTTCGACGAGGCGTCGCTGACCGCGACACTGCCCGAATGGCTGGCGCCTTTCCTCGCCGGCCTCAGCCACTGGCGCCAGGTCGCAAAACTGGACCTGATGCCGGCGCTGGAGAATCGCCTCGGCTATGGGCTGAAACAACAGCTGGACCGGCTCGCGCCGGTACGTCTGGCCGTGCCGGCCGGCCCGGAGATCAGGCTGGACTACACCGCCGGCGATCAGCCGGTATTGCCGGTCAAGCTCCAGGGCGTATTCGGCTGGCGCCAAAGCCCGCGCATCGCCGGCGGCCAACTACCGGTGGTGCTCCACCTGCTCTCGCCGGCCGGCCGCCCGCTGGCCGTCACCGCCGACCTGGAAAGCTTCTGGGCCAATGCCTACCCGGAAGTGGCCAGGGACATGCGGGGGCGGTATCCGAAGCATCCCTGGCCGGATGATCCGATGGCCGCCGATGCGACCATGCGGACCAAGCGCGGCGCCGCGCGGGGCGATTGATTTTCGGGCCTGGCGTCCGAGCGGAGGTTCGTTCCGGCGTCTCCAGCGGGTTTGGCTTTTCACCTTTCACCTTTCACCTTTCACCTTTCACCTTCTAAAACCATTTCGCCCCGCGCTGCGCGCTTGCGAGCGACCTACTTTTCACAAGCGCCTATAACCCACCTTTTTCACCACTCGCTCTACTGCGACGCCGCCATGCCGCGCACCTGGAACGTTTGGCTCGGTCGCGCCTCCTCGACGTACACATACGTACGCCTGCGGTGCCCTCGATCGCAAAACGCCCCATCTGCACGACCTGGCAACGTCTCGCGACGAGCGAATGGCGATAAAGGCGGGTGGAAGTAGGCAAAAGCGCTTCTTACAGGCGGCAGTGAGCTGCGCTGCCGGTTGATGGAACGGGTGGTTAGGTGTTTGATCCCGGCTTCGGCAGGTCTTGAAGGCCTGCATTGTGCTGGTTCGAGTGGGCTCGGGGCGGGGCGGGGTTCGTGCCGGATGGCAGGGGCGGTGCGAGTGCAGAAAAACAACCCGTCGGCAGCATGAAGCAGGGCCTTTCGTAGGAGCGGTCTCCAGGCCGCGATGGCGGCGGCGGTGCGAGTGCAGAAAAACAACCCGTCGGCAGCATGAAGCAGGGCCTTTCGTAGGAGCGGTCTCCAGGCCGCGATGGCGGCGGCCCCAATCGCGGCCCGGAGACCGCTCCTACAAAACATCGGTCAGCTGGGCGGCCATGGGCAAGAATGTCGACCGAGAACAGGCCTGAATCTCCCGCAATGCCCCGAACTGGAACCCGCTTCAGCATCCACCGATGATCACAATGACCCCGATCGGGTCGACCCCGCTCCGATAACTATCGAAGCCTTGATCTTCTCGTCGCCCGCGAGCACGCACCGACCACGCCCGAACAGACAAGAAGATCTCGGATCAATGCCCGATGCCACACATCTAACCCCCAGACCCCTCCGACCAGCACCTCGAACAGCTGCCGCCTGTAAAAAGCGCTTTTGCCTACTTTTGTCGCGACTGACAAAAGTAGGTCGCCTGCAAGCGCGAAGCGCGTGGCGAAATGGTTTTAGAGGTTGACGGTGACTTTAAAAGACGCCCGCACCCGCGAAGGGTGCCCTCATCAGCCGGCGGCGAAACGGCTGTTGAAGTTGAATTTGGATTTGATTTAAAAAGCTGCCCCACATCCGGCCCGGGCGCCAGACATCAGCACACGCCGCTCGCCAGGCGCGCCGCCTGCAAGGCCAAAAAACCTCAATACATATGTTGCCCGCCGTTGATCGACAACGTCGACCCGGTAATGAACCCGGCCTCGGGCGCGACCAGGAAAGTCACCGCGCGGGCGATTTCCTCGGGCTGACCGAGACGACCGACCGGAATACGTGCGACGATCTTTTCCAGTACCCGTTCCGGTACCTTGGCCACCATGCTGGTTTCGATGTAACCGGGTGCAATCGCATTGACGGTAATGCCCTTGGCCGCACCTTCCTGGGCGAGCGCCTTGGTGAAACCGTGAATGCCCGACTTGGCTGCCGCGTAGTTGACCTGACCGTACTGTCCGGCCTGGCCGTTGATGGAACCGATGCTGACGATTCGGCCGTAACCGCGTTCGCGCATGCCCTCGATGACCGCGCGGCACATGTTGAAACACGAACTGAGGTTGGTCTGGATGACCTGCTGCCAGTGTTCCGGCGTCATCTTGTGCAACGTGCCGTCACGCGTGATGCCGGCGTTGTTGACCAGGACCGCAACCGGCCCGAGGTCGCGCTCGACCTGCGCGACGCCTTCGCGGCAGGCTTCGAAATCGCTGACGTCCCACTGGTAGGGATGCGCGCCGGTGGCGGCGGCGAATTCATCGGCGGCTTCCTTGTTGCCGCCGTAGTTGGCCGCAACGGTAAATCCTTCGTTGATCAGCGCCTGCGAAATTGCCGCGCCGATCCCTCTCGTGCCGCCCGTGACGATGGCTACCTGGTTCATGCGCTACCCCGAGTTGTATGAATTATCGGGAAATACTGCACTTTCGAGCTGAAAAAGTAACTATGCAGCGCACAAAGCCGCCTCTACCGCTTGCTTCGGATCAGCGCCGAGATGTCCTTGCCGGTCTCTCCAGCTTCGACCAGGCGGGCATAGTCGTCCAGCGCATTTGGCAGCACCGAGGACTCGAAGTCCAGTTCATCGAGCAGCGATGCGCAGATCCTGAGATCCTTCAGCAGCAGCTTCGGCGCGAAGCCGGTCTCGAACGAATCGGCGAGCATGGTCCGGCCGCGCTTTTCAAGGAACCAGTTGCCGGCCGCGCCGCCGCCGAGCAGCTCCAGCATCTCGTCCCGGGGAAGCCCGAGTTTCTCGACCACCGCCAGGCCCTCGCATACCGCCTCGGCGATGCCGGCGACGATCAACTGGTTGACCGCCTTGGCCGATTGCCCGGCACCGGCAGGACCAAGGTGCCGCCATGCCTTGCCATAAGCGGCGAACACCTTTTCCAGCCGCGCGAACGCGTCGGCGTCGCCGCCGGCCATGATTGCCAGCTGGCCGTTCTTTGCGCCCTCGACGCCGCCGGTAACCGGCGCATCCACGAACGCGACGTCCAGGATTGCCAGACGCTCGGCCAGCTCCCGGGCGGTCGCGGGCGCCACTGTGGAATGATCCACGACGATCTTGCCGGGCCTCAGGCCGGGCTCCAGATCTGCGATCACCTTGCGAAGATCGTCGTCGGCCGAAACGCAGACGAGGATCACCTCGACCATTTCGGCCAGCGCCGCCGGTGAATCCGGCCGCTCGACCCGCTCGTGCGCGCGGGCAAACGCGTCGGCCTTTTCACCGCTTCGGTTCCAGACGGCTGAGAGAAGCCCGTGCCGGTGCAAGTGCCCGGCCATCGGATGGCCCATGGCGCCCAGGCCGATGAATCCAGCAGTAATCATCGTATCGTGATCATGATCGATTCGCATCCAGGTAGGTGTAGGCCGAAAGGCCTTCGGTCAGCAGCCGTTCAATGGCCTCGGCCTCCTCGCGCTGCAGCCCGGCCGCGGTGACCTTGGCCCGGCAGGCGGCCAGCAGCTGGCGCGGCTGGTAGCCGACCAGTTCCAGCAGGCTGTCGGCGGTGTCGCCCGGCCGGGCGTTGCGCAGCGAAAATCCGTTCTCGCCCAGCGCCACGTCGACGCTGTCGGTGTCGCCGAACAGGTTGTGGATGTCGCCCAGGGTCTCCTGGTAGGCGCCGGCCATGAAGATGCCCAGCAGATATTCCTCGTCCGGCGCGATCTGGTGCACCGCCAGCGTGGGTTCCAGCAGGCCGCGCTCGACGTAGTGGTCGATCCGGCCGTCGGAATCGCAGGTCAGGTCCTCCAGCACCGCGCGCCGGGTGGTTTCCTCTTTCAGGCGCTGCAGCGGCACGATGGGGAACACCTGGTCGATCGCCCAGATATCGGGCAGCGACTGGAAGATGGAAAGATTGATGAAGTACTTGTCGGAAAGCTGGAAACGGATGCGATCGCGCAGTTCCCGGTGCCGGCGGTGCTCCGGGTCGAGCCGGCCGGCGACGCGCTCCAGGATCGCGAAGTAAAGGGGTTCGAGGCGTGCGCGGTCGACCAGCTTCAGGTCGCCGTACAGAAAAAGATTGCGTCCTTCCTCCAGCCAGTGCTCGGCCTCCAGGAAGCTTTCCTCGGGCTCGCGGTTTTCGATGTCGGTCAGCAGTTCGCTGAGATTGACGACCACCGGATGGCTATCGTCGGAAATCGCGAACTCCAGTCCGCGTGGAAATTCCTCGGTGGCGGTCACATTCGTCACCAGCACCGCGTGGTGTGCGGTCAGCGCGCGACCGGACTCGGAAAACAGATCGGGCATGGCGATCTCTCGTTCGCGGCACAGCTCGGCAAGCCCGGAGACGATCGCATTGGCGTACTGGGCCATCGAGTAGTTCATCGAGCAATACGTACGCGATCGTCCGCCCTCGTAGTCCACACCCAGGCCGCCGCCGATGTCGAGCATCGAGATCGGCACCTCGTCGGCGACCAGCTCGGCGTAGTAACGACCGGCCTCGCGCACCCCGTTCTGGATGTCGCGCAGGTTGGAAATCTGCGAGCCCATGTGGAAATGCAGCAGCTGCAGCCAGTCGATGCAACCGGCTTCCCGAATCGCTTCGACCAGGTCCAGCAGCTGGCCGGCCGCCAGCCCGAACTTGGCGCGCTCGCCGCCTGTGTTCTGCCAGTTGCCCTTGCCCAGCGCGGACAGACGCAGCCGCACGCCCAGGGTCGGCTCGACGTTCAGCGCTGCGGCGTGCTTGCGGATCAGCGGCCACTCGCCGGGCTTTTCGATCACGATGACAATCTTGAGACCGAGGCGAATGCCGCTCAGCGCCAGGCGTATGTACTGGGCGTCCTTGTAGCCGTTGCACACGATGGTGCCGCCGGCCCGGCTGACCGCCAGCGCGGTAATCAACTCCGGCTTGCTGCCCACCTCCAGGCCCAGCTCGGCCACCGACGCCAGCGCACCGACCACAGAAGCCTGCTGGTTGACCTTGATCGGGTAGACCGGCGTGTAACCGCCACTGTATTCGCTATGCGCAATCGCGCTTTCGAACGCCGCGCGCAGCTGGCCCGCACGGTACTTGAGCAGATCGGGAAAGCGAACCAGCAACGGCAGCCGCATGCCCTCGCCGCGCGCCTGCTCGACGATTCGGGTCAGCGCAAGCTTCGGGCCGTCGGCGCCGACCGGCGCGGCCACCAGCAGACCTTCTGAATCGACGTCGAAAAGACCCTCCGACCATTGCGGAATTGCGTAGCGTCGGCGCGCGGCTTCGATGCGGTCGGAACTCATGCGGATTCACCCAGGACTGACAGACACGGCATTGTAAGACGCCGCGATCGTTAAAATGCGTCATATCATCCGACGAAGGAACACGCATGCTGCCCAACGACGAGAACTGGTTTACCGAAGTCTGCAAGGAAGCCGGCAGCGTGGTCGGCTGGCAGGTGGACGCGCAGCTGGCACACGCCGAAACCGAATTCCAGACGATTGACGTGTACCGGACCGCGCACTGGGGCAACCTGATGGTGATCGACGGCTTCGTGATGCTGACCACCCGCGACAATTTTCTCTACCACGAGATGCTGACCCACCCGGCCCTGTTCTCGCACCCGAGCCCGAAGTCCGTCGCGATCATCGGCGGCGGCGACTGCGGCACGCTGCACCAGGTACTGGCGCATCGCCAGGTCGAATCCGCGGTGCAGTGCGAAATCGACGAGCAGGTCACGCGCCTGGCCGAACAGCATTTTCCCGAACTGTGCGAGCGCAACAACGACCCGCGCGCAACGCTGGTGTTCGACGACGGGCTGGCCTGGATCCGCAACGCCGAACCCGGCTCGCTGGACGTGATCATCGTCGACTCCACCGACCCGATCGGGCCGGCCGAAGGGCTTTTCGGCCCCGGCTTCGTCGCCGATTGCTTCACCGCGCTGGCCGACGGCGGCATCCTGGTCCAGCAAAGCGAAAGCCCGCTGCTTCACCAGCCACTGATCGCCGGCATTCGCCGGAACATGGAAAAGGCCGGTTTCGAGACTGTCAAGACGCTGGGATTTCCGCAGCCGTGCTACCCGTCGGGCTGGTGGTCTTGCACCCAGGCGAGAAAGCACGGCATCCTCGCACCGCCGGATCCCGAGCGCTTCGCCGCCAGCGGCATCACCACCCGCTACTACAACGCGGAAGTCCACCGGGGCGCGCTCGCCAC
>Ga0209943_1002329_pt1 | contig 10502 bp, 7 predicted proteins | sample SalPonR1_B_D2_MG_FD_185698 | JGI IMG/M metagenome (GOLD analysis project Ga0209943, IMG submission 185698) | Salt pond soil microbial communities from South San Francisco under conditions of wetland restoration - Salt Pond MetaG R1_B_D2_MG... ... | reverse complement strand
TGACTTCAGCTGCATCGGCGCTCAGTTCTCGCCGGCCGGCGACGCGCTTTACTGCAGCTTCGAGCCGATCAATGAACATGTCTACAACCACACCGAGATTGCCCGTGCCGAGTGGTCCGGTGACCGGCTGGCCGGCGAGCTGGACGTGCTGACCGAGGCATTCGACCGTTCGGTGGGCGGGTTCGACGTCGGCGCCGACGGCGAGCGGCTGTTCCTGACCGCGGCCGACCACGGCCGCGTGCGGCTGTTCTCGCTGCCGGCCGAAGGCGGTGCGGTGGAACCGCTGGATGCCGACAGCGCCGGCGTCTACGGCGGTGTGCAGGCAGCCGCAGATGGCGTGGTCGTCAACTGGGAAAGTTCGGCGGTGCCGGTCGAGGTCGTGCGCGTGAATCCCGAAACGGGCCAGCGAACGACGCTGACCGAGTTCAACGCCGAGCGCGCCGAAGGTCTGGACCGTCCGCCCTTTCGCTCGTTCTGGTTCACCTCGAGCAAGGGCCGGCGCATCCACAACTGGCTGGCGCTGCCGCCCGGGTTCGACGAAAACGAGCGGTACCCCCTCGTGCTGTTCATCCACGGTGGGCCGTTCAGTTCGTCGCTGGATTCGGACCACGTGCGCTGGAGCGCGCACCTGCTGGCCTCGAAAGGCTACGTGGTATTGCTGACCGACTACACCGGCTCGGTCGGCTACGGGGCCGAGTTTTCGCGCAACATCGAGGGCGATCCGCTGAAAACGCCGGGCGAAGAGGTGATCGAAGCCGCCGACGTCGCGACCGAACGGTTCGACTTCATCGACGCCGAGCGACAGGCAGCGACCGGTGCGAGCTACGGCGGGCACCTGGTCAACTGGTTGCTGGCGACCACCAACCGTTTCGACGCCCTGGTCGGCCACGCCGGGCTGGTGGATCTGGAAGGCCAGTGGTCGACCAGCGACGTGATCTACCACCGCGAACGCATGAACGGGGGGCCGCCCTGGGGCGACAGCAAGGTCTGGGAAGAACAGAGCCCGTCGACCTACGCGCCCGAGTTCTCCACGCCGACGATGCTGACCATCGGCGAGAAGGACTACCGCGTGCCGATCAACCAGACCATCGCCGCCTGGACCTATCTGCAGCGCATGCAGGTGCCGTCGAAGCTGCTGGTATTCCACGACGCCAACCACTGGATCATGAACGGCAAGGAAGCGAAGCATTTCTGGGACGAGGTGCACGCCTGGCTGGGCGAGCATCTGCAGGCCGAGGCCCGGTAGACCGAAACAGGCAAGAGCGCGCCGCGAAGGTTTAGGCGCGATGATCGCTGTTCGTATCTTGCTGGCGTAATATGTCGTCAGTTGGCGGTCAGACTCTACAGAGAAAACTGGATATGAAGATGCTGCAGGAATTCCGTGCCTTTGCGTTCAAGGGCAACATGATCGACATGGCCGTCGGGATCATCATCGGCGCGGCTTTCGGGCGCGTCGTTCAGTCGCTGGTCAAGGACATCATCATGCCGCCCATCGGCGTGGCAGTCGGCGGCGTCGATTTTTCCGAGCTGTCGATCGTGCTCAAGGAGGCGGCCGGGGAAACCGCCGCGGTCACCATCGGATACGGCGCGTTCATCCAGACGCTGGTGGATTTCCTGATCGTGGCAATGGCCATCTTCGTGGCTATCAAGGTCATCAATTCGATGCAGCGCAAGCAGGAAGAAGCACCCGCAACACCTGCACCGCCCAGCGACGAACTGGTGGTGCTGCGCGAAATCCGGGACGAGCTCAAGCGCGACTGAGTTGAAGTCGCCAGGCCCCGGGCCAAGCCCGGGGCGCCGATAGACAAGGGTTTCAGGCGCGTACTCAAACCGGCGTCTGTTCCAGGCCCAGCTTGCGGTCCAGCGACCAGGCGCCTGCGCCGAGCAGGAACTGGGCGACGGCGAGCACGACCAGGTAAAGGGGATATTCCCAGCCGCCGCCTTCGTTGCTGAACACCCAGCCATTGCCCAGGTGCACGTACAGCGCGCCGAGCAACACCGGCAGGATGGCAACCGAGACCCAGCGGGTGCCGATGCCGGCGATCAACGCCAGCCCGCCGACGGTTTCCGCAGCGAATACGACCGAAGCGGTCCAGCCGGGAAAGCCGATGGATTCAAAGAAGCCTGCCGTGCCGGCAAGGCCGAAGGTCATGAACTTCAGCACGAATCCGTGGGCGAAAAGCATGAGGCCGAAGCTGATGCGCAAAAGCGCAATGCCGTGATCGATTCTGCGCGGAAATGGAATTTGCGGGTTGTCGGTTTGCATGTTCATGGTCGGGTTTCCCAGGTTGGTTTCAGGTTCAGGTTTGCCGGGGGTCGGTGGGTCCCCTGACGTTGGAAACAGCTTATTTGTTTCCATCAGAAAGATCGACTGGGTCTATGGAATAATATTGTTTCCCCTGAAGAAACAGTAGTGGTCTCATGAAAGGTTCGGTCGACGATGTCGTGGTGTTCTGCCAAGTGGTGGAGGCGGGTAGCTTCACCGCCGCGGGCGAGGCGGTTTCGCTATCCAAGGGCGCGGTGAGCAAGGCGGTGAGCCGGCTGGAGGCAAGCCTGGGCGTTCGGCTGCTGCATCGCACGACGCGCCGGCAGACGCTGACCGAGGCCGGTGAGCGGTTCCATGCGCGTGCGATGCGGGTCATCGAAGAGCTGGACGAGGCCGCACGCGAGGTCGGGGAACACGCCGATCGGCCGCGTGGGCACCTGCGCGTGAGTGCGCCCAGCTTTTTTGGCGCCGAGATTCTCTCGCACCACATCGGGGATTTCCGATGCCGGTATCCGGAAATCACGATGGAACTGGTCCACTCCAACCGTTTCGTCGACCTGGTCGCCGAACGTTTCGACGCCGCGGTTCGAATTTCGGCGCCGGTGGATTCGTCGCTGGTGATGCGCAAGCTGGCCGAGGTGCCGATGGTGTTCTGTGCCGCGCCCAGCTACCTGGAACGGCATGGCCGGCCGCAGACGCCGAGCGATCTGCGCGAGCATGACTGCATCATCTATACCGGCAGCGCGAAACCGCGCGAGTGGGTGGCGTTCGACGGCGACGGGCAGCGGCTGACGGTGGCCGTCGACGGCGGGCTGCACACAAACGACGACCACACGCTGCGCCAGGCTGCGATCGACGGCTGCGGCATCGTGCGCATGCCCCGGCTGTTTCTGACCGATCAGATCGAAACCGGCTCGCTGGAGCAGATCTGGCCCGACGCGGCCGCGCCGTCGGTGACGCTGGGGGTGGTCTATTCCTCGCGCCGCGAGCTCCCGGGCAAGGTGCGGGCGTTCGTGGATTTCCTGGTCGAGCAACGCGGGCGCTGGCAGGCGTAAGAAAATGTCTGAGCGTCTCGACGTCTGGCCAACGACGTAAAGCAAACATATTCCTGACAAGCGTCGTGTCCCAGCACCAAGCGCAGGCCAATCGAAAATTCGCGCAGAGAGTCCCTGGGTCCCGGATCAAGTCCGGGACGACAACAAAGTGGAATCTCCAGGCATGTCTCCCCGGACCTGATCCGGGGCCCAGTGGCGTTCTCGGCGGGCGAGGACACAGCGCAAAAACTCTACTGAGACACGACGCTGGCCAGGAACATATCAACGACCTCTTTAGTCAATGAACCTTGATGAATGAACCTTTTCGGTGCGCGCTCGACTACCTTGGTCAGGAACCCATGGAATTCAGCGCGTGCAGCAAGGTCTGGAACCGACAACCGAAAATCCCGCCGACGAGCTGCTTGCAATCCGCTGCCAGCTCGGCGAGCGCGATGCCTTCGACGAACTGATCGAACGCTATGCCGACCGCTTGCGCGGATTCGTGCGACGCGTGGCCAACAGCGAGTCCGAAGCCGACGACCTGGTGCAGGACACCTGGCTACGCGTGCTCCGGGGCTTGCCCGGCTTGCGCGACCCGGCGCGGCTGCGCGCCTGGGTGTTTTCGATCGCCCACCGTGTGATCGTCGATCGGCTGCGCTCGCGCTACGCCGGTCCTGCCGAGGCTTCGGTCGACGCGCTGGTCGACGAGACCGATCTGCAGGCCGACCATCTCAAGCGGGACCAGATCGAGCGCGGTCTCGCAGCGCTCGCGCCGCCGGAGCGCGAGGCGATGGTCCTGTTTTATCTCGAGCAGATGCCGCAGGCTGAAATTGCCGGTGTGCTGGCCGTGCCGCTGGGCACCGTCAAGTCGCGGCTTCACCGCGCCCGGGTGCAGATCCGGGCGGTTCTGCAAGCGCACGAAACGCCGGACCACAAAGGAGATCTCCATTGAATATCGAAGCCAACTCGACTTCTATTGAATTGCATCGCCAGTTGCGCAAGCTCACCGAGCGAACCTTGTCGCCGGTCGCGCGCTACACGCACGTGATGTTGCTGCTGGTTGCCGCCGCCGTCGGCATCGTGGTGGCGGCGTTGCTGTTGACCGAACCGGCACTGCCGCTGCGAACCCGGGCCGCGTTTGGCGTAATGTGTCTGATCGCGGCTAGCTGGGTGGCCTATGCATGCTGGGTGCTGCTCAGGCGCCGTCCACTGCTGCAGGCTCATCGCGTCGTGGCCGGCTACCTGTCGACCGTGTTCAGCGGCCTTTTCGCCGGCGCCGCAATGGCGGCCGGGATTGCGACCGGTGCCCCCGCGGCCTGGTTCGCCGGCGCCCTGGGTGTGGTGATGTTCGCTCTCGCCGTGATGCTGCTGGTGCGGGCCCGTCGAAATTACAGCGAGCTTCAAGCCCGCAGAGACGAACTTGTCCGAGCGCTCGCAGGGGACTGAAACGAGCATCACAGCTCGACGGCGGCTGAAGAATGGAGCACCGGCTCAGGTCAGCGGTTGGTCACGGTTGGCCTCGAACCACTCGCGCTGCTCGCGCACGCCGGCCTCGAGTGCTTCCACAAGCGCACGAAAGCGCGGGTGGTCGGCAATGGGTTCGAAAATCGGATAGGGTTCGAGCACCCACCAGTAATAGCGCCAGTCGTTGTCCACGAGTTGTTCGAGTACGTCCAGTGCGGCGTCAAAGTCGCCGTTGAAGGCGTGAACAAAGGCCGGTTCGAACCCAACGACCAGCCACGGGCCGCGCTCGTTCCGGGTACGTTCGACCCATTCGGAAAAAGCCTGAAACAGTGGCTCGGCTTCATCTCCACGGCCCGTCCGGCGCATGCAGCGAATTGCGGTGGCCGCGACCCTGACCAGCGTGGCATTGACCTCCGGCGGGTCGCTGAACAGGCCGGGGAAATCTTCGGCCAGAAGGGGCAGCGCCTGTGAGCAGTCGGTACGCGCGTAGCTTTGGGCAAGCAGCCATTTGGTCAGCGGATCCGGGTTGCCGAGTGAGTACAGGGCTTTCAGTTCACGTCGGTTGTCCTCCCATTCGCCTCGAAAGCCGTGGATGACCATGCGCAGGTAGTGAGCGTAAAAGGGCAGGTCGTGCTCGGCCAGCATTTCGTCGGTGCATTCTTCAGCGGACTGGTCGTCACCGAGGTGCAGCCAGAATTCGCACACCCGGAACCAGCGTCGTGCGCTGTCCGGGTCCAGTTCGCGCGCACGGATGATGTGGCGCATGGCCTGGCCGGTCTCGCCGGTCTGGGTAAGGTAGGTGGCGATGCGGTCGTGGGCCTGGGCGAAGTCGGGCTGATCGTCGATGATCAGCTTGAGCCGGAACAGCGCTTCCTCCGCGCGGCCCACGGCCCATAAAGCGTCGGCCAGCCAGACGCTGCCGAGGCCGGAAAACGGATCCAGTCGCACTGAGGTGCGCAACGGTTCGAGCGCCTCCTCGTAGCGCGCCTGGCGGAACAGGATGCGGCCCAGGTGTCGATAGGCGCCGGCGTCGTTGGGGTTGATTTCGACCGCTCGCCGAAATGCAGAAATGGCCTCGTCGGGGCGGCGGTTGCGAAAGTGCCAGTCGCCGGTTGCGCGCGCCACCAAGCCAGAATCCGGCGCCAGCGCGCGGGCGCGCTCGAGGTAGGTTTCGGTGATGTCCGGCCCGCCGTCGCGGCTGCGCATCGGGCCGTGGGAGCGCTGCATGCTGATGGCGTCGACCAGGCCGATCAAGGCTTCTACGTTGTCGGGCTGCAATTCGAGGGCTTCGCGGAAGAATTCCACGGCCCGGTCGGCCGATTCCAGCGTGAACCGGTCCATGGCGAACCGGCCCTGGGTGACCAGTTCCCAGACGCGCTGCGAGTCTGCGTGTGGCGTGTCGCGCTCGGGCAGCAGCGAATTGCTCATGGTGCGCGCGACTGCATTCGCGATCTCGTCCTGCAGCGTGAAAAGCTCGCCGGCCGGCCGGTCGTAGGTGCGCGACCAGATGTGTTTTTCGGTCTTTGCGTCGATGAGCTGCGCCAGCACCCGGACAGTGTCGGCGGAATGCTGCACGCTGCCTTCGAGCACCGCGTCCACCTGCAACTTTTCGCCGATCTCGCCGATGCTGGCGGCGGTGTCGCGGAACGCGAACGACGACGTCCGGGCCACCACGTCCAGCTCCGGCGACAGCGTGAGCATGTGGATGATGCGGTCGACCAGGCCGTCGGCGAACGGACCCTGGTTGCCGGTCGTGCTCATGTCCATGAACGGCAGCACGGCCACGGCGCGGCCGGAGCTCGCGGCCAGTTCGGCGCCGGTGCCGGGGGTGTGATCGCTGCCTTGCCACGGCTGCAGCCAGGCCAGTCCGGCCGCCGCGACCAGCACAATCGCCAACAGACCGGCGCGCACCGGTCGGCGGCTGGCAGCTGGCGCCGTTTCAGGGCCGGATGCCGGCACGGCCTGCGAGGCGATCTGTGCCGAGGCCTGCTGGTCTCCAAGTTCCTGCCAGGCCCCGGATTCGAACAGGTAGCCGCGCCGCGGCACGGCCTTGAGCACACGGTGCGGCCGGCGGCCATCGCCGATCGCTCGGCGCAGCGCAGAGACCGCGACGTTGACCGAGTCGTCGGTGGCGGCCTCCAGGTGACCCCACACGCCTTCGATCAGGTCGTCGCGGCTCAGCACGCGGCTGCCGTTTTCGACGAAATAATTCAGCAGCGTGAGCAGTCTCGGCGACAGCTGGGTGGTCTCGCCGCGGTGGTGCACCTGACCGGTTTCGAGGTCGATCACCCGATTGCCGATTTTAATGAATTTCACCGCGGCTGCCTTCAGAAGTGGGTGCAATCCGTGATTATAGTCACATCGTTCCAACGAGCGGCGCTCGGTCGAGCGCGACTTTTTGCGTGTTTATGTCGTTGAAATGATGAGCTTTTAGAAAAGTTTAGTGTTTGCACAGGACATTTATCTCCCCGCGGTCCAGCTTGGGTCTCGTGTTCCGGCCAGTGGCCTGCGAACACGGCTCGGCGCCTCGCCGGTCGGTCGTCTCTTTCCGACCGGCGCCGGCCCCGACCGACATTCATGTTCAGACGATTCCGGTTTCGACCGGGGAGGAAAAAAGATGAGCAGCACTCGAGAAAACAGGCAACACACAATCCTACGCGGCGCGCTCTGCGCGGCCATTCTGTCCGGCGGCACGCTGCTGGCGTCCAGCGCGCTGGCCGAGCAGGTCAGCATCCAGTTCTCGCAGACCTACCCCGGCGGCGGTACCGTCACCGGGCTGCTGGTGGGCGAGGATCTTGACGGCGACGGCCGTTTGTATTCGATGAATCCGTTCATCGGCAACGAGCTGGGCCAGCCGCCCGGCGACGAGGTGAGTTACGCCAGCGTACGCATCGAGGGCGTATTGGGCAAGCCGGTCAGCGTGGTGTTCGACGCCAGCGTCGGCGACGGCATCAACGATCAGGCCAATGCATTTTTCGGTTTTGCCTACAATCTCGACGGCGGCCCTTTGGGTGACGACGAAAACGAGGGCGTATCCTTTGGGCCGCTGGCGCCAAGCACATCGTATTTCGCCGGCGAGCTGTTCGAACCTGCGGTATCGCCCTCGGTGATTTCCGATCCGGTCCGGATCTGCGGAAATGCCGACGGCTTTGCCTGCTCAGCCATCATCACATTGAACCCGGTTGACCCGTTCCCGAACTTCGAACTGCTGTTCGATGCCACCTCCGCCCAGCCGATCGTGACCACCGAACTGCTGCGCTACACGTTCGAGCAGGACGGCTTCGACGGTGGTGCATCCATCAAGGGCACGATCAGTGGCCGTGACCTTGACGGCGATGGTGTCATCTATTCAGCAAGTCCGGCCGTGACGAATGAACTCGGCTTGCCTCAGGGTGACGAAGTGGTCTACGCGGAGGTCCAAATAGTCGGCGTGGAGCCGCAGGTCATCCGGAACGTACAGGATCTGGTAGCCGAGCCCATTGACAGCCTTGCGGCCTTCTTTTTCTTTGCCAGCGTCAACGTGGCGGGCAGCGAACTCGGCGATGAGCCGGGCGAGGGGATTTCGATCGCGCCCTTCTCGCCAAGCACTTCTTATATCGCCGGCGAGGCCGCTTCGCCTATCTTCTCGCCGTCGATCCTCGACCAGGGGCTCTCCCAATGCGGCAACGACGAGGGCGAGCCTTGCGGTGCTTTGGTATCGCTGACGCCGAATGCCGAGTCGCCCACCGGCGTCGACCTGCAGGCGGTCCAGTACAGCGCCGAGCCGGTTGCCCAGGTAGCAGCCCCGCTGGTCGTCGATTCGAAGTTCAGCGGCCACTGGTTCAACAAGCTGATCACCGGCGAAGGCGTGATCATCCAGATCATCAATGACGGCCGGGCGCTCGTCTACTGGCTGACCTACGATGATTTCGGCAGCCAGCGCTGGTTCTACGGCGTCGGTCGTCGGAACGGGCTGACGATCGATATCGAAGACGTCTTCGTCTCCGACAACGGTGTGTTCGACTCGACGATGCCGGTGCTGGTGGATCTGGAATCGGCCGGCGAGATGGAGATCGAGTTCTCAGGCTGCAATTCCGGCACCGTGAGATTCGTGATCGGCGGGGTTCCTGGAACGATGGATATCGGCCGGTTGACCGGGCTGAACGGTCTCGAGTGCGTCCGTTGATCGGTCGCGCCTGACGTTCGAGGATGCGATGCCGGCTCCGTGCCGGCATCGTTTTTTGGCGCTGGACCGAACTTCAGGCCGGTTCCGTGAGACGCCTCCCACCGACTCTTCATAAAGGAGCGACGTCCCCGTCGCGACCGGTTTTCGAGCCGATTCGATCCACGCCGCGGGTCGGCGCCGGGAGGCGCCCCCTACAGCAAGAGCGGCACCGATCGCAATGGAATGCCCGGGCGGGTCGGTGCCGGCGCTGGTTGGTTTGCTGTAGGAGCGACGTCCCCGTCGCGACCGCCCGAGGGCTGTCGACGCAGGCTTCATCGCCCGCATGCGACGCGCTTCTCATCGAATCGACAAAAACCGTCCACCCGTTCTGGTAGATTCCTTCGCTTCCACCGATAAACGGCATCGCCCCGGGCGTCGTTGAACCATCAAGACGCCGCTGAAAGATAAAAAGGAACCGAAGAGATGAAATTTATTCTTGACCGAACCCCCTGCCTGCTTTCCGCCGTCCTGCTGGCGGCATGCATGGCGGCACCCGCCCTGGCGCAGGTGACCATCATCAACCCGGGCGCGCCCGGGCAGGACAGCCGCGAGCTGAACGCCGAGGAGGCGACCGACCTGGCCGGCACGCGCTATACCGAGGCCGACGTGCGCTTCATGCAGGACATGATTCCGCACCACCACCAGGCCCTGGTGATGTCGGCGCTGGTACCCGAGCGTACCAACCGCAACGAACTTCTGGAGGTCGCCGGCCGGATCGAGAAATCACAGGGCGACGAAATAAAATTCATGAAGAACTGGCTGGCCGAGCGCGGTGAAGTCGTGCCCGATCCGACCGCCCACGACGCGATGCACATGCATCACACGATGACCGGCATGGCCACGCCCGAGCAGATGGCCGAGCTGGAAGCAGCCGATGGCGCCGAATTCGATCGGATGTTCCTGGAACTGATGATCGAGCATCACAAGGGTGCGCTGACCATGGTCGAAGACCTGCTCGAACAGTCGGGTGCGGCCTACGAAGTGGTCTTGTTCGATTTCACGACCGACATCACCAACGACCAGACCGCCGAGATCGAGCGCATGGTCGTGATGCTGGCCGGCTATTCGCCCGACCCGCGGGTTGGCCTGGCGGCCGGGTTGCACGACGCCGAATCGGCGGCGATGAACCTCGAACTGCTGGCGGCGCTGCCCAAACCGGCCGGTTTCTTCGATCCGGACAATCCCATGGGCCGTCCGCTGGAGCAGCTGATGGCCGAGGCCGAGGAGGGCAAGCCTGCCGATGAAGAGGCGGGCGCGGACGACGAAGACGACGCACGCGACGAGGAAGACGACGATGAAGACGAGGATGAAGACGACTATCGTAGTCCACCGCTGAGCTTCGCCAATACCGACATGGCGTTCGACGGCAACGTGCTGGTGGCCGGCAACTACCACGGCTTCAACGTCTACGACATCAGCACACGGGGCGAGCCGGAATTGATGAGCTCGGTGGTCTGCCCGGGCGGGCAGGGCGACGTTTCGATCGTCGGCGACCTGCTGATCATGTCAGTGGAGCAGACGCGCGCGCGATTGG
>Ga0209943_1002321_pt1 | contig 10530 bp, 8 predicted proteins | sample SalPonR1_B_D2_MG_FD_185698 | JGI IMG/M metagenome (GOLD analysis project Ga0209943, IMG submission 185698) | Salt pond soil microbial communities from South San Francisco under conditions of wetland restoration - Salt Pond MetaG R1_B_D2_MG... ... | reverse complement strand
CGGTATTCTTATTTCAATGGGAATGACTCCCGAGAAAATCAAAAAAATATTTCAGAGCCAGGGGCTGCAGATCGGGCTGATCGGGTGCGGAATCGGGGGAAGTCTTGGACTGTTGCTGAGCTGGCTTCAATCTGAATACGGGCTGCTAAAGCTCTCCTCTGCATTTATTATTGATGCCTACCCGGCGTCAATCAATCCATTTGATGTATTCCTGGTTCTTGGTGTAAGCATGATCCTTTGCATTGCGGCAAGCTGGTACCCTGCAAAAAGAGCGGCGGCAGTAGAGCCGGCTGATGCCGTCAGAAATGAGTAGCCCGGTGATCACTCGTTGAATGTATCGGGGAGATCGTTCTCGTAGAGTACCACATCTCCCGGCTGCACATATTTGTTGAGTAGGTCATTGGCTTCAAAGAGCGAGTTCACAATTCTGACATCTGTCTTCAGACCGTTTGAGGCTGATTTTATTCCTTCATAAATCGGTTCTGTCTGTGATTTCCCTACTAAAATTACGAGATCCAGGTTTGCATTTGCAATCTGCTCACCAAACTTGTGATTGGCAGATTCCTGGAGGTCGCCCAGTTCAATCATGCCCGGTGTAATAATAATCCGGCGCCCGGTTCTGAAATCCTTTAAAATTTCGAGTGCATTCCCGGCTCCTACCGGGTTTGAATTAAAGGCATCATCGATAATATAGAGATCTCCCTCTTTCCGCAGCTCCAGGCGGTGTTCAACAGGCTCCAGTGAACGCACGGCAAGTGCAATCGTTTGAATCCGGATACTCAGCTCGCGGGCAACAGCTGAGGCCAGGATAATATTTTGAACATTGTGTTTGCCCAAAAGACTCGTGGTTACATTCATTGTTTCGGGCTCATCTGAACCGGGCTTTCTGCTAACCAGTTCGAAAGTAGTTCCTTTATGGTCATAGCTGATATCAGTTGCTTCGATGCTACCGCCTGAACCGGTTTTTACGATTTTTACATCTTTTCTTAAATTTGCCATTGCCGAAACATATTTATCATCCCCGTTAAGCACCAGGATACCGCCCGGTTTCAGCTCTCTTGCAAGTGTTGATTTTTCCCTGACCAGAACATCTCTCGATCCGAATGTTTCGAGATGTGATACGCCGATGTTGGTGATGATAGAAATGTCGGGCCTTGCGATATCACACAGCTCCTTAATATTACCCGGATATCTTGCACCCATTTCAAGAATGAGAATCTGGTGGCCTGCGTGCAGATCGTTGTTTATTACTTTACAGATGCCCATCGGTGTGTTAAAACTGCCCGGTGTAACACAAACTTTATACCTCTCTTTCAGGATGGCTTCAAGAATAAATTTTGTGCTTGTTTTGCCGTAACTGCCGGTAATGGCAATCACTTTCAGAGAAGGCATGGAGGCAAGTTTGTTCCGGGCCTGCTTTTTAAAACCGTTTTGAATCTTCTTCTCTACCGGCTTCATCAAAAAAGCAGCCAGGAAAAGAAAGAATGGAATAATCATATCGGCCAAGATAAACCCGAACGACAGAATGTATGGGTCTGCAGCAACAAACAGATTGTCAAGTTGCCTCACACTGACAAGGCCGGATAGTGTGCCGGTATAACTCAATTCGACCGTTGCGTACCAGAGCGGAAGTATTAAAATTGCAAGAGTGGCTGCAAGTCTTTTCAGGCGGGGTGTAAATACCAGCTTTTTTTTCTCTTTTTCAGGGCGGAATCTACCGACTGGAAAGAACCAGAAGAGGACGAATACAGAAAAAATGATTGTTGCCGCTGACGGCGTGAGGCGTGCGGACAAAAAATAGAGCAGCGATAGAATCACCAGGTTAAAAAGAACATGTTCCGGCGTGATAATTTTGCTGGAAAAATATTTGTTAAACCACTCGCGGAATTCATCTGTTTTATACCCGTGCTGCTGAAACATGTGTAAAAAATAACGAAAACGATAGATACTGTGCCGCACAAGTACAGCAGCTAATACAATTTGTAAGAGGTTTAAAGTGGTGTAGTACAAATCCAAAGACTAAATGTGAGATTAAACTAATTCGTTAACAATGAAGTAATCAAAATATACGGGAGATATTTTTTATATTAATACAAGAGGAAAATAAAAATAACAACTATAAAAAGTTTTGAGATAAAGATATGAAATTAATTATCCCGATGGCCGGACGCGGAACAAGAGTAAGACCCCATTCGCACACCATCCCTAAACCCTTGTTACCTGTAGCGGGAACCATGATTGTGGAGCGTATCGTGGAGACATTTGCAAGAACACTCGACCGGCCCATTACGGAAATTGTATATATTCTCGGGCCCGATTTTGGAAGGGAGATTAAGGAGAAACTAACTGATATGAGTGAGCGTCACGATGCAAAAGCTTCATTTAAAGTACAGGATGTTGCTCTTGGTACCGCACATGCAGTAGCCTGCGCTGAAGAGAAACTGGAAGGGGAAGTCATTATTGTATTTGCAGACACCATTTTTGATACAAGTGAAACGGTTACTGTTGAAGGAGCCGACAGTGTGATTTGGCTGAAGGAAGTTGAAGACCCGTCAAGATTTGGAGTTGCCGTTCTTGAAGATGATAAAATCACGGATTTTGTGGAAAAACCGAGCGAACCAATATCGAATCTTGCTATTATCGGGGTCTATTACTTTAAAAAAGGGGAAGAGCTGAATGAAGAAATTCAGTACCTGATTGACAATGAGGTAAAAGGTCACGGAGGGGAATACCAGCTGACCGATGCCCTTGACAGGCTCCTGAAAAAAGGCAAAATATTCAAAAAAGCAACCGTGGACGAATGGCTCGACTGCGGAACTCTGCCCGCGTGGCTGGAAACAACCGGTGAGATACTGGAAAAAGAGAATCCAAAATTTGGAACCTATGATAACTCAACGATCCATCCGCCTGTTTTCATCGGCGAAGGAGTTGAGATTAAAAATAGTGAAATCGGCCCGAATGTGAGTATTGAAAAGGGAACGAAGATTTCAGACAGTACTCTCAGTCAGTCAATTATTCAGGAGAATGCTGAATTAGAGGGCTGCAATTTAAACGGGTCAACCATCGGAAATCATGCAAGTCTGAAAAATGCAACGGGAAAACTTCATGTTGGTGATCACTCCATTATTGAGCAAAGCTAACCCGGAAATATGAAATACACAGCTTTGCTTTTTCTGTTCCTTGTTGCGTGCGCACAAGAAAAGGGACAATCCACATCGTATGAATTCGACCTCCAGGGGCATCGGGGCGCCCGGGGACTGCTGCCTGAAAATACAATTCCCTCTTTTTTGAAAGCCGCTGAGATCGGTGTGGATACAATTGAAATGGACCTGGTTGTAACGGCAGACAGCATGTTACTCGTTTCACACGAACCGTGGTTTAATCACAAGATCAGCACAAAGCCTAACGGGGAACCGGTTACAGAAAGTGAAGCGATGGATCTGAATATCTATGAAATGACCTACGAGCAGACACAGCAGTATGATGTCGGTAAAAGGGGAAACCCCGATTTCCCGGATCAAAAACCGATGGAAGTTACCAAGCCTCTGTTGACCGGCGCCGTTCAGGCAATTGAAAATTTCACAGAAGAAAATAACAGTGACCCGGTGTACTACAACATCGAGACTAAAAGCCGACCGCAATATTACAATGTTATGGTTCCGGAGCCGGAGGTGTTTGCGCAGCTGGTCTATGATGAAATTTCTGCGCTGGGAATCATGGACAGGGCTATCATCCAGTCTTTCGATGTAAATACTCTTATTGCAATGCATGAAATTGACCAGGATGTTACACTTGCACTACTTGTTGAAAACAGGGACAGCCCGGAAGCGAATCTCCAAAAACTTGGGTTTACTCCTGACATTTACAGTCCCTATTATCGGCTTGTAAATCAAACACTGATTGAAAAGGGAGATCAATTGGTGATGAAAATTATTCCGTGGACCATCAATGAAGTTCCGGAGATGAAACGGCTTCTCGAAATGGGAGTGGATGGCATTATTACCGATTACCCGGACAGGGCAATTATGCTGAAAAAATAATTTCTGCATGGGGAGCAGGTTTTTGTTTTTTCCGGGATATTTGCTATCTCAACCGGATGCATGTATCAAATATACCCACTTGCTTTATCGTAAATTCATCCGCAGGCAGAGGAATCGCCGGTAAATGGATCAAATCTCTCGCCAAAAAAACAGAAAGCAGGTTTAAACTTTCTAAAATTATCATCTGCAGAGACGGAGATGATCTATCGGAAATAGCACGGGAATCTGCATCAACGTTTAAAACTGTTGTTGCATGCGGAGGAGACGGTACGGTAAGCCGGGTTGTAAACGGGATAGCCGGGACAGAAGCGAACCTGGGGATACTACCTGTTGGAAGTGGGAATGATTTTGCAAGGACACTTCGGATCCCCGGAAATATCGAAGAAAACCTTGGAAATATTGCGGCGGGGGTGCGACGGAAGACAGACCTGATAAAAATTACGGGCGATGTTGAAACCTGGTGCTGCAATACGTTCGGACTGGGATTTGACGGACTTGCAAATTACCATGCACGACACATAAAGATGTTCAGCGGGTCCATGGCATACGTTTTTGGTGCGTTAAAATCCGCTTTTCAATTCTACGGTACAGAGATGTATATCAAGACAGATGGCAGAACACTTCAGGAAAAATGCCTGATGGCCACACTCTGCAATGGCAGGGATGAGGGCGGCATATTCCGGGTTGCACCTGGTGCAAGAACGGACGACGGTTTACTGGACCTGCTGATCGTAAACGAGATCTCGCTCTATAGAAAATGCTTTTTATTCAAAGAGTTTTTAAGTCCGTCCGGAAAGAGAATGAGTGGTGTACAATGGGAAAAGTCCATAACGGTGAAAATCGAGAGTAAAGAACCTGTTTTTGCACATTGTGATGGCGAGCATGCCGGTTCTGATATAAAAACTATTTTTGCTGAATTGAAACCGGGTAAAATAGATGTGATTACAGGCCGCTGAAGTGAATGAACCGTTTCAGTGGTGGTCCAGCTTGAAATCAATCTCAAACTTTGTCCATTCGTCAGAAGATATATTTACATCTGCATCGAGCTGACTGGTGAGGGCTGTGATTAAAGTCATTCCAAGCGATTGCTGTTCTTCCAATTTAAAATTTTCGGGAAGGCCGTTGCCATTATCAGCGACAGAGAGCAGGCAAGATTCACCGTTCTTCTTCAGACTGATTTTCAGAGTTCCCTCTTCCTTTCCTTTGAAAGCGTGCTTGTAGGCGTTGTTAACGAGTTCATTAAACATAAGCCCGAGAGGAACTGCATCGGTTATATTCATGCGAAGCTCATCGAGATCTTTATCAAGCGTTACTTTTCGGTTGCTTGACCCATAAGCCTGCGAAATAACATCGGTGAGTTCGCTCATATAGTCCGACAGACTGATCTCAGCAAGTGTATCAGACTGGTAGAGTTTTTCGTGAACAAGGGCGATAGATTGAATGCGGGATTGTGTTTCTTTGAATATTTCCTGAACATCTTCATCCACACCATCTTTTTGCAGCTCCAGAAGGCTCGATATGATGGCGAGATTGTTTTTTACCCGGTGATGAATCTCCTGAAGAAGGATCTGCTTCTCTTTCAGGGACTGATCTATTTCGTCTTCATGCTTCTTCCGTTCAGATATATCCCGAACATTGCCAACCACGGCAACCGGTTTTTCATCAGCGTCGTGAATTAATGTCCGTTTATTGTTCACCCAGACATACTCACCGTCACTTCTTTCAACACGAAATTCAGTGTTAATATTAATTTGTGATTCGAGATCATCCGCGCCCAGCTCTTTAAACTTCTTTTTAATGGATTTTAAATCCTCAGGATGCGTTTTATCAAAAATAAATTCGGGTCCGCCTCTCTTCACAATTTCGGCACTGTAACCAAGCATTTTTTCAACCGATGGACTCATATAGTTATATTTGCGTGTTTCAAGATCCATCAGGTAGATTACATCACCCGAGTTTTCAATAATTTTCTGCAGCCTGTTTTGAGCTTCAGAAAGTTTTCTGTTCCATTTTTTTGTATTTCGAATGATTCCGACTGTGATAATGCCGCCGGTTATGATCAGGCCCGATCCAAAAATGAGTGTTATCCAGTAAAGCAGATTGTTTACTTCGTGTGATGCTTTGATTATCGTTGTTGAAAAATTATTCTCCAGTGAAGTCAGCTCATTATCGAGGGTGATGATTCTTGAAAGATATAGATCACGTTCCTGTTCAGCCAGGTTTCCGGTTTCAATTTTTGCACTTATTTCTGTTGCAACTGTTTCAAGCTCGTTAATCTTTCTGTCTCCTTCCGTCCATATTTGAATTGCCTCGCTGAGATAAGAGTAGTCTTGAAAGAGGTTAAAAAGGCGAACCATGTAGATAACTTCGTCCGGCCTGCTGTTTCCCCTGATAAACCCATTGCTTGCGAGTTCAAAGTCAGGAGTTTCGGTTTGCAGTGTCTCTCGTCCATCCCTGTATCCTTCTATCACTTCAAGCGACTTTTCGAATTCTGAATACTGCTCGCTGTTTTGTTGAAACAGATAGACGGTTAAGGCTTGGGTGGCATTTTTTTGAGCCTTTGACCAATGGGCTTCAGCAGCAATGTAACCTCTCAGCCCGGTAAGAATATTACTGCTGATATTGGTTAATGCAATGAGCCCGATTACCAATACCACAAAAATTGCGATAACCGAAATAGTTTTGAGTTTATCCCCTTTGTAAAGGTCTAACACTTCGCCGTACGTTTAGGTTGAAAGATATTTCACCTGAAAATGAACCCCAAAATAATCAAATGCAATTAATATTCGCAGGTTGCCCCAAAGGTTTTTGAATTCCTGAAGTCAGACACTACTCAGAAGTGCTTCCCGCACTTCAATATAAAAGTTTTCGTATAGCCCGATGATTTTTTCCATTTCAAAAGTTTCTGCATGTTTGCGTGCATTGGCCGACATTTTTTTATGGAGTTTTTCATTCTTCAAGATTTCCAGCGCATGCTTTCCCATGCACTCCACGTCACCCAGTTCACACAGAAACCCGGTCTTGCCATGAATATTTACTTCCGGCAGACCACCGATATTGGAGCTGATCACAGGAACTCCGCAACTCATCGCTTCAAGAGCGGCCAACCCGAAGGTTTCACTGCCTGAGGGAATCAGGAAGAGATCGGATATTGATAACACCTCTTCAACCTGTTCCTGTTTTCCGAGAAAACGGACTTTGTCACAAAACTTCAGATCTCTGCACGTTTGCTCGGCTTTTTGCCGGTCGGGACCGTCACCAACCAACAGAAGTTTGGCATCAACACCGTTTTTAATGATCTGGTGAAACGTAAGAACAACATCGGGAACACGTTTTACTTCGCGAAAATTTGAGACGTGGGTTATAACTTTTTCGCCTTCCGGACAAATTGCCTTTCTAAAATGGCCTTTATTGGATCTTTTAAACCTGTCTAGGTCTATAAAGTTGGGTATAACTTCAATATTCTTTTTGACATCAAACGTAGAATAGGTCTCTTTTTTCAGGTATTCAGAAACAGCAGTCACCCCGTCGCTCTTGTTGATCGAAAAATCGACAATCTCCTTATAACTGGGATCTCTGCCAATCAGTGTTATATCTGTTCCGTGCAGCGTAGTGATTACCGGAATGTGAATATCCTGCTCTCTCAGAATCTGTTTTGCAAGGTAGGCACTTGTAGCATGCGGGATGGCGTAGTGAACATGAAGGATATCAAGTTTTTCGAATTTGATGATATTTACCATCATGTTAGCGAGTGCAAGATCATATGGCGGGTATTCAAACAGCGGGTAACTGCTTAAATCCACTTCGTGAAATGTAATATCTGTTCGAAGGGAATCAAGCCTTGCCGGTCGTGCATAACTCATGATATGAATGTTATGCCCCATGTTAGCTAATCCTTTGGCCAATTCTGTTGCAATAACACCACTGCCCCCGAAAGTCGGGTAGCAGACAATACCTATATTCATCTTAATTAATTTGTTTAGAATTTTTTTGATAATGTAGCAATAGTTAGCGACACCTGAAATCAGATATTCACATGAATTAGGTGAAAATAGTGAATACTGTTATATTTGCTTTTTCCGTTAACCCTGTAAAATATTTGATAGTCATACCATGGCAGGACATTCCAAATGGGCAAATATTCGCCACAAGAAGGCGAAGGAAGATGCCAAAAGAGCAAAAGTGTTTACGAAGCACATCAGGGAAATTACCATTGCTGCACGTGAAGGCGGCGGTGATCCCGATGGCAATCCAAGGCTGTCGCTCGCAATTGACAATGCGAAGGCCGCAAACCTTCCGAAAGATAATATCGAGAGAGCGATCAAGAAAGGAACCGGTGAACTTGATGACGGGTCGGGCGCTTATGAAGAGACAACCTACGAAGGGTACGGCCCCGGCGGGATCGCATTTTTTATTGAGGTTACTACAAATAACTACAATCGTACTGTAGGCGAAATCCGCCATATTTTCACAAAACACGGCGGCAATCTCGGGACCGATGGATCCGTTGGCTACATGTTTGAACAAAAAGGGGTGATCCGGGTATCCTCTGAAGCACCGGATGAAGAGGAATTTATGATGGATGCAATTGAAGCCGGCGCTGAGGATGTTACTAATGAAGGCGACTATTTTGAAGTTATTACTGCCAGGGAAAACCTGATTGAAATTCGCAATCGCCTGGAGCAGGCAGGATATAATATTGATTCGGCTGAACTGGTCAGAATTCCGGTTACGGAAGTGAAAGCAGAAGAGGGAACGGCCCTGACAAATTTAAAGATGATGGAAATGTTTGAAGACAATGACGATGTTTCGAATGTTTTTACAAACTTGAAAATGGATGAAGAAACTCTTGCACTTACGGAGCAGTTGTAGCTGCATAATCTTTAGATGATTCGATCGTTAGTGATCTGCTAAACCATAATTTTTTAAATTTTACCAATGCGGACGATCTACTTACTATTCATAGCCCTGATATTTGCAGGTTCTTCGCTGAACGATGCCAGGAAGGCGAACGAGGCATTTCGAAATGGCGATTATGAAAAAGCCGTTGAACTCTACCGCAAAGCAATAGACAGTGAGCCCGAAAACGCCATGCTCCATTTTAATCTTGGCAACGCATATGCTGAGATGGGAAATGCAGAAGATGCGATTTTTGCTTACGAGAGATTTAAAGATTTATCGGATGACCCCGCGCAAAAATCCCTGGCCGATTACAATATCGGCAATCTTCACTCTGCTCAGGAGCAGTATGATGAAGCGATTTCACAATACCGGGAAGCCCTGAAAAAGAATCCTGAAGATCCTGATGCCAAGTACAATTATGAACTTGCACTTCAAAAGAAACAAGAACAGGAAGAGCAGAACCAGGATCAGCAGCAAAACCAGGATCAGGATCAAAATGAAGACCAGGAGCAAGAGCAGGAGCAGGAGCAAGACCAGAACCAGGATCAGCAAAACCAAAATCAGGATAACCAGCAATCGGATGATCCGCAAAACCAGGAAAATGAACAGCAGCAAAGTCCGCAGCAGATGAGTATGGAAGAAGCCAAGCGGGTGCTCGATGCCCTCGAACAGCGTGAAAAAGAGTTGCTGAAAGAAATGAAAAAGGAATCAAGTGAAAGTTCATCATCCAATGATAAAGACTGGTAGGATTCAGGTACTGAGATTTTTATCACTTTTCTCTCTGTTGCTGATAGCCCCGGTTGTACTGTCGGCCCAGGATTTTTCTCTTGATGCCACTGTCTCGGAAAACAAAATTTTTATCGGTGAGCAGTTTACGCTTACAATCGAAATAAAGGGAAGCGCAGTCCGGAATGTGGAGATGCCGGAGCTGCCTGAATTTAACGGTGTCCGGCTGCTATCCACCACACCGTCGAGAGGAACCAGCATCAGTATTATTAATGGCCGCACCTCAACGGCGATCACCTATACCTATTCATTTATCGCGCGTGAAAAAGGGAATTATACCATTCCCCCCATCTCCGTTCCGATTGATGGTGAAATGCACGATACACCACCTATACCGATTGAAGTTTTGGAAAAGAACAATCTCTCTACAGAGAGAACCCGCTCTTTGCCCGATATCTTTATGGAGATTGAAGTGAACGACAAACGGCCGGTACGCGGCCAGCAGCTTGTGGCAAGCCTGGTTCTCTATTTTAAACAGGGGATTGAAGTGACATCTTACCAGCCGACCCCCGGATGGCGAACGGATGGCTTCTGGAAGGAAGAACTTGAGAATATTGATCAGCCAAGGGCCGAATCGGAAATTATGAACGGTGTTCGCTATAGAAAAGCAATCTTACTCCGGTATGCGCTATTCCCCACCAGAAGCGGTGAGCTGAAGCTGGATCCGTTTACATTTAACCTGGGGGTGAGAAGCCGCCCGGAAAGAGGTGATCCTTTCGGAAGCCTGTTTGGCGGATTCGGCACAAACCAAAGGCGGATCGCCGTTGAAACCGAAACGGTAACCGTGAATGTTCGCGAATTG
>Ga0209943_1002318_pt1 | contig 10540 bp, 7 predicted proteins | sample SalPonR1_B_D2_MG_FD_185698 | JGI IMG/M metagenome (GOLD analysis project Ga0209943, IMG submission 185698) | Salt pond soil microbial communities from South San Francisco under conditions of wetland restoration - Salt Pond MetaG R1_B_D2_MG... ... | reverse complement strand
ATGAAGAACCACACCCTGATGCAGACCATTGCGAGGGCGAACAGGAATTTCCCAGGTAAGGAAGCTGGCTTTATTGTCGATTATGTCGGCGTGTTCAGGAACCTTCAGAAAGCTTTGGCTATCTACGGGGGCGGCAATACTGGTTCGTCTGAGCCGCCGATAAGGGACAAAAGCGATCTGGTCGAATATTTACGGCACATCGTCGCCGCAACCCTTTCATATCTTGCGGAGCGAGGCGTTGATCCAGCTGCTATCAAGCAGGCAGTGGGTCTGGATAAGATCGCTCTGCTAGGCGATGCCGTCGAAAAGCTGATTGAGACCGATGAGGCAAAACGCGAGTTCCTGAGCAAGGCAAGGGCCGTTTCGAGGGTGTACAAGGCCATCCTGCCGGACCGGGCATCCATAGAGTTCACAGCAGATGTTGTCCTGATCTCGGTCCTGGCTGAACGCATCCGTTCGCTCATGCCAAAGCCGGACATCAGCGCCATCATGCAAGACGTGGAAGAGCTGCTCGACCGTTCGGTCGCGCCCATTCCATACGAAACACCCGACAATCCTGACACAGTCGATATCAGCCAGATCGATTTCGAAAAACTTCGCGCCGCATTTAACACGGGAAAACAACGCACTGAGGCTGAACGGCTCCGCGCTTTGCTGAGCCAGAAGCTGACTGCGATGGTCAGTGTAAATCCTACCAGGGCCGACTTTCTGGATCGCTTCCAGAAGCTGATCGACAGCTACAACAGCGGCAGTCAAAATATCGAGGCGTTTTTCCAGGCGCTCTTGAACCTTGCCGAAGACCTGTCTGCCGAGGAGCAAGAGACGATCCGCGAGGGCCTCACTGAGGAGGAGAAGGCAATATTTGACATACTGACCAAGCCGGAACCGGAACTGACCGACAAGGAACGCGAGCAGGTGAAAGCCGTAGCTCGATCGCTACTGCAGACGCTCAAGGACGAGAAGATGGTTTTAGACTGGACCAAGAAGGAGCAGGCTAGGGGAACAGTGCGACAAGCCATCGAGGTGACATTGGATCGTGGGCTGCCCGATGCCTACGAACCGGGCGTATTCAATCAGAAATGCGAAAACTTATATAGGCACGTTTTTGACGCGTATCATGCGTATCATGCGGGTATGCAGGCCCGTGCTTAGTGGGCGTCATAAACGTTCTCAGAAGTCGGTGTTTCTATGCCGATTGCGGCTTATCGAGGTAACTATGCCATGAAAACGGGTGAAATTTCTGAAATCCACTTGGCAGCTGTAATAGCGGGAGCCACGCTGCTGGGTGGGGTCTTGTCATCTACCTTTGATGCTTTCTTGATTGATGCTAGCACTAGCCGGGAAACCGATGTCCAACTGGTGGAACTCGCCATTGGGATTCTTAGCGAGCCTTCTCCTAGTGAGCAGGCTGGTGAGCCTACGCTGAGAAAATGGGCAGTAGAAACGATAAATTCAGTGGCGGAGGTGAAGTTTGATGAAGAAGCTAAACGCCAGCTTGTGGATGGAACGGTGGAGTTACCACTGTCCTTCATAAAAGCCCTCTCTCCGGTTTCGGCGTTGATGGATAAACCCGTTTCACCTTCAGAAATAGTGATAGATATCAACGGCAAGAGTTTTCGCATCCAAAATGATACGGTTCAAGAAGAACCGGAAGCAGAGCAGAGTCGGCAATGAGGAAGTGGAAATGTTCCTAGGCGCTATATTTACGAACTCATGCACGCCTGCCAAAGTCGAGTCCCATTAGCTGGTGGATTGCATCCTTATAACTTCACTGAATTTCGATGAAGGCCTCATACTGTAGAATCGTGGGCTACCTACAAGGGTAGAAATTGGTACATCGCTCTGGTACACGGTGCGAAGAATCGGTGGCCGCATTGCCTTGAAAAACATGGGTTTTGTCTGGTGGGTCTTTGACTTCGAATCTCTTATCACCCACCATTTTCAAAGTTTGCCGTGTCGTGACACAACTGAAACGGGCGCTCCTCTGATGGGTTGAGCGCCCGTTTTTCATTCAGGCCGTCGGGGCTGTGGCGTGGCGCGGGTGTGGGCGGAAGCGGCGGAACCAGGCTTCAAGCGTGCGAAAGCTGATCTCGGCGATCAGGACCGACAGCAGGCTGTAGGCGGCGAGCAACGCCCAGTCATGCGCGATCCCGAGAAGGCCAAGCGCGCGGTTGGTGATGTCGAGCGCGATCAGGTGATAGAGGTAGATGCCGTAGCTGATGGCCCCGACGCGGGCGATCAGGGGCTGGCGCAGGAAGCTGAGCCCGGCATTGTCCTCGCGCAGGACGAGAGCGGCGAGAGTGGCGGTCATCAGCATGTGGATAAGCAGGTTGGGCCAGCCGCGAATTTCAAACGGGGTGAGGTGGATGGCGAGGGCGAGCAGGGCAAAGCCCGCCAGTGCCGTCCAGCGCCCGCCGAGCACGCGGGCGGCCAGCGCATGACCGCGCGGGTAGTCGAGCGCCAAGGCCAGCAGCGCCCCCATGATGATCGGGGCGTAGGTCGCATTGGGCAGCTTTAGCGTGAGCGGGCCGATCTGTGGTGCGGTGAGACCGAAAACCCCCATGCTGCCCAGCACATTGGCGGCCACCACGATGAGCGCAAGCCAGACCAGAGAGCGGCGGGCGAGCAAGAGCATCAGCAGCGGCCAGATCAGGTAATACTGTTCTTCGACCGAGAGCGACCATGTGATCGAGAGCGTGGGGATATGGTCGGTCAGAAAGTTCGAAAGGAAGAGGTAGTAGAACGGGACGAGCTCGGCGAGGTCTGAGCGCCCTTTTATTCCGACATAGTAGAACGCCACCGCCGAGACCACGAAGGCATAGACCGGCAGGATGCGCAGGGCGCGGCGGATGTAGAAATCGCGGATCGAGAATTGCCCGTATTCGCGCGCCTCGCGCAGCAGGAGCGTGGTGATCAGAAAGCCACTGAGCACGAAGAAGAAATCGACGCCCAGGAACCCGCGCGACAGGATCTGTATCTCTTGCAGGCCGCCCGGGGTGGCGTGATGCCAGAGCACCATCGAGATGCAGACGAAGCGCAGCCCGTCGAGATTAGCGAAATGACGACGCTCCTGGTATCCGCGAAATTCCAAATGACCGTTCCCGCGTCCCTGCGCCCCCGAGATTTGACCCTACTGCGGCACCATGGCCCGATCAAGCGGGACCGGGGGCTTGCATGGGAAACAATGCTGCAATGCGGCAGAAACAGGTTGGCTTTTGACGTCATGGCGGCTAAAGCCTGCGGGCAATCGACTGGACTGCGGGTGCGACACCTGCGGTGGCTCTTCCGGCCGCTTATCCGCCGGATCATTGGAACCTGCACAGACGCGCAATCGGGCCGGGCTCGCCCCGCCGGATGAGGGACGGATTTCACATGATTTCACTCGATGCCTATCGGGCACAATGGTTTGGCAATATCCGGGGCGATGTGCTCTCGGGTCTGGTGGTGGCGCTGGCGCTCATCCCCGAGGCGATTGCCTTTTCGATCATCGCGGGCGTGGACCCCAAGGTGGGGCTTTATGCCAGTTTCTCGATCGCGGTGATCACCGCGATCACCGGCGGGCGGCCCGGCATGATTTCGGCGGCCACCGCCGCGACGGCGGTGCTGATGGTGACGCTGGTGCGCGATCACGGGCTGGAATACCTGCTGGCGGCGACGGTGCTGGCGGGGCTTATCCAGATCGGCATGGGGGTGCTGCGGCTGGGCTTCGTGATGCGCTATGTGTCGAAATCGGTGATGACCGGGTTCGTCAACGCGCTCGCCATCCTGATTTTCATGGCGCAATTGCCGGAACTTGATCCGCGCCACGTGCCGTGGATCACATATCTGCTGGTCGCCGCCGGGCTGGGGATCATCTATCTTTTCCCGTTGCTGACCAAGGCGGTGCCGTCGCCGCTGGTGACGATCATCGTGCTGACGGTGCTGGCGTTTGTCCTTGGCCTCGATGTGCGCACGGTGGGCGATATGGGCGATCTGCCCGATACGCTGCCGGTGTTCCTCATTCCCGACATTCCCCTGAGTTTCGAGACGCTGATGATCATCCTGCCCTATTCGGTTGCGGTGGCGGTGGTGGGCCTGCTCGAAAGCCTGATGACGCAGAACATCGTCGACGATCTGACCGATACCAAATCGAACCGCAGCCAGGAGATGGTCGGGCAGGGGGTCGCCAATACCGCGACCGGCTTTATCGGCGGCATGGCGGGCTGTGCGATGATCGGGCAGTCGATCATCAACGTCAAATCCGGCGGGCGCGGGCGGCTGTCGTCCTTTGTGGCGGGCCTGTTCCTGCTGATCCTCGTTGTGGGTCTGGGCGATGTCGTGAGCATGATCCCGATGGCCGCCCTTGTGGCGATCATGATCATGGTGTCGGTCGGCACGTTCTCGTGGTCGTCGATCAAGAACCTGCGCGAGCATCCGCGCTCGTCCTCGATCGTGATGATCGCGACGGTGGTCACGGTGGTGTATACCCATAACCTCGCCATCGGGGTGCTGGTCGGGGTGCTGTTGTCGGGCATCTTCTTTGCCGGCAAGATCGCGCAGCTGTTCCGGGTCACGAGCGAGGCGTCAAAAGACGGCCGCGTGCGCACCTACAGGGTCGAGGGGCAGTTGTTCTACGGGTCGGTCGAGGACTTCATGAATGCCTTTGATTTCAAGGAGGCGCTGGATAAGGTCGTGATCGACGTGAGTGGTGCGCATATCTGGGATATCTCTTCGGTGCAGGCGCTCGATATGGCGGTTCTTAAATTCCGCCGGGATGGCGCGGATGTGGAGATCAGGGGCATGAACGAGGCCTCGGAGACGATTGTCGACAAGCTGGCGATCCATGACAAGCCGGGTGCCATCGACACCCTGATGTCGCATTGAGGGAGGCAAGAGGCATGACAGAGAAGGTGATCGCATTGGTGGACGGGTCGATGTATTCGGCCTCGGTTTGCGAGCATGCGGCCTGGATCGCGCAGCGCACCGGCGCGCCGGTGGAACTCCTGCACGTGCTGGGACGGCGCGAGACAGCCGAACAGGCGGATTTGTCGGGCTCTATCAAGCTGGGCGCGCGGTCGGCGCTGCTGGAGGAACTGGCCGCACTCGATGAGCAGCGCGCAAAGCTGGTGGCGCATCGCGGGCGCGCGATCCTCGAGGATGCCCGCGCCATTCTGGAAAAGGCGGAGGTGAACGAGATCACCACCCGGCTGCGCCATGGTGACATTGTCGAGACGGTGGCCGAGGTCGAGAAGGACGCGCGCGTGATCCTGATCGGCAAGCGTGGTGAGGCCGCCGATTTCGCCAAGGGGCATCTGGGATCAAACCTGGAGCGGATCGTGCGCGCCAGCCACAAGCCGGTCTTTGTGGCGGCCCGGGCGTTCCGGCCCATCGAAAAGGTGCTTGTGGCCTATGACGGCGGCACCTCGGCGATGAAGGCGGTGGATCACATCGCGCGCAGCCCGCTTTTCGCCGGGCTCAAGGTGCATGTGGTCACGGTGGGCCATGCCAATGCGGAGGTCAAGAAAGGGCTGGAGGATGCCCGTGCGCTTTTGCAGGCGGCGGGGATCGAGGCCGAGACCGGAGTGGTCGCGGGTCAGCCCGAGTCGGCGCTTGGCAAGCTCGTGGAAGAGGCCGATTTCGACATGGTGGTGATGGGCGCCTATGGTCACAGCCGCATCCGCAGCCTGATCATCGGCTCGACCACCACCGAGATGGTGCGGTCGTGCAAGGTGCCGGTGGTGCTGATGCGCTGAACGGGCCGGGGTGTTGCGGGCCCGGAGCGGACTTCAGATTGACGCCTCTGCGCGGCTCAGGTCGACACCAGCACAAGGCCACGCGCGCGGGATTATGCGCTCCCATCCTGCGCCGGAGCTGCGTCATCCGAGGCGCAAGGCCACGGATGACGCTGTGGTGCCTCAGTTCGACAGTTCGGACGCCGCGTCATAGGCCGCGGTAAATCCGGCGAGCGAGGCCTCGATGCGCACGGTCTGATCGGGGGCCTGGGCCGGGACGATCTGCAGCGTCGCCTTGACGCCGCGCTTGAGCGCATCGACATCCCCCTGGGTCAGGCCGATGCGGGCGAAACAGCCCGCCATGGTGCAGAACGAATAGGCATAGCTCTTGGCCTTGCCGCCATCGACCGACAGCTTCACCTCTTCCGAGAGCAGCGTGCCGAGCGGCACGGCGATGGTGGCCCCGGCGACGACATTGCCGCCATTGGCCAGCTTGTAGAGGCTGAATTCCGCCACCGGATTGCCTTCGGACTCGGTCAGAAGCTGATACATCTGGCACAGTTCCGGCGCGTCTTCGGTCTGGTTGCGGAAACACTTGAGTTGCCAGTCGTCGAAGCTCTCTTTTATGTAAGAGCCGTCCTCCTGAACTTCGCGGCCGGTATCGAGCCCTTGGGTCAGCGCATTGCCGGTCTGCTGTTCGGTCTGTTCGGCGCCTTGCGCGGGCTCCGCGGGGGCCTCGGCCTCTTGCGCGCCGACAGTTGTGCCGAGCGCAAGCAGGGCGGCGATGGACAGGCGTGAAATGAACTTGGACATTGGTTCCCCATTACGTGGTCTGTTGATTTGGTGCGATTTAACATGTCACGCGCGCGGTGTCAGGCGCAAAACATGGGCGTCGGGCCGGTCCATGGCGGGTTTTTGCGCGGATCGGCGGATCTGCGCAGCCGGAACGGGCGCGACAAAAAGAAAGAGGCCTTGCGGCCTCTTCCTGTTTCTCCCCGTCGGACTGGCCGACTTAGTTATTGAAGCGGACGCTAGGACAGAAACCTGCATGCGTCAACAGGCTATGTCGCAAGCGCCTGAAAAAAGGCCGCACCCGGAGGGCGCGGCCAGTCTGACAGGGAGGAAATGCCCGGAACCAGAGGACATTCGGCCCCGGACATGAATTCACACTGGCACAGGAAGGTTAACTTTGTATGGTCAAGCGGTGACGATTTCTGGACGAGGGTATCGAGCCGTGACCAATTCCATTTTCATAGGCGGCGGCGGGCCGGACTATTCCGAGCCGCAGGGACTCCTGCTCAAATACGCAAACCGGCACGGGCTTGTGGCGGGGGCCACCGGTACCGGCAAGACCGTGACGCTGCAGATCCTGGCCGAAGGGTTCTCGGATGCGGGCGTGCCGGTGATCCTGTCGGATATCAAGGGCGACGTGTCGGGCATGGCGGTGGCGGGCAGCCCCGCGCACAAGTTGCATGCGCCGTTTACCGAACGTGCGGAAAAAATCGGATTCGAGGCGTTCCGGTATGACAGTTTTCCGGTGGTGTTCTGGGATCTGTTCGGGGCGCAGGGTCACCCGGTGCGCACCACGATTGCCGAGATGGGGCCGCTCTTGCTGTCGCGTCTGCTGGGACTGTCGGACGCACAGGAGGGTGTGCTCAACATCGCGTTTCGCGTGGCCGATGAAGAGGGCCTGCCGCTGCTCGACCTCGAGGACCTGCGGGCCTTGTTGCTTTGGGTGGGCGAAAACGCTGACGATCTGTCGCTGCGCTATGGCAATGTCGCGGCGGCGTCGGTTGGGGCGATTCAGCGGTCGCTGCTGGTGCTGGAAAATCAGGGGGCGGCGCACTTTTTCGGCGAACCGGCGCTTGATCTGGCCGATCTGATGCAGGTCACGCCCGAGGGGCGCGGCCATGTCAACATTCTTGCCGCTGACCGTCTGGTGCAGTCGCCGCAGCTTTATGCGACCTTCCTGCTCTGGCTCCTGTCGGAACTCTTCGAGACGCTGCCCGAGGTGGGCAACCCGGACAAGCCGCGGCTGGTGTTCTTCTTTGACGAGGCGCATCTTCTGTTCGATGATGCGCCCAAGGTGCTGGTGGACAAGGTCGAGCAGGTGGCGCGGCTTATTCGCTCCAAGGGGGTGGGGGTGTATTTCATCACCCAGAATCCCGATGACGTGCCCGAGGATGTACTGGGGCAATTGGGCAACCGCTTTCAGCACGCCTTGCGCGCTTTTACCGCGCGCGATCAAAAGGCGCTGCGCCGGGCCGCCGAGACCTATCGCCCCAACCCGAGATTCGACACCGGCGACGCGATCCGCGACGTCGGCGTGGGCGAAGCAGTGACCTCGATGCTGGAGGGCAAGGGGGTGCCGGGCGTGGTCGAGCGCACGCTCATCCGCCCGCCCGCGACGCAGCTTGGCCCCTGTGACCCCGAGACCCGGCGCGCGCTGATCGCCGCCTCGCCGGTGGCGGGCAAATACGACACCGCGATCGACCGGCATTCGGCGCATGAGATGCTCGCCGCGCGCGCCGAGGCGGCGGCGAAAGAGGCCGAAGCCGCCGAAGCAGATGCTGAGGCGGAAGAGAAGAAGGCCCGCGAATTCAAGGCCGCGCGGCGCTATTCCGGCGGGGCCAGCCCGGGGCGTGCGCGCCGGGTGTCGGGCTCGGACGGGATCGGCGGGGCGCTGGCCTCGGCGCTGGTCAAGGAACTCAAGGGCACCACGGGACGGCGCATCGTACGCGGTATTCTGGGCGGGCTCTTCAAGGGGCGCTAGGGCGCGCGCGGCGGACGCGGTTGTGCGTGCCGCAGCGCTTGACTTTGGTGCGGCAGGCCGCCATATGCAATTCAACCGACATTTCCTGCCGCGTGAGCAGCACAGCCCCTGAGACGGGGCGACACATATGAAATGTCGCGGACCTGTTCCCAAAATCACGCGTGGGGCCAAACACCTGTCGGAAGGCGGGGGCAATCGGCCCTTTGTCTTGGCCCGTCAGGTGCAACCACGACGACCGGGCGGTGATCTCCACCGCCTGCACCGGGCTTTGGACAGATGTCCTGGCCCCCGAAAGGATACGATTTGAACCTCTTTGACGAAATGGGCCTGCCCCAATCGCTCACCCGCAAGCTGGCCGCGTCCGGCATCACCGAACCCACCCCGATCCAGACTCATGCCATCCCGCATGCGATGAACGGCCATGACGTGCTGGGTCTCGCGCAGACCGGCACCGGCAAGACCATGGCCTTTGGCCTGCCGCTGATTACCGCGCTGATGGAGGCGCCGGGCAAACCCGCGCCCAAGACGATCCGCAGCCTGATCCTGGCCCCCACCCGCGAATTGGCCGGGCAGATCCGCGACGCGCTTTTGCCGCTGGTCAAGGACAGCCCGATCAAGATCAACCTCGTGGTGGGCGGCGCGTCGATCAATCCGCAGATCAAGCGGCTGGATCAGGGCACGGATATTCTGGTGGCGACACCGGGCCGGTTGCTCGACCTTATCGACCGCCGCGCCGTGCGGCTTGATACGGCGCGGTTCCTCGTGCTTGACGAGGCCGATCAGATGCTCGACCTGGGCTTTATCCATGCGCTGCGCCGGATCGCGGGGCTGCTTGCGTCCGAGCGTCAGACGATGCTGTTCTCGGCCACAATGCCCAAGCAGATGGAAGAGATCGCGGGCAGCTATTTGACCCATCCCAAGCGGGTGCAGGTCAGCCCTCCGGGCAAGGCCGCCGACAAGGTCACCCAAGAGGTGCATTTCATCGCCAAGGCCGCGAAACCCGATCTGCTGATCGAGCTTCTGGGCAAGCACAAGGGCGAGTTGGCGCTGGTCTTTGGCCGCACCAAGCACGGCTCGGACAAGCTGGCGCGCAAGCTGGAGCAGGCCGGATTTTCCGTCGCCGCGATCCATGGCAACAAGAGCCAGGGTCAGCGGGAACGGGCCTTGAAGGCGTTCCGCGACGGGCAGGTCAAGGTGCTGGTAGCTACCGATGTGGCGGCGCGCGGCCTTGATATTCCGGATGTGAAGCACGTCTACAATTACGAGTTGCCGAACGTGCCCGACAACTACGTTCACCGCATCGGGCGTACCGCGCGGGCGGGCCGCGACGGGGCGGCGATTGCGTTTTGCGCACCGGACGAGATGGGCGAACTGAAGGATATCCAGAAGGTGCTGGGCACGACGATACCGGTGGCCTCGGGCCGTCCGTGGGAAGTGCTGCCCGATCCCAAGGAGAAGAAACCGCAGGGCCGTGGCGGCCCGCGTCGTCGCGGTGGCGGCGGTGGCGGCTTTGGCGGCGGGGCCGGGCAGGGCAAACCCGGAGGCGGTCGGCGTCGCGGTGGCGGCGGTGGTGGCCGGGCCCGGTCGAACGCGGCGTAACCTGGGGGAATTGGCCTGAGGCGGACATTTAATTGGCAGACCCGGCGCGGAATCAAGGCCAAAGGCCGCCGCGCCATTGCATGTCCGCCCCCCGGACAGGCGATTTGTCGAGGTCAGCGCGTCGATTGAACCTTTTGCGGTACGGCAGAAATAAAGCGCTGCGAAACACCGTCGGATCGCCTGCCCGCGGACATGCGATGGCGCGACCTACGCCAAGGTCCGCGTCAGGCCACGCTCACCGTCTTGCCACATCTGCCCAGACCGGCAGGTGGTCGGACGCCACGCGCGCGGGGCGCGCGCGGTGGACACCTGTGGCCAGAGCCTCGAGATCGGGACTGAGCGCCAGACGGTCGAGCCGCGCCACCGGGCGCGGGGCCGGAAAGCTGGGGCCGGTGGTCACGAAGCCGACCCCTTTCGCGGCGGCATCGAGTGCCGCCCCGCCGCGCCAGTCGTTGAA
>Ga0209943_1002312_pt1 | contig 10552 bp, 11 predicted proteins | sample SalPonR1_B_D2_MG_FD_185698 | JGI IMG/M metagenome (GOLD analysis project Ga0209943, IMG submission 185698) | Salt pond soil microbial communities from South San Francisco under conditions of wetland restoration - Salt Pond MetaG R1_B_D2_MG... ... | reverse complement strand
CATCGGCAACGGCAAGGCGATTGCGCTCGGCGAGGCGGAGGGCATGGTCAAGACCGTGTTCGATGCAGGCACCGGCGAGCTTCTGGGCGCGCACATGGTCGGCGCGGAGGTGACAGAGCTCATACAGGGATACGCGGTGGGCCGCACGCTGGAGACCACCGAGGAAGACCTGATGAACACGGTCTTCCCGCATCCCACGCTGTCCGAGATGATGCACGAATCGGTGCTGGACGCCTATGGGCGCGTGATCCATATCTAGGACGCGGCCGCGGCGGGAACTGACAGGCCCTGCCGGTCCTGGCCGCCGGACTGGGGAAACATGATGCGGGTCTATCTCGATCACAACGCGACGGTGCCGTTGCGGCCAGAGGCGCGCGACGCAATGATTGCCGCGATGGACGTGACGGGTAACCCGTCCTCCGTCCATGCCGAGGGGCGCGAAGCCAAGGCGATGGTCGAGCGCGCGCGCGCGCAGGTCGCCACGGCGCTCGGGGCCGACGGGGCCGAGGTGATCTTCACATCCGGCGCGACCGAGGCGGCGGCGCTCGCCTGCGCGGGCCGGCAGCTTTCGGGCGCGGCGGTTGAGCACGACGCGGTGCGCGCCTGGATCGCCGAGGACCTGCCGGTGGATGCGCAGGGCCGCGTGAGCGTGACCGATCCTGCCCGATCGGTTCTGCAAATGGCCAATTCCGAAACCGGCGTGATCCAGAGCCTGCCCGAGGGGCTGGCGGTGTGCGACATGACGCAAGCCTTCGGCAAGCTGCCGGTGGCGTTCAACTGGACGGGCGTGGACATGGCGCTCGTTTCGGCGCACAAGCTGGGCGGACCCAAGGGTGTGGGCGCGCTCGTCGTGCGGCAGGGCAGCGAGGTGGCGGCGCAGTTGCGCGGCGGCGGGCAGGAGATGGGCCGCCGGGCGGGCACCGAGAACGTGATCGGCATCGCCGGTTTCGGCGCGGCGGCAGAGGCCGCCGTGCAGGACCTGGCCGAAGGCGTCTGGGACCGGGTCGAAAAACTTAGAAACATTCTAGAATCAACTATTGCAGAGATTTCAAAGGAGACTATTTTCGTTGGACAAGACGGGCCACGCCTGCCCAACACCACCTGCCTGGTGACGCCGGGCTGGAAGGGGGAGACGCAGGTGATGTCGCTCGATCTCGCGGGGTTCGCCGTATCGTCGGGCAGCGCCTGTTCGAGCGGCAAGGTCCGGGCAAGCGGCGTCTTGCAGGCGATGGGCATTGACGCGCCAGTGGCGAATTCGGCGCTGCGCGTGTCCCTGGGGCCGGAAACGACGACCGAGGATATCATGCGCCTTGCCGAGGTCTGGGCAAGGCTCTGGAACAGACATCGGGCCCGTTTGGCCTGAGCGACAGGAGAGAACGGCTATGGCGGCTTTGGACGACGGACAGGTCAAGGAGGGCGTGGATCGCGAGACGGTCGACACCGTGCGGCAGGTCGGCGGGGCCTACAAGTATGGCTGGGACACCGATATCGAGATGGACTACGCGCCCATGGGCCTCGACGACGACATCGTGCGCCTGATCTCGTCCAAGAACGAAGAGCCCGAATGGATGACCGAATGGCGGCTCGCCGCCTATCGCCGCTGGCTGGAGAAAAAGGAACCCACCTGGGCGATGGTCGATTATCCCAAGATCGACTTTCAGGCGCAGTATTACTATGCGCGCCCCAAGAGCATGGCCGAAAAGCCCAAATCTCTGGATGATGTCGACCCCAAGCTGCTGGCGACCTACGAGAAGCTCGGCATTCCGCTGAAGGAGCAGATGATCCTCGCCGGCGTCGAGGGGGCCGACGAGGCCCCGGCTGAGGCCCGTGGCGGCGAGGAGGGCGAGGCCAAGCGCAAGGTGGCGGTGGACGCGGTATTCGATTCGGTCTCCGTGGGCACCACCTTCCAGGCGGAGCTGAAAAAGGCGGGCGTGATCTTCTGCTCGATCTCCGAGGCGATCAAGGAGCACCCGGAGCTTGTGAAGAAATATCTCGGCTCGGTCGTGCCGGTCTCGGACAACTTCTACGCCACGCTCAACTCCGCGGTGTTTTCCGACGGCTCCTTCGTCTACGTGCCGCCCGGCGTGCGCTGCCCGATGGAGCTCAGCACCTATTTCCGAATCAACGCCGAGAATACCGGTCAGTTCGAGCGCACGCTGATCATCGCCGACAAGGGCAGCTTCGTAAGCTATCTCGAAGGCTGCACCGCGCCGCAGCGCGACGAGAGCCAGCTTCACGCCGCGGTGGTCGAGATCATCGTCGAGGAAGACGCCGAGGTGAAATATTCCACGGTACAGAACTGGTATCCCGGCGACGAGGACGGCAAGGGCGGCATCTACAACTTCGTCACCAAGCGCGCCGATTGCCGCGGCGACCGGGCCAAGGTGATGTGGACGCAGGTCGAGACCGGGTCGGCGGTGACGTGGAAATACCCGTCCTGCATCCTGCGCGGCGACGATTCCCAAGGCGAATTCTATTCCATCGCCATCGCCAACAACTGGCAGCAGGCCGATACCGGCACCAAGATGATCCATCTGGGCAAGAATACCCGCTCGCGCATCGTCTCCAAGGGGATCAGCGCGGGCCACGCCCAGAACACCTATCGCGGGCTGGTGTCGATGCACCCCAGGGCAAAGGACAGCCGCAACTACACGCAGTGCGACAGCCTGCTCATCGGCGATACCTGCGGGGCGCACACGGTGCCCTATATCGAGGTCAAGAACAATTCGTCCCGCGTCGAGCACGAGGCCACCACGTCCAAGGTGGATGACGACCAGATGTTCTACTGCCGCCAGCGCGGCATGGACGAGGAAGAGGCGGTCGCCCTCGTCGTCAACGGCTTCTGCCGCGAGGTGCTCCAGGCGCTGCCGATGGAGTTTGCGATGGAGGCGCAGCAACTGGTGGCGATCTCGCTCGAAGGCTCGGTCGGGTAATGACCGGGCACGGGGTGATCAACGGGCCGCGATACCCCGCGATCGCGTGGCTGACGCGCTTTCCGCCGCGGTTGCGGCAGGAGGGGCGGCGTCTCGGCCTGCTGATCCTGGGGCATTTCACCATCTTCCTGCTGGCGCTCGGCCATGACGAGATCGTGGCCGAGTGCGTGGCGACCGGGATGATCGCGGCGCAGCGGGCGGAGGTGCTGGAACTGGGGATCGGCGCGGTCCTGTTCCTGTGCTGGAGCGCGCTGACCATCGCGATGGTGCGGCTGATCGACCGCGCGCGCGCGGATGCGCGGGGCTGAGGGGCTGAGATGGCACAGGCAGAGGCGATCGCGCGCCCCGAACTTACCCTGCCCGAGGCCGAGGCGGCGCATCTGCGCGCGGCCTACGAAGAGGCGGGCGCGATCCTCGAATACGGCTCGGGCGGCTCGACGGCGTTGGCCTCCGAAATGCCGGGCAAGCGCGTCTGGTCGGTCGAGAGCGATGCGGACTGGGCCGGGATGCTGCGCGACTGGCTTGCCGCCAACCCGCCCGCGACGGGCACCGAGGTCGAGGTGATCTGGGCCGATATCGGCCCCACCCGTGATTGGGGACACCCGCAGGGCAAGGGCGGCTACCTGCGCTACCCGCTCTATCCGCTCGGGGTGTGGGAGCGCGGCGATGTCGCCCCCGACGTGGTGCTCGTGGACGGGCGGTTCCGCACCGGCTGCGCGCTTGCCGCGGCTCTGCACACGAAAAAGCCGCTGCGGCTCTTGTTCGACGACTACGCGCCGCGCCGCCATTACCACCGGATCGAGACGTGGATCGGCGCGCCGCGCCGGATGGTGGGCAGGATGGCCGAATTCGAGGTGGGGCCGATGGCGCTGCCGCTTGAGCGTCTGAGAGACGCGATAGGGATGATGCTGCGACCGTAAGGCGCAGGGGATGCTGAAAGGAAAAATCATGCTGGAAATCAAGAACCTGCACGTCGATCTTGAAGAAGAGGACAAGACCATCCTCAAGGGCGTCGACCTGACCGTGGAGGCCGGCAAGGTCCATGCGATCATGGGGCCCAATGGCTCGGGCAAGTCGACGCTGAGCTACGTTCTGTCGGGACGCGACGGCTATACCGTGACCGACGGCTCGGCCACGCTCGACGGGCAGGACCTGCTGGACATGGAGACCGAAGAGCGCGCCGCGGCCGGTCTGTTCCTCGCCTTCCAATACCCGGTGGAAATCCCCGGTGTCGGCAACATGACCTTCCTGCGCACCGCCGTGAATGCGCAGCGCAAGGCCCGCGGGCAGGACGAGATCAGCGCCGCCGATTTCCTCAAGCTGGTGCGCGAGAGGGCCAAGGAGCTCGAGATCGACGCCGACATGCTCAAGCGACCGGTCAACGTGGGCTTCTCCGGCGGCGAGAAAAAGCGCAACGAGATCCTGCAGATGGCCGTGCTGGAGCCCAAGATGTGCATCCTCGACGAGACCGATTCCGGCCTCGACGTAGACGCGATGAAGCTTGTCGCGAATGGCGTGAATTCGCTGCGCGACGCGGGGCGCGGTTTCCTCGTCATCACCCACTACCAGCGCCTTCTGGATCATATCGTGCCCGACGTGGTGCACATCATGTCCGAGGGCCGCATCATCAAGTCCGGCGGGCCGGAGCTCGCGCTCGAGGTCGAGAAGAACGGCTATGCCGATCTCAAGGCGGAGGTGGCGTAATGACGGCAGCACCGCAGGCGAAGGCAGACACGGCGATACAGATCGACGCGTTGCGCCTGCCCGAGGGCGGCGCATGGATCACGGCGGCCCGCGACGAGGCGCTGGCGCGCCTGCGCGCGACCGGCCTGCCGCAGCGCCGTGACGAGTACTGGAAATTCACCCGCCCCGACAGCCTGACGCTGGCCGAGGCCCCGCGCGCGGCGCTTTTCGAGGGCGGCGACGAACCCGATATGTTCGCTGACATGGATCGGCTGCGCCTCGTGTTCGTGGACGGGGTATTCGACGCAGAGGCGAGCGACGATCCCGCGATGGCGGGGCTGCGTATCGAGCGGCTTTCGGACGTGGCCGGGCAGGACCTGCACTGGGCGCGCGACCTCTACGGCACGCTCGAGGCGCGCGGACAGACGCCTGTGCCGCGCCCGCTCGCCGCGCTCAACACCGCACTGGCGGGGGATGGGGTGCTGATCCACGTCACGAGCAGGGCAGCCAAGCCGGTCAACCTGGTTTATCACCATAAATCAGAGACATCCGACGCGATCCTCCACCATTTGATCAAGCTCGACGCAGGTGCCGAACTGACCGTTCTGGAGAACGGCCCGGCGGCGGCGCGCTTCAACAACGTGATGGAGGTGGACGTGGCCGACGAGGCGCGCTTTCACCACGTGCGCGTACAGGGGCGCGACCACGAGCGCCGCGCGGCCACCCATGTCTTTGCCCGGCTGGGTGCTGAGAGCGCGTTCAAGTCCTTTACCATGACCGCCAACGGCGTGATGACGCGCAACGAATGCGTGATCGAGCTCACCGGCGACGACGCCAGCGCCCATGTCGCGGGCGCGGCGATGGGGGATGGCGATTTCCACCAGGACGACACCGTGTTCGTCACCCACGACGCCGAGCGCTGCGAGAGCCGCCAGGTGTTCAAGAAGGTCCTGCGGAACGGTGCCACGGGTGTCTTTCAGGGCAAGATCCTCGTCAAGCCCGGCGCGCAGAAGACCGACGGTTACCAGATCAGCCAGTCGCTCCTGCTCGACGATGACAGCCAGTTCCTCGCCAAGCCGGAACTGGAGATCTACGCCGATGACGTCGCGTGCTCGCACGGCTCGACCTCCGGCGCGATCGACGAGGACGCGCTCTACTACCTGCGCTCGCGCGGCGTGCCGAAGCCGATCGCGACCGACCTTCTGGTGCTGTCTTTCCTCGCCGAGGCGGTCGAGGAGATCGCCGAGGAGAGCCTGCGCGACGAGATCACCGCGCGGCTCGCGGGCTGGTTGGAGCGGCGGCGCGGCTGATGCCGGTCACGCGCGACATCGTCGCCACCTATCGGGGGCCGCGCCGGGTGGTGCGGCGCCTGCTCGACATGGGCCCGCGCGAGGATCGCGCTCTGGTGATCCTGATCGCGGCCTGCGTGGTGGTGTTCGTCGCGCAATGGCCGCGGCTGGCGCGCCAGGCGCATCTGACGGACCAGGCGCTCAACCCGCTCTTGGGCGGTGCCCTCATGGCGTGGGTGTTCATCGCGCCGCTGCTGCTCTACGCGCTGGCGCTGGTCAGCCACGGGGCGGCGCGGCTCATCGGCGGGCGCGGCACGGCCTACGGGGCCCGTCTGGCGCTGTTCTGGGCCTTCCTGGCGGCAAGCCCGCTGATCCTGCTGCACGGGCTGGTGGCCGGGTTTGTCGGACCGGGGCCGGGATTGCAGGGTGTAGGGCTGATCTGGTGTGGCGTTTTCGGCTGGTTCTGGATATCCGGTCTGAGAGAGGCGGAATGGAGCGGGTGATGACAGGCGAAGCCTTCTGGTCGCTGGTGCGGCAGACATTGTTCGAGCCGCGCGATGCGGCACAGCGTATCGTGTCATCGGGGCTGTCCGCGCGCGACGGCTGGCTGGCGCTGGCGCTGATGGCGGTACTCAACACGCTGGTCTACTCGCTGTCGGCCCGCCTCAATCCGCCCGCCGATCCGGCGATGTCCGAGATGATGGGACCGGCCCTCGGCGCGCCACTGGTCTTTGCCGCGGCGCTCTTCGCGGCGCTGGCCCTGACGGCGGTGGCCTTCATGCAGGCCGGGCGTGCCTTGGGCGGGACTGCCACGACGACCGACATGCTGGTGCTGCTCGCCTGGATGCAGGCCCTGCGCCTGATGGTGCAGGTGGTGCTCGTTGTGCTGGCGATGGCGATGCCCGCACTCGCCGGGATCGTGGTGATCGTGGCGGCGGTCTGGGGGCTCTGGATCCTCCTGGCCTTCATGGCCGAAGCGCACGGCTTCGAGAGCCTGTGGCGCGCCGCCGGCGCGCTCGCCATCGCCTTCGCGGGGCTGGTTTTCGGCCTCAGCCTGCTGTTCAGCCTCGTGGGCATGCGCGTGGCGGGAGGGATGTGAGATGTATGACGTAGAGAAAATCCGCGCGGATTTCCCGATCCTGTCGCGCGAGGTGAACGGGCGACCGCTGGTCTATCTCGACAACGGCGCCAGCGCGCAAAAGCCGCAGGCGGTGATCGACGCGGTCACCACGGCCTATTCCCACGAATACGCCAACGTGCATCGCGGCCTGCATTACCTCAGTAACCTCGCCACCGAGAAATACGAGGCCGTGCGCGGCATCGTCGCGCGCTTCCTCGGCGTCGCGGACGAGCGGCAGATCGTGCTCAACTCGGGCACCACCGAGGGGATCAACATGGTCGCCTATGGCTGGGCCATGCCCCGGATGGAGGCGGGCGACGAGATCGTCCTGTCGGTGATGGAGCATCACGCCAATATCGTGCCGTGGCATTTCCTGCGCGAGCGGCAGGGCGTGCGCCTCAAATGGGTGGACGTCGATTCGCGCGGGCATCTCGACCCGCAAAAGGTGATCGACGCCATCGGGCCGAAGACGAAGCTCGTGGCGATCACCCATCTTTCCAACGTGTTGGGCACCGTCGTTGACGTGAAAGCCATCTGCGACGCGGCGCGTTCCAAGGGCGTGCCGGTGCTCGTCGACGGCAGCCAATCGGCGGTGCACATGCCGGTAAACCTCGACGATCTGGGCTGCGATTTCTACGCCATCACCGGGCACAAGCTCTATGGCCCCTCCGGCTCGGGCGCGATCTTCGTGCGGGGCGAGCGGCTGGCCGAGATGCGCCCCTTCATGGGCGGCGGCGACATGATCCGCGAGGTCAGCAAGGACGCCGTCAGCTACAACGACCCGCCGATGAAATTCGAGGCCGGCACGCCGGGCATCGTGCAGACCATCGGGCTGGGCGTGGCGCTCGACTACATGATGAGCGTGGGCATGCGTGAGATCGCCACGCACGAGGCCGACATCGCGTCTTACGCGATGGAGCGGCTCTCTGGGCTCAACTGGCTTGGGCTGCAGGGAACGGCGGACGGCAAGGCGGCGATCTTCTCGTTCACGATGAACGGGGCCGCGCACGCCCACGACATCTCGACCATCCTCGACAAGAAGGGGGTCGCGGTGCGCGCAGGCCACCACTGCGCCGGGCCGCTCATGGACCATCTCGGCGTGACGGCCACCTGCCGGGCCTCCTTTGCCATGTACAACACCCGCGCCGAGGTCGATGCGCTGATCGAGGCGCTGGAACTGGCCCACGAGCTCTTCGGATGAATTTGCGATTGCGGGCCTGCGCGATGGCGGCTATAGCAGGTCGGCACGCACCTGTAGCTCAGCTGGATAGAGCGCTGCCCTCCGAAGGCAGAGGCCATAGGTTCGAATCCTATCAGGTGCGCCACCCCAAGATGTAGTTGCGCCTTTTCAGCGATTTATCGGAAAGTCGTCTCGTCAGTTCCGAACGGTTGTCAACTTCTGTTCCGGCAATGATCTTCTTGGCATCCGCCGTCTTGCTGTATCCGCGCGTTTGCGGGGGGAAGGTGCGACGCGGACACGCGCGGGCTGCGGCACCGACGCCCTCAGCGGCGGCTCGTGCGCTCGTTGCGCGCGCCCCGCACACGAATTTCGCGCACGCTTTCCAGTGTCTTGTCGGTGACGAAAACCGCGGTCTGCACCTCGCGCGGACGGCTGTCGGTCGCGGCGGACAGGGGCGCATGCACCGCGCGCAGCTCGTAGCCGAGCACGCCTCCCGCGGGCGCGCCGCCGGGGGTGTCCGGGATGAGCCGCACGTCATAGACATCCTGCTGCGCGGCCAGCCCGCGCACCCGGATGATCGCCCCGCCGGTGGCGCGCTCGACCGCGAGCGCGCTGACCTCGGCCACCAACGTGCCCGGGTAGGGCGCATCCTTTCTGCGGTTGCGGATCGCGTCGAACAGCCCGTCCTCTTCCTCCTCGGGGATGAGCGGGTTGGCGTTCGGATCGGCGGCGGCGGCCTCGTCGCGGCGGCGCGACCGGCTGCGCCCGAACCAGTTGCGCGGGTTGATCCGCGAGTCGCGGAATCCGCCGCACCCGGCCAGAACACCTGCCGCTGCCAACCCAAGGAAAACCCGCCGTTTCATGCCCGATACCCCCGTCGAGAACCGCCCTACGCCTACCCTATCGCGACGGGCTTGAAAAGGTGCAAGCGGGGGCTGGACCTCCGGCTCATGTGCGCCTACCTCTGAAGAGAAACGCGGGAGAGGCGCATGGCGACCGAGGCATTCGAAGAGATCGTGAGCGATTTCGATTTCCTGGAGGACTGGGAAGACCGCTATCGCTATGTCATCGACTATGGCCGCCGGATGGACCCGCTCGACGGTGCGCTCAAGGTGCCCGCCACCAGGGTCGATGGCTGCGCCAGCCAGGTCTGGCTTCACCCGCAGATCGAGGCGGGGCAGTTCCGCTTCGACGGCGACAGCGATGCGATGATCGTGCGCGGCCTCATCGCGGTGCTGCGCGCGCTCTATAACGGGCTGCCGGTGGACGAGGTCACGCGCGTGGACGCGCAGGCCGAGCTGGCGCGCCTGGGGCTGGACGCGCACCTCTCGGCGCAGCGCTCAAACGGTGTGCGCGCGATGATCGGCCGCATCCGCGGCATCGCCACCGAGGCCGCCTGAGCACCGCGCGTCTTGCGTTTTGTCACAGGAAATTCAATTCTGAGACGAGGACAATTTCGCTAGTGTCGCCGCGAACGGGGGGGGACCATGACCGCGACCGACCTGACCGCAGAGATGCGCGCCTTTCTCAAGCCCTACACGAAAAAGAGCGACGCCCGCGGGGCGCTGTCGTTGTCGGGCACGCTCGCCGTCTACGCCGCCGCACTGGTGGTTGGCGCGTGGGCCTGGGACGCAGGGCTTTGGCTGACCCTGATCGCGGCGGTGGTCCTGCTGGCCTTCGCCTCGGTGCGGCTCTACGTGCTGCAGCACGATTGCGGGCACCACTCGCTGTTCGCCACCAGATGGCTCAACGACTGGGCGGGCTACCTGCTGTCGGTGTTCTCGTTCACGCCCTACCGGGTGATGCAGTACAACCACAACATGCACCACGCCTATCTCGGCAATCTGGACCACCGCGAGACCACCGAAATCCACACCATGACCCTGCGCGAATGGCAGCAGGCGGATCGCTGGACGCGCCTGCGCTACCGGCTCTACCGCACCCCGGCGCTGATGCTGCCGGCGGGGGCGTTCCTTACCTATTTCATCGCCTATCGCTGGCCGCGCAACACCTCTGACGTCGGCGCAGGCGGGGTGATCGTCCACAATCTGCTCATCGCCGGGCTGCTGTTGGCGATCTGGGCGGGGCTGGGCACGACCGGTGTGGCGGTCTGGTTCGCTGCCTCGATGCTGGGGGGGATGATCGGCGTGTTCCTCGTCTATCTCCAGCATAATTTCGAGGATACCTACTGGGACCGTAAACCCGATCTCGATTTCCGCCGCGCCACGCTCATCGGGTCGAGCTCGCTCGATCTCGGCTGGTGGTGGGATCTGGGCACCGGCAACATCGCCTATCACGACCTGCACCACTACAATCCCGCGATTCCCTCCTACAACCTGCGCCGCTG
>Ga0209943_1002310_pt1 | contig 10565 bp, 10 predicted proteins | sample SalPonR1_B_D2_MG_FD_185698 | JGI IMG/M metagenome (GOLD analysis project Ga0209943, IMG submission 185698) | Salt pond soil microbial communities from South San Francisco under conditions of wetland restoration - Salt Pond MetaG R1_B_D2_MG... ... | reverse complement strand
CCCCCAGGCCACCCGCTCCGGCCCGGAGGGCGGCGCTCCGGCGCGACGCCCGAGCCACGCCAGGTGATCCAGCGCCGCTCCGAACGCCAGGATCGCCTCGTGGTTCTGCGTGCCCGGCTCCCAGCGCGCCGGTCCGGGCGGCAGGAACGAGAGGCCCCAGTCGGGCAGCTCCTCGCGCCACGAGGGCGCGATCCAGAGCACGCCGAGGTGCGGAGCGAACACCTTGTACGGGCTGAACGCCACGGCGTCCGCACGCCACGCCGCCGCGTCCGGCAGCCGGTGCGGCGCCAGGTGCACGGCGTCGATCACCAGACGCGCCCGGTGCGGGCCGACGCGCGCGGCCACCTCCTCCAGCGGCCCGTACGTGCCCAGCAGGTTGCTCGCCCCCGTCACGGCGACGACCCGGGTGGCGTCCGACAGCAGTGTTGCGAGCTCGTCCGGGTCCAGCCGCGCCTCGCGACCGCGCGGCTCCCACTCCCGGATCCGGATCCCACGCCGCGCGAGCCGCCGCCACGGATCGCGGTTGGCATGATGATCCAGCCCGCTGACGACGATCTCGTCGCCCGCCACGAGCGTGTCGCCCACCGCCTCGGCGAGCAGGAACAGCAACGTCGTCGCGTTCGCGCCGAACGCCACGCCGTCTGCGTCCCCGGCGACGCCGAGGAAGTCGGCGGTCCGCGAACGGACGCGCTCCTTGGCCTCGGTCACCTCGATCGACGCGGGGTAGGCGCCGCCCTTGTTCACCTGCAGCCGCATGAGCGCCTCGCGCATCCGGTCCAGCACCCCGCCCGGAAGCTGCGCGCCCGAGGCGTTGTCCAAGAACACCGTCTCGCCGGCGCGGACGGCGGGGAAGCGCGCCCGCGCCTCGGCCATCGCCGACGCGGACCCGGAAGGAACGGCCGAGCGCCCCTCGGACGCGGCGTGGACGGTCGATTCGGAATCGGACGGAGAGCGATCGGACGGAGGCATGGACGACGCTACCAGACCGCGCGGCCGTCGCCGGCCCGGCCATCGGGCGGTCCTCCGGGCCACGCCGCCGGGCTCCTCGGTCGGCTAGCCTGTGTCCCGAGAAGGGGGTGGAGCGTGTACGACGCGGAAGGCAGCTTCGACGGCGTGCCCTGTCCCGAATGCGGCAGCGACCGGACGATCAGCTGGCACTTCGCGGAGGGGTTCGACGAGCTCGAGTGCCGTACCTGCGGCTACCAGAGCGACGCGGTGGCGATGGCCGAGCTCGAGCGCGCCTCGGGCGACGTGCTGAAGCGTGACGACGAGGTGGAGGCGCCGACGCCGAAGCGCCCGTTGCGCGCGTGAATCGCGCAGGGCTACGCTAGGCGTACCCAGCGGAGCGGCGGGGGGCTACGCCTCCGGCGCGGTCGTTCGGAAGGAGCGCGCATGGACGTCAAGGTCGTGTTGAGCACCGACGAGATCCTTCGGGGCCTCAAGCACTACCGACGCATCGCCAAGCAGGACCTTCTCCGCGCAGATCAGGCCGAGCATCCGGACGCCTTCCGGCGCCACGCCGAGGCACGCCGCGAAGTGTACGCCCAGCTCACGGAGGTCGCGAACGACGGAACGCCGGAAGAGGTCGCGCGCGCGGCGCTGGAGCTGTACAAGAGCCTGCCGTTCGTCACCGGTACGCCCGCCAGCGATCACGTCGACGTGAAAGGCCGGGAGAACGCCCTCGAGAACTTCTTCCTGATGATCGGGCTCGAGCCCAAGGTGCGCCGAGAAGTGCGCAGCCAGCGCCCCTCGCTGAGCTGAGAGCGGAGCGTCCGGTGCGTGGTACAACCTCGGCATGACCTTGGCCGAGCTCGAGCGCCAGGCCGCGCACAAACCCCCAGCGCTGTCCGACCTGTCCGACCACCTCGTCTTCGGCGAGGGACCCGAGAACGCCGATCTGATGATCGTCGGCGAGGCTCCTGGCGAGGAGGAGGACCGGTCCGGACGGCCGTTCGTCGGCAGAGCGGGGCAGCTCCTCGACCGCATCCTCGAGAGCGTCGGGCTGCACCGCGACGAGGTGTACATCACGAATCTCGTCAAGCGCAGGCCGCCGGGCAACCGCAATCCACGTCCGGAGGAGATCCGGGCCAGCGCCGAGACCCTGCTGCAGCAGATCCGCATCGTGAAGCCGAAGATCGTCGCGACGCTCGGCAACGTGCCCACGCAGTGGTTCCTGGACACCAGCGACGGCATCACCCGCCTGCACGGGACGTGGCACGACTGGAACGGCGTCCGTCTGATGCCGCTGTTCCACCCCGCCTACCTGCTCCGCAACCCGAGCCGCGAGAAGAACGGCCCGAAGTGGAAGATGTGGGAGGCGATGAAGGAGCTCAAGGCGACGCTGGACGCCCTGCCGGACGACCGGCAGGCGGTCGCGATCGATACCGCCCGCCAGCAGGGCCTGTTCTGATGCCCGATCCACGCTTCGTCGGCCTCGTCCACAGCGTGCTGGCGTCCGCGCAGGCGTCGCTGGGCGAGGAGCACAGCCCGATGGGCCGCCACCTGGACCGGGACGGCGTGCGCTCGCGCCGAACCGCCGAGCGGAGCCTGGCGCTGCTCGAGATGCTGCACGAGAAGACCGCCGGCAACCTGGACGAGACCGAGCGGGCCACGCTGCACGACGCGCTCTCGAGGCTGAGGGCGTCGCTCGCGGAGGCGGATCCCTCGAGCTCCCTGCCGATGCACGAGCCGGACCCCGCGAACTGATGCGCGCGCTGGTGCAACGCGTCTCCCGGGCCGAGGTCCGGGTCGAGGACGAAACGGTCGGCCGTATCGGGCGAGGGTTTCTGGTCCTTCTCGGGGTCGGCCGGGACGACGGGCCGACGGAGGCCGAGGCGCTGGCCCGCAAGGTCGCCAAGCTGCGGGTGTTCGAGGATGCCGAGGGCAAGATGAACCTGGCGCTGACCGACGTCGGGGGCGCGGCGCTGGTCGTGAGCCAGTTCACCCTGTTCGCCGACGCCCGCAGGGGCAACCGTCCGAGCTTCGTCGCCGCCGCGCCGCCGGCGCGGGCCGACGAGCTCTACGCGCGGTTCGTCGCCGAGCTGCGAGCGCACCACGTGCCGGTCGAGACCGGAACCTTCCGGGCGCAGATGGAGGTGGAGCTCGTGAACGACGGTCCGGTCACGATCTGGCTGGACGGCGACGAGCTCGGAGGGAAGCGCTGATGGAGACCGTGTTCGCCCTGCTCAGCCTCGCGACCCTGCCGTGGTGGCTGTCGATGCTGCTGTTCCCCAGAAGTCGCGCGACCGTGAAGCTGGTCACCTCGCCCTGGCCGTTCATCGCGCTCGCGGGGGCGTATGCGGCGTTGCTGCTCGGGTCGCTCTTGGCAGGACCGGCGCCCAGGAGCCTGGACGCGGCGGCGCTTGCGGCCGCGCTGGCCGGACCGTGGGGGTTCCTGACCGCCTGGGCGCACATGCTGACGCTGGACCTGTTCGCGGGAACCTGGATCTTTCGCGACGCGCGCTACTACGGACGCCTGCCCCGCGTCGAGCTGCTCCTGACGTGGTGGGCAGGACCGCTGGGCCTGGGGCTGTACCTGTGGCGACGCCGCAGCTGGAGCGGCCCGGGCGCGCCGCCCCGCATCCTGAACTGAGGCGCCGCTCGGGCCTCGCCTCAGACCTTGGCCAACGACGCGGCCTGCGGCACGGCGGCCGCGCCCTCGAACGCGTTCACCTCTTCGATGAAGCGGCGGAACAGGTAGTTCGCGTCGTGCGGTCCGGGGCTCGCCTCGGGGTGGTACTGCACGCTGAACACCGGGTAGCGCTCGTGCGCCATGCCCTCGAGCGTGCCGTCGTTCAGATTGATGTGCGTCGCGCGGAACTGGCCGCCGGGAATCGAGTCGATGTCGACGGCGTAGTTGTGGTTCTGGCTGGTGATCTCGACCTCGCCGGTGACGACGTTCTTCACCGGCGTGTTGGCGCCGTGATGGCCGTGCGCGAGCTTGTACGTACGCCCTCCGACCGCGAGCCCCAGCAGCTGATGCCCCATGCAGATGCCGTACGTCGGGAGCAGGCCAAGCATCTGCCAGACGGTGTCGTGCGCGTACTTCGGACCGTCCGGATCGCCCGGACCGTTGGAGAGGACCAGCCCGTACGGGTCCAGCGCCATGATCTGCGCCGGCGTGGTCTGCGCCGGCACGACGATCACCTCGGCCCCGGCCTGCTCGAGCTTGTACACGATCGAGTGCTTGATTCCGAAGTCGATCACCACGACCCGCGGCGTCTCCTGGAAGCTGGGACGCGCGTACGGCAGCGGCGTCGTCACCTCCGGCGTCATGTCGCGACCGTCGATGTCCTCGTGCTCGCGCGCCTGCTGCACCAGCTCCGCCTCGAGCGCGTCGTCGACCGGTCCGTGATGGATCACGCCCTTGATCACGCCGCCCGTTCGCAGCCGGCGGGTCAGGGCCCGGGTGTCGATCCCCTCGATCCCGACGATCAGGTGCTGCTCCATGAAGCTCTGCAGGTCCTGGTTGGCGCGGTGATTGCTGGCCGCACGCGAGAACTCGCGCACGATGAAGCCACGCGCGAACGGTCGGTTCGACTCCATGTCGTAGACCGAGATCCCGTAGTTCCCGATGTGGGGGTACGTCATCGTCACGATCTGCCCGTGGTAGCTCGGATCGGTCAGGATCTCCTGATAGCCGGTCATCGAGGTGTTGAACACGATCTCTCCGACCGTGCGTCCGGGATGACCGAACGCGTAGCCGTAGTACACCGTGCCGTCCTCGAGCGCCAGCGCCGCAGGCGGTTTGTTCAACAGCGACATCACGCCTCCCAGGCCGGAGGATAGCACCGCCTCGCGCGATCGAGGTACCGCGGGGGACGCGTCCCGTCGGCCGCTCCGCTACCATGAGACCGGAGGGATCCCCCATGACCGCTACCGACAAGCCCGAGCCCTCGAACGACGAGCGCGACGCGACCGAAGCCGCGGACGAGGGCGCTTCGGGCGAAGCCTCCCCGCGAGGCCTGATCGTCCACCTGTTCAGCGTCCACGGACTGATCCGCGGGCACGACCTCGAGCTCGGTCGCGACGCCGACACCGGCGGTCAGACGACGTACGTCGTCGAGCTCGCGCGCGCGCTGGGCCGCCACGAGGACGTCGCCGAGGCGGTGCTGTTCACCCGGCTCGTCGACGACGAGCGCGTCTCCGACGACTACGCCCAGCCGGAAGAGGAGCTCGGTCCGGGCGCCAAGATCGTCCGCATCAAGGCGGGCGGCACGAAGTATCGGCGCAAGGAGCTGCTCTGGCCGTCGCTCGACACGTTCGTCTCCGGCGTGCTGCGCTGGAATCGCGAACAGGGCGTACGGCCCGACCTGGTGCACGGCCACTACGCCGACGCCGGCTACGTCGCGTTGGAGCTCGCCTCCGCGCTGGCGGTGCCGCTGGTGTTCACCGGCCACTCGCTTGGACGCAACAAGCTGCGCGTGCTCAAGAACGCCGGCGTCGACGACGAGGCGATCGAGCAGCGCTACAAGGTCTCGCACCGCATCGAGGTCGAGGAGGAGCTTCTCCGCAAGGCCGACGTGGTCGTCGCAAGCACCCGCCACGAGGTCGAGCACGGCTACGAGCTGTACGACGCGCACCGCTCGGCGGACTACCAGGTGCTGGCGCCCGGAACGGACGTCGACCGGTTCTATCCCTGGTACTACGACTCGGACAACGCGTTCGATCCGGGCGACGAGGTGATCGAGGCGCGGGTCCGCATGCGCCGCGAGCTGGACCGGTTCCTGACCGACACCGGCAAGCCGATGATCCTCGCGGTCAGCCGCCCCGACCGGCGCAAGAACATCGACGGCCTCGTCGACGCCTACGGCACCGACAAGGAGCTCCAGCACATCGCGAACCTGGCGATCTTCGCCGGCGTGCGGAGCGACATCGAAGAGATGAGCGACAACGAGCGCGAGGTGCTCACCGACCTGCTGCTGCGCATGGATCGCTACGATCTGTACGGCAAGCTGGCGCTCCCCAAGAAGCACGATCCCGACACCGACATCCCCGTCCTCTACCGGCTGGCGGCCGAGCGACGCGGCGTGTTCATCAACCCGGCCCTGGTCGAGAACTTCGGCATCACGCTGATCGAGGCTTCGGCGTCGGGTCTTCCGGTCGTCTCGACGAACCACGGCGGCCCGCAGGAGATCATCGAGACCTGCGCCTCGGGCGAGCTGGTGGATCCCGAGGACGCCGAGGCGATCCAGGCGGCGCTGCGTCGCATCCTTCTCGACGAGGATCTCTGGGACCGCTACAGCCGCGCCGGCATCGAGGGCGTCAGGAAGCACTACTCGTGGCGCGCGCACGTCGAGATCTACCTGGACGCCGTGAGGCCGCTGCTGGACCAGGACGTCTCGGACCTCACCGACGCGCCGTGGCGGACCGCCGTGGGCCGCACGCTGCAGTGGCAGGACCGGCTGCTGATCAGCGACATCGACGGGACGCTGGTCGGAGAGGACGCCGACCCGGACGGCCTGCGCCAGCTGAGCGAAGCGCTCGAGGCCAACGGCATCGGCTTCGGCGTCGCCTCGGGACGGAGCGTGGAGCTCGTCGACGAGGCGATTCGGGAGTTCGGCCTGCCCGAGCCTCAGGTGATCGTCTGCGACGTCGGCAGCGACATCCGCTACGGCAAGGATCGAATCCCCGACCGCGGCTACCGGCGGCACCTCGAGGCCAAGTGGCGCCCCGACGAGATCCGCGAGGTGCTGCTGGACCTGGGGCTCGAGCCGCAGCCCGACGAGGCGCAGACGCCCCGCAAGCTCAGCTTCTACCTCGAGGACGGCGACCGCCTTCAGGAGATCGAGAAGGCGCTCGACGCGCGCAGCCTGCGCCGGCACCTGATCTGGTCGCACGGCCGCTTCCTGGACGTGCTCCCCCACCGGGCCGGAAAGGGCAAGGCGATCCGCTACCTGGCCGACAAGTGGGGTCTCGACCGCAAGCGCATCGCCGTTGCAGGCGACAGCGGGAACGACGCCGAGATGCTGCGGGCGCCCTTCCCCGCCATCGTCGTCGGCAACCACGAGGAGGAGCTCGCCGAGCTTCGGGGCAGCCGCGGCGTCACCTTCGTCGATCGTCCCCACGCCCACGGCGTGCTCGAGGGCCTGCGCGCCCTCGGCTTCGTGGACTGACGTGTACCGGGGAGGAGGCGGCTTCAGACCGGTCGAGATCGGCGACGTCGACGTCGTGGCGCACGACGGGGTGTACCACCTGTTCCACCTGGTGTTGCCCAACCACGACCTGATCGCCCACGCCGTCAGCGAGGACGGCGCCACCTGGACGCCGGTCGCGAACGCCCTGTTCGTCGGGGATCCCGGCGCGTTCGACGACGACATGCTCTGGTCGGTCCACGTGAGCGCCGATCCGGCGGGCGGCTTCCGCATGCTGTACACCGGCCTGTCGCGCGCCGAGGAGGGCCGCGTGCAGCGCATCGGCCTGGCGCGGTCGAACGACCTGTACGCGTGGCGCAAGGTGGAGGGGAACGGCTTCCCCATCGAGCTGGCGCACCCGGCGTACGAGACCGGTGCCGGTCCCCGTGGCTGGTCCAGCTTCCGCGATCCGTTCGTCGTCGACACCGGCGACGGGGCCTCGATCCTCGCCGCCGCGCGCGTGGCGAAAGGTCCGCCGCTACGCCGCGGCTGCGTCGCGCGCCTGGCCTGGGACGGCGACGGGGCGCCCACGGCGCTTCCTCCGCTGCACCACCCCAACCGCTACGACGACGTCGAGCTGCCCGCGCTGTTCCGGGCCGGCGAGCGCTGGTGGCTGATCGGGTCGATCCGGGAGGACCGCAAGGTGCACCTGTGGACCAGCCCGTCGTTGGACCGGCCGTTCGTGGCGCCCAGCGACAACGTCCTGCTTCCGCAGGGCAACTACGCCGCCCGTCCGGCGCTGGCCACGGACGGCGAGACCCGGCTGCTCTGGAACTTCTTCGCGCCGCCGGACGGCGGTCCCTTGTTGGCGCCGCCCAAGGAGGCGCGCGTCGAGGGTGGGCGGCTGACGGTCCGGTCGTTCTCGGGGTTCGGTTCGAAGGTCCTGGAGATTCGGCGCGGCTCGACGCCCGGCCGGTTCGAGCCGGTGTGCGGCGTGCCGGGAACCGCTACCGACGGCCCCGACGACGACGGCGACGCACGACTCGTCGCGAGCTCGGCAGCCGAGCTGTTCCTGCTCCCGCGTACCGAGCGCGACGTCCGTCTCCGCGCCCGCCTTTCGCGCGAGTCGGGCGGCAAGCTGGGCGTCCTCGTCCGTGTCGACGAGCGCGGCGAGGGCTACCATCTGAGCCTGTCGCCGGACAAGGCGTTGGCCGCGATGCGGGTGTGGACCGCCAAGGCCGAGCAGGTCCCGCCCGGCTCGTCGGCGTTCGACTACCGCGAGCTGCAGCAGGCGGCCCACCACGTGCGCAAAGAACCGTTCGACATCGAGGTCGTCGCGTTCGGCGGCTACCTCGAGGCGTCGATCGACGGCGTGGTCGTGCTGAGCCTGGCGGACGACACCGTGCGGGAGGGCCGCGTGGGGTTCTACGTCGAGAGCGGCGCGATCCGGGTCGAGGGCCTCACGCTCGAGACGCTCGACGGCCCGACCGACGGCGGCTACCGGCTCAAGGGCTGACCCGAGGCGACCTCGAACCGCGCGCCCCGTGCGACCGCGTTGGGCGGGACGGTCGCGCCCGGCGCCACGACGCACGACGCCAGATGCGCGCCCGCCCCGACGCGCGCGCCTTCGCCGACCGTCGTCCCGTCGATCAGCGTCACGAACGGCTCCAGCACGACGTCGCGCGCCAGGACCACGTCGTCGTCCAGGAACGTCGCCTCGGGCGCGAGCATCGTCACGCCGTCCGCCATCCAGCGCCGCGCGATGCGCATGCGTGCCACGCGCTCGAGTCGCGCCAGCTGAACGCGGTCGTTCGCGGCCAGCGCCTCGTCCGGGTCGCGCATCTCGACGGTCCGCACCGGCCGGCCCGCGGCCAGGTAGGCGGCCGGCAGATCGGTCACGTACGTCTCGCCCTGGGCGTTGTCCGTGCCCAGACGCGCCAGGTGGCGCCACACCGCGTCGTCGACGAGGTACACGCCCGGGTTCACCTCGCGGATGCGGCGCGTGCCTTCGTCGGCGTCGGCTTCCTCCACGATTCGGGTCAGCTCGCCGGCGGCGTTCCGCACGATTCGGCCCAGCCCGTGCGGATCGTCCACCCGGACCGTCGCGAGCGTCATGCCCGCCTCGCCCGCATCTCCCGCCGCCCCGGGGCCCGCGCCGTGAACGGTCGCCATGGTGCGCAGCGTGCCCGGCCGCAGCAGCGGCCCGTCTCCGTTCAGCACGAAGGTGGGGCCGCCGTGGTCTTCCAGCGCAGCGCGTGCGCACGTCAGCGCGTGGCCGGTCCCGAGCTGCTGCGCCTGTTCCGCGAACCGCACCGGGGCGCCCGCGAGCGCGGTGCGCACCGCGTCCGCGCCGTGCCCGACGACCACGACGACCGGGTCGGCGCCCGCCTCTCGGGCGGTCCGGACCACGTGGGCGATCATCGGACGGCCGGCGACCTCGTGCACGACCTTGGGAAGCGACGAGCGCATCCGTGTCCCCTGCCCGGCCGCGAGGATCACCGCGGCGGGCGGAGCGCTCACGCCAGGGCCCGACGAACCGGCCTCGTTCCGGTCGCTCACCGTCGGTTGGCGGCGCGCCGCGTGAGCTTGCTGCGGCGCACGTCGCGATCCGGATCCATCGTCAAGAGCGCGTACAGCGCGATCAGCACGATCGGAAGCGAAACGAGCTGCGTGAGGGTGAAGAACCCGATCCCGACCGAGGCGTTCTCGTACACCGGCCAGAACAGCGGGTTGTCGCGGAACGGCTCCTCGATCAGGCTGCGGAGCAGCGAGTACCAGAGCGCGAAGTGCGCGAACACGAATCCCGGGGTGCGGCTCCGCCGGAACGCCCACGCCAGGATCGGGATCAGCGCCAGGCCGACGACCGCCCCGTACACGGGCGTGAGGTGCACGACGCACGGCTCGCCGGCAGGAACCTGCGCGCAGACCGGCGGCGCGTACGCCCACAGGTCGGACCCGAAGATCCAGCGACCGACCACGCCGAACGTCTCCGTGCCGCGCTCCGGCCAGGCGACGCCGATCGGGAGGTCCGTCAGGCGGCCGCCGGTGTCCGTGCCGTTCATGAGATTGCCGATGCGGCCCCCGATGATGCCGAACGCGCCGACCGGCGTGAGGACGTCCATCACCCCCCAGCCCGACATGCCCTTGCGGCGTGCCAGCACGAACACCGCGACGAGGATGCCGAGGATCCCGCCGTGGATGCTGATCCCGCCCTGCCAGATCGCGAACGCGTCCAGCGGGCGTCCTCCGGGGCCGAAGAACGGTCCCGGGCTGGTGAGCACGAACACCAGGCGCGCGCCGACCAGGCCCGCGAGCACCAGCCACGGCGCCATGTCCAGCAGCGCGTCGGCGTCCATCTCGCGGCGCCGGGCCTCGCGAAGCGACCAGACGGAGCCTGCCAGCACCCCGAGAGCGATGAGCAAGCCGTACCAGCGGATCGCCAGCGGGCCGAGTTGAACGAGTACGGGGTCCATGTTTCCTCGCTTCCAGAAC
>Ga0209943_1002300_pt1 | contig 10586 bp, 7 predicted proteins | sample SalPonR1_B_D2_MG_FD_185698 | JGI IMG/M metagenome (GOLD analysis project Ga0209943, IMG submission 185698) | Salt pond soil microbial communities from South San Francisco under conditions of wetland restoration - Salt Pond MetaG R1_B_D2_MG... ... | reverse complement strand
GTATGAGAATGGTTTACAAATAAAATAGTCTGGTTTTTTACCTGCGCCTGTTCAGTTTTGAATCCAGGTGCAGGTATTATAATATTTTGATTCAACTTATAAGTGCAGTTACTACTGATAGGTAAACTGATACGTTCAAATAAAATTGCTTACATCAAAAATCCTTTTTTGGAAAAACTTGTCGGTAGATCTATTCTGCAGATGATTCTATTTGTTGTTTCATAGTATTATGTTTTTTTCTTTTTCTTCCAAAGCATGAAGACTTCTTTTTTCCGCATTAATGAGATGCTTTTCCATCGCTTTTTCAAGTTGTTTAAGATCTCTTTTTTTAAGAGCTTCAAGGATTGCGATATGTTCTTTAGTGATCATGATGACAGATTTTTCAATGTTAGGATGATTTTCTCTGTAATATCTTGCGTAATAACGTATTCTAAGAGAATAAACACTTAGATTCTTTAAGGCATTTTTTATTTCCGAGTTTTTTATATGTTGAGTTATTGTTTCGTGAAGAGTGAGATCTGAATATTTATAATAACTGAAATCATTGGGGGCAGCTTCTACTTTTTTGAAAATATTCTCAAGATTAATTATTTCTCCATCTGTTACAGACTTTATAGCAGTTCGGCATCCATAAGTTTCAAGAAGACGCCGCATTTCGAGAATATCTACTATCTTTTCCCTGCTCATTTCACTTACAATAATATTTTTGTTTCTTTGGATAGTAACAAGATTTATACCCGCAAGTTTAAGAAGAGCCTCCCTAACGGGAGTAGAGCTCAAGCCAAATTCCTTTGCCAGCTTTTCTACAAATATTGGAGTTCCCGGTTCCAATTCATTGTTAATTATCTGTTCTTTCAGATAGTTGTAGACCTGGTCTGCAAGTGATTGAAATTTTTGTCTGCCCATAAAACCCCTCCGAATCTAATAGAAAAATAATCAGTAATCTTTTATGTAAAGCTTTGCATAATACTTAAGTTTGAATGTTTAGAAATATTCTATTATTCCAAGGATAAAATAATAAACCCTATTAAATGCATCTTATAATAAAAATAGGAAATATACCGCAAAGTATACATTGCATTTTGCAGTTAGTCTATGATATATTGTTTTTGAATAACGGAATATTTGACCAAGTATCAAAAATCAAATCGGATCACAAGCTTATTAAAGGAGCTGTTTTTTTTGGGAGCAAGGATTTCTGAACGTGTGCTTGGTATTAGTCCCTCTGCTACTGAATCAACATCATTTCTTGCAAATAAAATGATAGAAGAAGGCATAGATGTAATAAGTTTTGCCCAGGGAGAACCTGATTTTGATACCCCACAAAATATTTCAAGAGCAGCAAAAAATGCCATAGACGAAGGATATACGCGTTACACAGATGTTCCTGGAATTTCTGCCATAAGGGAAGCAATTAGCAAAAAGTTTAAGATTAGTAACGGAATAGACTATGATGCCTCTGAAGTAATAATTTCCAATGGTGGAAAACAGGTTCTATACCTTCTCTTCCAAACAATATGTGGTACTGGAGATGAGGTTTTAATCCCCACACCATGTTATGTAAGTTATGAGGAACAGGTTAAACTTGCTGGTGCCACTCCGATATTTTTCCCCACAAATCCAGATAATAATTTTAGATTGACCAGAAAAGATATTGAAAACCATCTAACTCCCCATACAAAAGCAATAATTATAAATAGCCCCAACAATCCTACTGGAGCTATTTGTCACGAAAAAGAGCTCCGTGCAATTGCCGATCTTGCCCTCGAAAGAGATATTTTTATTGTAACTGACGAAGTATATGAATATCTGCTATACGACAGTCACGAACATTTCAGTATTGCTTCTATTGGATGCGACATAAAAGATATCGTCATGACTGTAAACAGTGTGTCGAAAACTTATGCAATGACTGGTTGGAGATTGGGATATGCAGGAGGTCCGAAAGATGTAATTGACGGGATGATAAAACTGCAGGGGCATGTTTCAGGTAACGTTAATAGTATTTCTCAGATAGCAACCATTGAGGCGATCAAGGGTTTCCAGAATGCTATATCGAATATGCTTGAAGTCTATGTTAAACGAAGGGATTTAATGGTAGACAAGATCAATTCAATTAAGGGTTTGAAATGTAAGAAGCCTGATGGAGCTTTCTATGTTTTTACAGATGTGACTGATCTTTACGGCAGGAAATGGTCTGAAGGAGTTATCAGAAATGACCTGGATGTTGCAACATTTTTCCTGAAAGATGCTCATATAGCAGTAGTTCCCGGAGCAGCCTTCAGGTATCCGGGATACGTAAGGTTTGTTTTTGCAAAATCAGAAAAGGAAATAACAGAAGGATTGAACAGGATAGAGAAAGCTATAAGTTTGTAATTTTGATACATTCTCTTTATCAATTGTAAAAAAGTCTTAGAGGTGAAAAATATGGACGAAATTAAAAATCGGGTTAAAGAAATATCAAAAGAGGCGATACATTTAAGACGGATCATCCATGCGAATCCAGAGCTTGCGTTAAAAGAAGAAAAGACAGCTTCGTTAGTGGAAGCTGAAATGTGCAAGTTGGGAATTGAATATAAGCGTGTAGCTGGAACTGGTGTTGTGGGAGTATTACGAGGACCTTATCCAGGTAAAACGATTGCTCTTAGGGCAGATATGGATGCTCTCAATATATCTGAAAATACGAATTGTAATTTTAAATCACAAATACCTGGAATGATGCATGCTTGTGGGCATGATGTTCATACAGCAGTTCTTTTAGGAGTAGCAAATGTATTATCTAAATTTAGAGAAAATTTACACGGGAATGTGAAATTTCTTTTCCAACCGGCAGAGGAAAATGGACCGACCGGAGGAGCTCCTCTCATGATAAGAGATAGAGCATTGTTAGATCCTGAACCCGACATGGTACTTGGTTTACATGTACATCCCGATTTTACTACAGGTGAAATCGGGGTACGGGAGGGAGTAATGACCTCCAATTCTGACCGTATTTTCATTAAAGTAACTGGTAAACACTGTCATGGTTCAACTCCTCATGAGGGGGTTGATGCCTTAGTTACTGCATGTCATATAGTAACTGCTATTCAGACAATTATAAGCAGGAATATGGATCCAAGGTTGATAGGGGCATTGACATTGGGAACTATTCAAGGAGGCAAAAGATATGACACCGTTGCTGATGAAGTAGTTATTGAGGGGACATGTAGAACTTTCAATGAAGAAAGTCGCGAATTAGTTCCCAAACGTATTAAAGAAATAGCTACTGATATTTCTAAAGCATTCGGTGCTCATTGTGAAGTAAATTATCTACTTGGATATCCTTCCGTTATAAATGCAAAAGAGGGAGTAGATCTTATTGTTAGAGCAGGTAAAGAGTCCATTGGAAAGGATAATGTGGTAATTGCAGATTATCCTGTGATGTTTGCGGAGGACTTTAGTTATTATCTCGAAAATAAGCCAGGAGCATTTTTTATGTTAGGAGTTACTGATCCAGGAAAACAAAAAATATCCTTACATAATCCTGAATTTCTTCCACCTGAAAAATGTCTGCCTGTAGGAATCGAAGTTTTGTCCAAAGCGGCATTGATATATCTTGGTGAATAATAAATATTAAAAAATTGATCCTTGAACATTAGACTCTTATTAGTTGATTTTTTATTGGAATAATTCTATTAACCATCAATTCTTTTTAATTCCTGAAGGAGTCATAAAAATGTTAATGGAAGAAATGACTTGGGAGGAAATAAGAAAATATTTTTCAAAAAAAGATATGGTGATTTTCCCTATAGGTTCCACCGAACAGCAGGGTCCACACCTGGGGGTTGGTTTTGAGTCAATTCTTGCTGGAGAAGTTGCTAATTCCCTGGGTAAAGAAATGGAAACACTGGTTTGTCCAGTATTTCCAGTAAACTTTGCTGAGCAGATGATTGATTTTCCTGGCACACTAAGTTTGCCAAGGGATGTTTTAACAGATGTAATATATCATGCAAGTCGATCAATGGTTGAAAATGGAGCATGTCGATTTATGTTTGTTAACGTTCACCTTGGGAGTTTGCCCTCCCTTGAAACAACCGCCAGAAGGTTAAGAAAAGAATCAGGTGTAAGGTGTGCTACCATCGATGTTTATTCAATTTTAAAACAAATTTCATCGGATATCCTTAGTGAGGAAGATGAACCCTTCGGTCATGCATCTGTTGTTCAAACATCTCTAGCATTATATTTATGTCCACATCTTGTTAGAGAGGAAAAACTAATTTCGGACTTTTTAAAACCCTTATCCAAAGCAATTTATCCAAAAGGAAGTAATATGGCTAACTGTCACGAAGTTAATGTAACTCTATACTCTAATACGAAAGATGGTACAAGTACAGGTTGTGGTGGTAATTCTAAAAAGGCTGATAAATATCTTGGCGAAATACTATTTCAGAGGCTTTTATCTTTCAACAAGCTATACCTTGAAGAGTTATTCAATATGAACATGGGAGGTGAAATTTAGTTTTAAAAGTTTCTTTAGTCTGTAACAATTAATTTTGAACAAGAAAGGGTGGGTTTTAAGGATGAGAAAAAGTAAATTTTTTATGGTAATTACGTTCGTTGTTGCGGTTGCGTTTCTTGGAGGATTTTTGTTTACAAGTCCTAATGTAGCAGAAGCTTCAAAAAATGAACATATGTTAATCATAGGTACAGGTGGTGTTTCTGGTTCATACTATCCTACTGGGGGAGCTTTGGCCAGGGTATGGGGTAAGTATAATGACGATATTTCTGTGACAGCCCAGGCAACCGGTGCCTCACTCGAAAACACAAAACTTCTTGATAAGAATGAAATCGAACTAGGACTTACTCAAACGGATCTCATTGAATACGCAGCTAATGGAACAGAAATGTTTAATAAAAAATATACAAACCTGCAAGTACTTGCTTCAATTTTTCCTGAACATATCCATCTATTTGTTAATAAAGATTCTGATATTAATACCGTTTCAGACTTGAAAGGAAAAAGAGTTAATGTAGGAGCTCCAGGAGGTGGCCCCCTGGTTAATTCGAGTCAGATATTTGGTATTTTCGGATTGACGCTTGATGATATTAAACCAACTTATTTACATAACGCTGATGCCGTAAGTAGGATGAAAGATGGACTTTTGGATGCAATTTTTACTACTACAGCTGCGCCTAATGCTACATATCAGGATCTTTGCATAGCACGAGATGTAAAAATGATTTCTTTTACAGAAGAAGAGTTAGAAAAAATAATTTCAGAATATCCTTTCTATAGAGAAGCTGTTGTTCCTGCAGAAGCCTACCATGGACAAGATCAGGATATCCATACTCTTGCAGTTAGAGCTGTAATTGCAGTAAGAGATGACATGTCTGAAGAGGTAGCGTATAAATTGACCAAAACGATGTGGGAAAACAAAGATGAATTAGTCGAAATGATGGCTAAACTTAAAGACATGGACCCTGAAGATCCAGTAAAAGGTGTCACTGTACCTATTCATCCGGGGTCAATAAAATATTACAAAGAAGTTGGTGTATGGAAAAAATAGTATCCTTGTTCAATATTTTGTCGGGCGAAAATTTTTTCGCCCGACTTTAGATATTTAGTCAATTTTCACAGTTTGAAAAGTGAAATCACTATGTAACACTAGTAGTTTAATAGCCTGAGAAATTGAAGGTAATTGTGAGAGGGAAAATATTTGCCCGTTACTCTTAATAAGTAAAATCTTCGCCAAAGCGAGGATTTTTCAAAGGTTTACTTCTTTCTACAATGTTGTGGAGGCTTTTCAGGATCTTCTGTCTGTCGTTGTAGAGGTTAGAATATTATTGATGTTTTATTTAACCTGGTGATTACATGTATCTTAAGATCTAGGACTTTATTAATGACAACTGATTAAGCAAGAAGGGTTTCAAAAAATACATAAGATGAGGATATTTATATTTCAGCGCCTGTCTTACGAGATCTAACACAATATTGATGGTATTGCAGATTACATTGAACCTTTTATTGTAGATGTTGAGAGCTTATTTAGAGTGTAACTTATCTTATTAATCCTGTTCTCCCCTATTTTGGGACTGACATGATGAGAAAGATCCCAGCATAAAAGTCGATCTATCTTACAACTCAGGTTGAGCATGTGAAAACCTTTGACGTATTTACTGGTTACATGATCGTAAATAATTGATAGAAGTTCTACCTTTTGATCAGTGGCCTATTTTAGCAGTTATTGTCTATAATCAGGATTTATGTACAAACTTCAGATTTCAGAAAAGATAGCAAATGTGTTAGTTCAGTTGAGCCATAGAAAAACGACATTAAGAATACATTTCTTCTTAAGGCAATATAGTGTAATGATGCGCAACTATATTATTATAAGAATGAAGTGTTTTATATCTATTTATCGAGTAATTGCAAAACTTATTAGCTTTTTCAGGTCCTGCGAAACTTGAACATCGATATTCAATCTTGGAGTCTTTTTCTAAATTATAGATGGGGGAAATTTTATGGAGTGCAATATCGATTCTAAAAAAAACTCTGACGACGAGCTTCAAAAAGTTCGTGAAAAGTATGATATTGGTGTTATAAGAAGGAAACTCTCTACTAATTGGGAAAGAACGGTTACTTTTATTGCAGTAGCATTTTCCTTATTTCAGTTATATACAGCTATGTTTGGGGCTTATCCTCCTCAATTACAGAGGTCGATTCATTTATCATTTGCTCTAGTTCTTGTTTATCTGCTTTATCCTTTTTTAAGAAAAAAGAGAAATGTACCCCTTCATTGGTATGATATAGGTCTCAGTGCATTATCATCATTGATAGCAATATATTGGATGATGAATTATGAGCTGATTATTTTCAGAGCTGGAGATCTTATCCTTTCAGATTACATTATGGGATTCATGGCTGTTATACTCGTTTTAGAAGCAACTCGAAGAGTCTGTGGGTATCCTGTTTTTGCCATAGGTATCATCTCTCTTCTTTATTGTTATTTTGGGTCTTACACTCCAGGTTTTTTCCTACATCGTGGTTTTAGCTTAGAAAGAATAGTTGGGCACATGTATTTAAGTACACAGGGAATACTTGGAATTCCTATAGGTGTTGTAAGTACTTTTGTATTTCTGTTCATTCTTTTTGGAGCTTTTTTGACAAAAACTGGTGTTGGACAATTTTTTAACGATTTTGCAAATGCGTTAACTGGCACGTCTTCAGGAGGACCCGCAAAAGTGGCTGTTATTAGTAGTGCACTTCAAGGAACAATTTCTGGTAGTTCCATAGCGAATACAGTGGCTTCGGGTAGTTTTACTATTCCAATGATGAAAAAAACTGGATATAAACCTGAGTTTGCTGCTGCAGTTGAAGCTTCTGCATCAACAGGAGGACAGCTAATGCCTCCGATTATGGGTGCTGCGGCTTTTTTGATGTCCGAGTTTACGGGGATTCCATATTTTAAAGTTGCAATGGCAGCAGCCATTCCTGCAGTTTTATATTTCACAGGGGTATTCGTGGCTGTCCATCTTGAGGCAAAAAAAATGGGTTTAAAAGGACTTCCCAAAGAAGAAGTTCCAGTCCTATGGGATGTAATAAAAAGTAAAGGTATCCTTTTTTCTCCAGTAATTGTGATTGTTGTTGTTTTGGCGTCTGGTTATACGCCTATGAGAGCTGGTTTATGTGGAATAGCTTCTGCTATTATTGCTGGAGCTTTGTACAAAGAACACAGGATGGGGCCTAAAGATTATATAGAAGCTATGGAGTTGGGAGCAAAAACTGCTTTAAGTGTAGCAGTAGTTAGTGCAACAGCTGGTATGGTTGTTGGGACGATTTCTTTAACTGGTTTGGGTTTAAAATTGGCTACAGGTCTGGTTGATTTAGCAGGAGGAAACCTTTTTATTACCATGATTTTAGCAATGTTTTCTTCAATCGTTCTGGGCATGGGTGTTCCTACAACTGCAAATTATGTTATAACTTCTACTATTTGCTCGCCTGCTTTAATGCAACTGGGTGTTCCAATTATTGCAGCTCATCTTTTTGTTTTTTATTTCGGAATAATTGCAGATATTACTCCTCCCGTCTGTTCCGCAGCTTTTGCTGGAGCTGGAGTAGCTAATGCGGATCCTTTAAAGACGGGTTTCAATGCTACTAAACTTGCAATAGGGGCTTTCCTGGTTCCATATTTCTTTGTGATATCACCCCAACTAGTTTTAGTGGATGCTAATTTAGCAAATCTCTTGAGAATAATACCAGGAGCAATTTTAGGAATGACAGCCATTTCAAGTGCTATTCAGGGGTGGATGCTTGATAATTTGAAAGTTCTGCCACGTATTATGCTTCTGATTTCGGGATTAGCTTTAATTGAAACGAAGCTTATTACTGATATTTTTGGCATAATAATGATTTTACTTGCATTGCTTTTAAATCGTTTCTTTATAGGTAGGAAGAAGTCTCATAATTAGCTGAATAGAATTTTCTAAACAAACTACAATATATTTAACAACTGAGTTTTGGAAAGACTTTAGGGAATGAATGCAGGGAATAAAAGTTAAATGTTTGTAGATGTTTACGTGATAAGGCGGTGTTTCTTTGATAAAACCGGCACAATTCCGTTTAGAGCTTTCACATAGCCTCTGGGATTCTGCTTATATGGAAGAAATTGAGGTTTACTTATAAAAAGTTGGTAATATTCGTTTCTAGCGAAAAGACAGGAATAAAGCTAAGGACCTAAGATATTGAAAAAATATAAGAAGAGACATTTTCAATGCAAGGCAGGATTGAGACAGAGAAGGCAACATGTAAATTATTACAAATAGTCAAATAGACTTTAAAAGGAAATGGCTGCTAATTGAATTAAATTAAACTTAAAGTTATAAACCGCGTCTTTTATATGAAGGGGGTATTAATAAATGCTTGATCTTCTGATTAAGAAGGCAAAAATTGTTGATGGAACAGGTAATAAAAAAGCTTATCAAGCAGATGTTGGTATAAAAGACAAAAAAATAGTATCTATTGGCCAAATAGAGGAATCTGCTAAAGAATCAATAGATGCGTCTGGTTTGGTGGTATCACCTGGATTTATAGATATGCACAGCCACACTGATCTTGAATATTTTAGAGAGACTCCGTCTGATGCAAAGATTCGTCAGGGTGTAACAACAGAAGTTCTTGGGCAGGATGGAATGGGTGCTGCTCCGGTAAATGATAGGAACCTTCGTGTCGTTAAGGATCTTTTGGCAGGGCTTGACGGAATTATCCCTGATGAGAAGTGGACCTGGAGAACTTTTCCAGCGTATCTGGAGGCTTTGGAGAAAAGAGGACTTAACAATAATGCTGCAGTGCTTCTCTGTCATGGACCTGTAAGAATTGCTGCAATGGGTATGGATGAAAGAGATGCCACTCCAGGAGAATTACAGAATATGAAATCTTTGGTTAAAGAATGTATGGAAGAAGGAGCCTTTGGATTTTCTACAGGACTCATCTTTGCTCCATGTGCATATGGAAATACACGTGAACTTATTGAACTCAACAGGGGAGTAGGGGCCAAAAACGGCATCTTTGTCGTCCACCAGCGAGATGAAGGGTATTATCTTTCTCGTTCTTTTGATGAAGTATCTCATATCTCAATGGAATCTGGAGCTCATCTTGAAATCTCTCACTGGCAGGCATATGGTAAGGTAAACTGGCCTATTATGGACGAAGTCCTGGAGAAAGCAGACAAAATGATTGAAAAAGGTGGCAGTATATCCTGGGACAGATATCCCTATCTAGCAGGTTGTACTGTTTTGACAATGGTACTTCCTACCTGGACCTTCAATGAGGGAACAGAAGCTCTGATCCGTAATTTGAAAGAGCCTGCGTTCAGGGCTAAAATCCATGAAGATTTTACGAAGGGTTTAGATGTCTGGCATAACAGGCAAATATCGGTAGGCTGGGAAAATATTATAGTAACAGCTGTACAACTCGAACATAACAAATGGATGGAAGGCCTAAGCTGTCAGGCTATTGCAGACAAGCTTGGGAAAAACCCAATTGACATGACAATGGATCTCCTTGCTGAGGAAAAGCTTGCCGTTACAATGATAAGTTTTTATGGTTCTGATGAGATCCTGGAGAAAGTTATTGGTCATTCTCATGGAACAGTTGGTAGTGATGGTATATATGGAGGTAAACCCCATCCCAGGCTTTATGGAGCTTACCCATGTTACTTCAGACGATTCGTACGTGAAAAACCTCTATTCAGCCTGGAAGAGGCTGTTCGTAAAGTCACTTCTTTCCCAGCATCAATTCTTGGTATAAAGGATCGTGGAAAGATAGAAGAAGGATTCTGGGCCGATCTTGTTATTTTTGACCCCGAGACAATATCTGATAAATCTACCTATGAATCACCGGAGCAGTATCCTGAAGGTATAGCCTATGTGATAGTCAACGGAACACCGGTGGTTAGGGAAGGTAAGACAGTTTCTGCCCTGCCTGGCAAAGTTTTAAAACACGGCAAAGCTTGAAAGCTCTAATTAAACGGAGGTTAAGAATATGAATTTATCCAGTTTGGATTCCCAGATCACATTCCTTTATTTCAAGGATCTTAAGGAAGCAGTAG
>Ga0209943_1002299_pt1 | contig 10596 bp, 9 predicted proteins | sample SalPonR1_B_D2_MG_FD_185698 | JGI IMG/M metagenome (GOLD analysis project Ga0209943, IMG submission 185698) | Salt pond soil microbial communities from South San Francisco under conditions of wetland restoration - Salt Pond MetaG R1_B_D2_MG... ... | reverse complement strand
AAGGATCTGGAGGCGGACGAGACGCTGGTGGTGCAGTCGGGCAAGCCGATTGCCATCGTGAAGACGCATAGCGATGCGCCCCGCGTGCTGATCGCCAACTCGAACCTCGTGCCGCACTGGGCCAATTGGGATCATTTCAGCGAGTTGGATCGCAAGGGGCTGATGATGTATGGCCAGATGACCGCCGGGTCTTGGATCTATATCGGCTCACAAGGCATCGTGCAGGGCACCTACGAGACCTTTGCCGAGGCGGGGCGGCAGCATTACGGCGGCGACCTGACGGGCAAGTGGATCCTGACCGGGGGTCTTGGCGGCATGGGCGGGGCGCAGCCGCTGGCGGCGGTGATGGCCGGGGCCTGCTGTCTGGCGGTGGAGTGCAACCCCGACAGCATCGATTTTCGCCTGCGCACGCGGTATGTGGACGAGCGTGCCGACAGCCTCGACGAGGCGCTTGCCATGATCGAGCGGTGGACGGCGGCGGGCGAGGCGAAATCGGTGGGGCTGCTGGGCAATGCCGCCGATATCTTCCCAGAGATTTACCGGCGCGGCATCCGGCCCGATATCGTCACCGACCAGACCAGCGCGCATGACCCCGTGAACGGCTATCTGCCGCAGGGGTGGAGCATGGCGGAGTGGCGCGAGAAGCGCGAGAGTGACCCGAAGGCGGTGGAGCGCGCGGCGCGGGCCTCGATGAAAACCCATGTCGCGGCGATGGTGGATTTCTGGAATGCGGGCGTGCCGACGCTGGATTACGGCAACAACATAAGGCAGGTGGCGCTGGATGAGGGGCTGGAGACTGCCTTTGCCTTTCCCGGTTTCGTGCCCGCCTATATCCGGCCGCTGTTCTGCCGGGGGATCGGGCCGTTCCGGTGGTGCGCGCTGTCGGGCGACCCAGAGGATATCTACAAGACCGACGCCAAGATGAAGGAGCTGTTCCCCGACAACACGCATCTGCACACATGGCTCGACATGGCGCGTGAGCGGATCGCCTTTCAGGGCCTGCCCGCGCGGATTTGCTGGATCGGGCTCGGGGACCGGCACCGCGCGGGGCTGGCCTTCAACGAGATGGTGGCCAGCGGCGAGTTGAAGGCCCCGGTGGTGATCGGGCGCGACCATCTGGATTCAGGCTCGGTCGCGAGCCCCAACCGCGAGACCGAGGCGATGAAGGACGGCTCGGACGCGGTCTCGGACTGGCCATTGCTCAACTCTTTGGTCAACACCGCCTCGGGGGCGACATGGGTCAGCCTGCATCACGGCGGCGGCGTCGGCATGGGGTTTTCGCAGCACGCGGGCGTGGTGATCTGCGCCGATGGCACGCCCGAGGCCGCGCGTCGGCTGGAGCGGGTGCTGTGGAACGATCCGGCGAGTGGGGTCTGGCGGCACGCGGATGCGGGCTATGACGAGGCGCTGGAGTGTGCCCGCGCGCACGGGCTGCGCTTGCCGCGTATTCTGGGGTGAGGCGTCGGCTTAGCCGAGTTTTAGCCTTGAGCGGGCTTTGTCCGTTTCAGAGATGAGCCGCGCGGTGCCCGACCGCCGGGTGGGCGCAGCAACCTCAGGGGACCGCACTTTATGCCAGCCAAATACTCCCTCGTTTTCAATGACTTGATACGTTGAAAACGCGCCCGCCCGAGGGGGCGGTCGGGCGCTGCGCGGCGGTGCCTGCGGCACCTTGATTCCGCGCATTGGTGCTACGCGCGGACGGCAGCACAAGGCCAACTTCAGCCCCGCGGCCAGCCGTGCGGGCCCTCTTACCCCAGAGCCGCCGTCACGATCAGTTCCACCTTCAACTCCGGCGTGGCCAGCTTCGCCTCGCCACAGGCGCGGGCCGGGGCATGACCTTCAGGCACCCAGGCATCCCAGACGCTGTTCATCTCGGCAAAATCCGCCATATCGGCGAGCCAGATCACGCATTGCAGGATGCGCGTGGAGTCCGATCCGGCCTCGGCCAGCAGTTTCTCGATCTTCTCCAGGCAGGTGCGGGTTTGATCTGCCACGCTGTCGCCCGGATTCCCGACCTGCCCGGCCAGATAAACGGTGCCGTTATGGGTGACGATCTGGCTCATGCGTTGGCCGGGGTTGTGACGGGTGATATCGCTCATGGGCGGGTCCTTTCGGTTGGATCAACAAAGACGGTCAGGGGCGAGCGCGGCGCGCGTGACCGCGTCGAGCACGGGCGCGGCCCCGGTCAGAAGTGCTGCGCTGAATTGCGATAGCGCGGGCGCGGTCTGAACGCCATAGCCGCCCTGCCCCGCAAGCCAGAAAAAGCCGGTGCCGCGCGGATCGAACCCCGCCACCGGCGTGCGGTCGGGCGCGAAGGTGCGCAAGCCGGCCCAGCTGTGCTCCAGCCGCGTTACCTCATGGGTCACCGCCTGCTCGAACCGGTGGAGCCCCTCGGCCAGCACCATGTCCTCGGGCCAGGCGTCATGCGGATCGACCGGGTCTTCGTCGGCGGGCGACACCATCAGCTTGCCCGCCTCGGGCTTGGCGTACCATGTCTCGGCGATGGAGCCGAAGATCGGCCAATGCTCGGTGTCATGGCCCGCGGGTGCCGGGATGATCGCGGCGGAGCGGCGATAGGGTTGCAGCGCGAGGCGCGGCAAACCGGCCATCGCGGCAATATCATCCGCCCAGGCCCCGGCGGCGTTGACGATGACGGGGGCGGCAAAGCTGCCCTGTGCCGTCTCGACATGCCATTGCCCGGCCTCATGGCGGAGCGCCTGCACAGCCGCGCCGGTGACGATGCGCCCAGCCCGCCCCCGCAGCATCCGGGCGTAGCCCTGCAACAGCAGATCGACGTCGATGCCCCGCGCGTCGCGTTCGATCAGCGCGCCCGCAATACGCTCGGGGCGCAGGATGGGGACGATTTCGGCGGCCTCCTTTCCGGTCAGCCGCTCCACCCCGACCGCGCCGTCGAGATAGGCGTCAAGCACCGGCAGTTCCTCCTCCGAGGCGATCATGAGCTCTCCCCGGGGGCTGAGAATCGGTTTGTCGCTGATCTCGCCCGGCTGCTCGAAAATCGGCTCGGCCACGGCGTTCAATGCGCGCAAGGTGGCATTGCCGTAATTGCGGATGAAGATCGCCGCAGAGCGCCCCGTGGCGTGATAGCCGATCTGCGGCTCGCTCTCCAGCACCGTGACGCGCGCCCCGGCGCGGGCGCATTCCGCCGCTGCGCTGATCCCCGCGATGCCGCCGCCGATGACGATGATATCGGTCATGGCTGTGCCCCCTCGAAGCCGGTCAGCGTGGCGGTGAGGTTCTGGCCCAATTCCTCGCAAAGGTAGCCGCCCTCCTGCACGAACAGCGTGGGCAGGCCGAGGTTTGCTATCGCAGCACCGATGCGCCCGAAGCCCGGCGTGGTGATGGCGAGGCCCTGGAACGGGTCGCCCTCATAGGCGTCAAGGCCGAGCGCGACCACCACCGCATCCGCGCCGAAATTCACAATCCGCTCCAGCGCGCGGTCGAGCGTGCGCAGGTAATCGTCATCGCCGGTCTTGCGCGGCAGCGGCAGGTTAAGGTTGTAGCCCATCCCGCGCCCCGCGCCGCGCTCGGACGCATGGCCCCAGAAGAACGGGTAGAACCGTTCGGGGTCGGCATGGATCGACACGGTCAGCACATCGTCGCGGTCGTAGAAAATGCCCTGTGTGCCGTTGCCGTGATGCACATCGACATCAAGAACCGCCGTGCGCAGACCTGCCATACGCAGCCGTTCGGCGGCGATGGCGGCATTGTTGAGAAAGCAGAACCCCCCGGCCAGATCGCCAAAGGCATGATGCCCCGGCGGGCGGCAGAGGGCGTAGGCGGCGCGCTCGCCCTGCGCCAGCAGATCGGCCCCGGTCACGGCGCTTTGGGCCGACCAGTAGGCGGCCTCCCACGTGCCCGCGCCGATGGGACAGGCGGTATCTGCCTGATGATAGCCCGCCTGACCCACGGCGGATTTCGGGTAGCCATCGCCGCGCGTGGCGGGGTGGATGTTGGGAATCACCTCGGGCCCGCCGCCCTCGATGCGCTGCCAGCGGGTGTGGATATTGCGCAGGAAGGTCACGTATTCCGGCGAATGGAGGGCAGCGATGGGGCCTAGCCCGGCATCCTTGGGCGCGATCATCTCGCAGCCCGCCTTGCGCGCGCCATCGGTCAGCCGCGCGATGCGCTCGGGCTGTTCGGGGCTGGGCTGAATGACGCCATTGGCCATGAAATGCTGCGGCGCGTGTTTCCATTGGCGGTCGTCGAAAATGGCCTTCATCTGCCCTCTCCCTTCAGTCTCTCAAACCCTGCCTGAGGCAGGCGCATCTGTGTCACGCGGTCCTGCGGCGCAAAGCCGAGGCGTTCATAGAAGCGGCGCGAGGCGGTGCTGTGGCCGTAGACCGCCAGCGTCATCCATGTCGCGTCCCATTGCGCCCCGGCCCGGCGCGCCACCTCGGCCAGCAGGTGCCGCCCCGTCCCCTGCCCGCGGGTCGCCGCATCGACCCAGAGGTCGGAGACATAGACCCCGGCGGCCCCCTGCGCGGTGGAAAACACCGGACTGTAGAGCGCCGCACCGATCAGATCATGCTCCACCGCCAGAAGCCCGTAAGCCGCTGGCGTATCGCCCATCAGCCCGGCACGCAAGGCGTCGAGACCGGCCATATGCTGATCTCCAAGATCATGGCTGAGGGACCGCAAGGCCCGGTCCAGAAGGACCAGATCCGCCTCTGACGTGACCGCGCGAAACCCTGTCACCATGGCTCAGATCGCCGTCCGGTCCGCACCCTTGAGGCGCAAGAGGCGGCGCGCGCCATCCGCATCCACCACCTCGCGCCCCATCGCCTCGACCATGCCGCGCACTTTCTCCACCTGCTCGGCGTTGGACCGCGCGAGCGTGCCGCGCGCAATCGTCAGGCTGTCCTCAAGCCCCACGCGCACATGCCCGCCTATGGCCGCCGCCTGCGCCGCCATCGGCATCTGGTGACGGCCCGCAGCCAGCACCGAGAACATGTAATCCGTGCCGAACAATTTGTCGGCGATGCGCACCATATGGCTGAGGTTTTCGGGGTCCGGTCCCATGCCGCCCAGCACGCCGAACACGAACTGGATGAAAAACGGTGCCTCGATCAGGCCCCGGTCGGCGAAATGGCGCAGCATGTAGAGATGCCCGAGGTCGTAGCATTCGAATTCGAACCGCGCGCCGCGCTGCTGCCCCAGTTCCGTCAGGATGCGGGCAATGTCGCGCGGGGTGTTCTTGAACACCAGATCGTCGGAGCCTTCGAGGAAGGGCTTCTCCCAGTCATGCCGCCACTCGGTGATGCGCTCGGCCATCGGGTAGAGGGCGAAATTCATCGTGCCCATGTTGAGCGAGGCCATTTCCGGTGCGGCCTCCTTCGGGGCAGCGAGGCGTTCATCAAGGCTCATCACCGCGCTGCCGCCGGTCGAGAGGTTCAGCACCGCGTCGCAGCCCTGTTTGAGGCGCGGCAGAAAGGCGCGGAAATGGGTGGGATCGGCCGACGGCTTGCCCGTCGCGGGGTCGCGCGCGTGCAGGTGCAGGATCGACGCGCCCGCCTCTGCGGCCTCGATCCCCGCCCTAGCGATCTCATCCGCCGTCACCGGCAGGTGCGGTGACATGCTGGGCGTATGGATCGAACCGGTGAGCGCGCAGGTGATAATGATCTCGCGCATTACACCGCCCGGCCCAGCGCGGGGCGGATTTCCTCGGTGAACTCTGCCAAAGAGGCATCCAGCATCTCGGTGATCTCGTCGAGATGCGTCTCGGTCGCGATCATCGGCGGGGCGACGATGATGTGGTCGCCTTCCACCCCGTCGCGGGTGCGCCGCGAATAGACGATCAGCCCCTTGTCATAGGCGATCTGCACGAAGCGGTTGAAGGCATTCAGGTGCTTCGGCAGCGGGGCCTTGCTGCCCCGGTCCGCCATGAATTCGAACGCCGTCAGCAGCCCCTTGCCGCGGACGTCGCCGACGATGGCATAGCGCTGCATCAGGCCCTCCAGCCGGTCCTTGAGTTTCAGGCCCATCCGCGCGGCGTTGCCCACCAGATCCTGCCGCTCGATCTCGTCGATCACGGCCAGACCGGCGGCGCAGGCCAGCGGGTTGCCGGCATAGGTGTAGCCATGCAGGAACCCGCCCGCATCCAGCACCGTCTCGACCAGCCTCTCATGCGCGACCATCGCGCCGAGCGGCACGTAACCGGCGGCAAAGCCCTTGGACATGACGATGATATCGGGGGACAGAGTCCAATGCTCGGAGGCGAGGAATTTGCCCGTGCGTCCCGCGCCGGTCATCACCTCATCGAGGATCAGCAGCACGCCATACCGGCGGCAAATCTCCTGCACCCGCTCCATGTAGCCCCGGGGCGGCACCAGCGCGCCGGTCGAGGCCCCGCCGATGGGCTCCACTACGAAGGCCAGCACGCTCTCGGGGCCTTCCTCAAGGATCTTCGCCTCCAGCATGTCGGCGTAATGATGGCCGGTCGCCTCGTCCTCGGGATCGAGCCCGTCAAGGTAAGCGCGCGGGGCTGGCACCTTGGGCATCATTTGCATCATCGGCGCGAAGGGATCGGTCAGCGGCGCGTAGGAGGTGATGGCGAGCGCGCCGAGCGTGCAGCCGTGATAGGAGGGCGCGCGGCTGATGATCTTCCAGCGGCTGCCCTCGCCGGTGGCGAGCGCGTATTGCCGCGCCAGTTTCAGCGCCGATTCCACCGCCTCGGAGCCGCCCGAGACAAAGAACACGCGATTGAGCCCCTCGGGGCACAAGGCGGCAGTCTTGGCGGCGAGTTTCTCGGATGCCTCGGTCTCGAAATGCAGGCGATACCCAAAGGTGGATTTTTCCATCTGGCGGCGCATCGCCTCCAGCACGTTTTCATTGGAATGGCCGATGTTGCAGACCATCGCGCCGCTTGAGCCGTCCAGATAGCGCTTGCCGTCCACGTCCCACATGTAGACGCCGCGCGCCTGATCGAGCACCGGCTTGCGCTCGCGCCCCTGATAGAAAAGGTGAGAGGGTTTCACGTTCATTGTCTTATCCCGGAAGCGCCGCGCAATCCTGCGGACGCAAGTGCAGATGGACCGCGTCGCCCACGGCAAAGGGACGTTCGTCGATCATGTTGATGGCTTGCAGCTGCGCCTCGCCCGCGCGGACGAAATAGCGCACCGCCTGACCCTGATAATCCACGGTTTCCACGGTGGCCGGGACAGAGATCACGCCCTCGGGGGCGGCATCCCTCGCCAGCAACAGCTTTTCTGCGCGCACCACCAGCTTGGCCGCGCCTGTGCCGGTCAGGTTGGGGGCCTTGGCGGCGGGTACGGTCACCTTGCCGAAGGTCGCATCCTCGACCACCACGCTCGCGCCATGCTCGATGCATTTCGCCTCGGTGATATTGGACGCCCCGAGGAAGTTGGCGACGAATTCCGAGGCGGGGGTGTTGTAGACCTCTTCGGGCTTGCCCACCTGCTCCACCCGCCCCTCGGACATCACCACGATCAGGTCCGACATGGCCAACGCCTCGGACTGGTCATGCGTGACGAAAACGGTCGTCACCCCGATACGCTCCTGAATGCGTTTCAACTCCACCCGCATATCTTCGCGCAGGTTCGCGTCGAGCGCCGAGAGCGGCTCGTCCAGAAGCAGCACATCGGGCTCGATCACGATGGCACGGGCAAGGGCGATGCGCTGTTGCTGCCCGCCCGACAGTTCCTTGGGATAGCGGTCGCCGACATGGGGCAGTTGCACCAGTTCCAGCGCCGCCTGCACCTTGGCCGGGATGTCGGAGGTCGGCACATCGCGGTATTTCAGGCCGAAGGCCACGTTCTCGGCCACGGTCTTGTGCGGGAAAAGCGCGTAGTTCTGAAAGACGAGGCCGAGGTTGCGCTTGTGAATGGGCACGTCGTTGACGCGTTTGCCGCCGATCAGGATTTCGCCCTCGCTCGGGTCGAGAAGCCCGGCGATCATGCGCAGGTTCGTGGTCTTGCCGCAGCCCGACGGGCCGAGCAGCGTGACGAACGCCCCTTCGGGAATTTCCAGCGTGGTGCGATGCACGGCGGTGAAACTGCCGAAACGCTTGACGATGTCTTGCAGGGTGACGGCGCTCATCGCGGTCTCCTATGTTGCGAGGCCGCGCATAGCGGCGGGCACGCAATTTCGAAATTGCGTGACCAAGGCCGCTTCAACGGCCTTGGCACGTCTTGCGAACCGGATCGCTCAGTAGCCGCGCTGCACGCGGCTGAAGGTCTCGGACCACTCGGCCTCGTTGCCGTTCCAGTAGTTGGGATCGGCGAAGGTGAGCGAGTCGAGCGTGCCGGTCGGATCATAGGCCGGCAGCGTGGGGATCTTGTCACCCAGATCGACCTTGGTCCCGTCGAGCGCGGGCGGATAGTTCTGCCCTTCGGCCACGGCGATGGAGGTCTCGGGCGCCAGCATGAAGTTCAAGAGCTCCTCGCAGGCCTCTACCGGGCTGCCCTTGAGCACATGCAGGCATTCCTGCCAGGCAAAGCTGCCGGGGGCATCGTAATAGCCGATATCGTGGCCCTGCTGCTGCAGCGCCGCGATGCGGCCCGACCAACCTTCGGTCACGTAGATTTCCTCTTCGGCCAGAAGGCTCATGAGTTCCGCGCCCGACGACCAGTATTTCAGCGCCAGATCGCGGTGGCTGCGGATCGCGTCCCAGACCGCCTCCATATCCTGAATGTTGTTGGGGTCTTGGCCCGTCTGCAAGGCACCGTACCAGATCCGTGTGCGCCACTCGCCCCAGCCGCCGATCTTGCCCTTGTAGGCCTCGTCGATCAGGATGCTGGCGCCTTTCTCCTTCATCTCCTCGTCAGAGATATACTTGCGGTTATAGGCCAGACCCGTGGTGCCATAGTCGTAAGGTACAGCCGACAGGTAATCCGGCGTCACGCCCCGGAACGCGCTGGTCAGCGCATCCATCACCAGCGACATGTTGGGGATGTTGTCGAGGTTGAGTTCCACCGTCAGGCCGAAATTTACGTAGCGCGCATAGTCGAACACGCCCGAGAGATGCGCGATGTTGTATTCGCCCTCCTGGCTGGAGCGGACCTGCGCGAGATACTCGTCGCTGCCCGCAAAGGTGCCGTCCACGACCTCGATGCCGGTCGCCTTGGTGTAAGGCTCGAACGCATGCTCGCGGAACGCCTCGGACACGACACCGCCCCAGCCGTCAAAGCGCACCTGCTTGACGTCCTGCGCATGGGCGAACTTGGCAAAGGGCGTCTGCACCCCGTAGGCCAGGCCCGCTGCCCCGATCAGCCCGAGGAAATTGCGCCGGTCCAGGTCGCCGTTGCGATAGCGCTCCAGCAGGCGTTCATAACGTTTGGTATTGTCCATTTTTCATATCTCCTTGTTGAGGGTTGGTGCGGTTCTTAGGTGCCGCTTTTCATGGCGAGTTTGCGGGCCACCGCCGCACCCAGCAGCGGCAGGCCCACGGTCATCACGATCATCACCGTGCCAAGCGCGTTGATCTCGGGGCTGATCGAATTGCGCAGCATCGAGAAGATCTGCGTCGGTACGGTCTCTACCCCGCCGGGCTTCCAGAAGAGCGTGCCGGTGATGTCGTCGAAACTGATGGTGAAGGCAAAGAGCGCGCCTGCGGCCACCGCGGGCAGCATCAGTGGCAGCGTGACCGAGAAAAATGTCTGCACCGGCGAGGCGCCGAGGCTGAGCGCCGCCTCTTCCACGTCGCGCTTGATCGAGACCAGACGCGCCTGCACCACGAGGATGACGAAAGGCAGGGTGAAGATGACGTGTCCCGCCAGCAGCAAGGCGAAACTCTTGCCGAGGCCGAGCCAGTTGAGAAACAGCAGAAGCGCCACCGCCAGCACCACCTCCGGCACCAGAATGGGCGCGATCAGCAGCGTGGTGATCGTGTTGCGGCCGGGGATCTTGTAGCGCACCAGCGCGAGGCTCGCGAGGATGCCGAGCGTGGTCGAGATCACCGCCGTCATCAGCCCCAGCACGATCGAGGTGCGAAAGGCCCGCATCACCGCGTCGTTGTTCCACAATTCCTCGAACCAGCGCAGCGACATGCCGGTCATCGGGAAACTGCCGAACTGATTGGCGTTGAACGAAAGCAGCACCACCACCGCCACCGGAAGGAACATGAACCCGTAGACCAGAACGGTCCAGATGCGGATCGCCTGCCAGCCCATCAGCCCAAGCCCTTCGCCAGTTGCGCCATGCCGAGATAGCGGTTGTAGATCGCCACCAGCACGCCGAGGACCGCCAGCAGCAGCAGCGACAGCGCCGAGCCGAGCGGCCAGTTGAGTTGCGTGATGATCGCCTCGAACACCAGATTGGCGAACATCGCATCGGTCGGCCCGCCAAGGATCACCGGGGTGATATAGGTGCCCGCGCCCAGCACGAAGCACAGCAATCCGCCCGCCGCCAGACCGGGCAGCGACAGCGGCAGGGTGACTTGGGTGAACGCCTCCCACCGGGTCGCCCCGAGCGAGGTGGCGGCGTCTTCGAGATTGGTGTCGATGCCTTCGAGGCTGACATAGACATTCAGCACCATGAACGGCAGCAGGAAGTGCACAAGCCCGAGGATCACCGTCGCCTCGTTATAGAGCATCTGCATCGGCTCGCCGATGATACCCA
>Ga0209943_1002296_pt1 | contig 10604 bp, 10 predicted proteins | sample SalPonR1_B_D2_MG_FD_185698 | JGI IMG/M metagenome (GOLD analysis project Ga0209943, IMG submission 185698) | Salt pond soil microbial communities from South San Francisco under conditions of wetland restoration - Salt Pond MetaG R1_B_D2_MG... ... | reverse complement strand
GCCCGCTCAGGCGGGCGCGGTCTGACCGGCGCGGATCAGCCGGGCTTCGCCGAGCATGGCGATCAGCACTTCGACGTGGCGCGCCGCCCGGTAGCCGGTTGCGCGCGCGGCGCGGTCGCGCTCGAGCGCGGCCTCGATCTCCATCAACCGGATGAGCGCCTCGGCGGCGCGGGGCAGGGCGGCGGGGCCGAGATGCCGCGGCAGGTGCACCGCGCGGTTATAGTCGCACACCCCGATCCGCGCTGCGCGGATCAACAGGGGTGGGCGGCGCAAGCCATTGAGAGTGCTCAGAACATCCTGCATCACGAAACTCCTTTCGGTTGTCTGAGGCCAGTCCTTGCACGGTTTTGAGCGCCGTTGCCGATTGCCCCGGTTCTGCGCACGCAGGGCATTGAATTTGTTTACCATTTGTCAACGAAGGTTGATTTTCTGGAAACAGTTAACGAACCGGTAATCTTTGCACGCCTAAGTTGTGGATAACTCTGTGGATAAGGTGTTCCGATGGGACGGGCACCACGGACTGGTCAAGATTGGGGGACGGTGATGCGTGATCAGGTAATGAGGAAATCAATGATTCAGACGGTCCCGTCATGGGTGCCGGAGGCGGCGTTGCACTATCTTGCCCATATCGAAAGCGGCATGCCGATCCGGGCACTGGCACGGCGGTCGGGGCGGCATGCCTCGACCGTTCTGCGCCAGATCCGGGCCTGCGAGACGCGCCGTGACGATGTGTTGGTGGATGAGGCGCTGCGCCGACTGGGGCAGCGTGTATGTCGTGCAAAGAGTGCCGGTTCTCCTGCCAAGGAGGCCAATAGAATGACAGTTCAGACCAATCCCGAGACGACCGAAGAGAGCGGCACGCTGAGCAATGCGCGTCTGAAGGCCGAGGCGCCGCGCGTGTTGCGGCGGCTGTGCGAGACCGGCGCGCTGCTGGCGGTATCGGTGGACCTGGACAAGGCGGTGGTGGTGCGCGAAAGCGACTCGGGGCAGCCGTCGCGCACGGCGGTGGTGGATCGCGAGGTGGCCGAGGCGCTGGCCCTCAAGGGCTGGATCGCCTGCGACGAGCCGGGCCGCATCGCGCGGTATCATATCACCGGCAAGGGACGTGCGGCGCTCGGGCAGATGCTGGCCGAGGCCGAGAACGTGGCCAGCGGCCTGCGCAAGCCGCCCGTCATTCTGCGCGGCGAGGACGAGGCCGACACGGCGCTGCCGCGCCGCCCGCGCTATGGTTTGGCCGAAAGTCCGCTGATCGCGCTGGCCCGGCGCCGCGACCGGGATGGCAGCCGTTTTCTGTCGGATGATCTGGTGCGCGCCGGTGAGCGGCTGCGCGAGGATTTCGAACTGGCGCAGATGGGCGCGAGGGTCACGCAGAACTGGGACCGTTTTCTCGGCCACGTGGATGAGGGGGGCAGTGCGTCGGGGCCGCGCGGCTATAATGCAGAGTCGGCGCGCGCGCGGGTCATCGGGGCGCTGCGCGATCTGGGGCCGGGGCTGGGGGATGTGGCGCTGCGCTGCTGCTGCTATCTGGAAGGGCTCGAACGGGCCGAGAAAAAGATGGGCTGGTCGGCGCGGTCGGGCAAGATCGTGCTGCGCATCGCGCTGCAGCGTCTGAAGCGGCATTACGAGAGCCTTGGCGAGGCGGGCGGTCTGATCGGCTGAGCGTCAGCCGCCCACGATCCAGCCCACGCCGAAGGCCACCACGGCACAGACCGCGCCGACAAGCACGGTCTCGCCGACGCTGCGCCAGAGCCGTTCGCCCGTGGCATGCCAGCGCAAGAGGCCCAGCAGCACGAGTGCCACGCCGGTGGCGAGGATCGACAGTTGCGTGGTGGCCGCTGTCGCCTCGAACAGAATGTAGGGGACAAGAGGCACCGCCCCGAAGGTGATGAACGCGGCGAAGGTAAAGCTGCCGTTGCGCGCCGGGCTTTCGCCGTCGGGATCACGCAGCCCGGTCTCTTCGGCCAGGATCATCTCGGCCATCACCTGCGGGTGGCGGGTGAAGATTTGCGCCGCATCCGCCGCGTCCTGATGCGAGAGCCCCTTGGCGCGCAGGATTTCGGCCACGCGCGCGCGCTGGTGGTCGGGGGTCTTTAAGCTGCGGCGGCGCTCCTCGGCGCGGCGGGCGCGGTAGAGGTCGTGCTGCGCGCGCAGCGACAGGAATTCGCCCAGCCCCATGCTGACCCCGTCGGCGAAGAGATTGGCGAGGCCGAAGAGCAGCACGGCGATGGCACCCACCTCGGCCACGCCCTCGGCCTGAGCGCCCGCGAATCCGGCGACGATCGCGAAGGTGGTGACGATCCCGTCGGTGCCGCCATAGACGATCTGCTTGAGATATTCCTGAACGCGCCCGAAGCGCGGAGAAGTGGGCGCGGGGGTCTGCCTCGCCATGGGGTGCCTCTGCGTGTTGGCGCGTGGGTGCGGTCAGCATAGGCGGGCGCGGGGGGTCTGCAAGGGAAAGCGTGATAGTTTCCGCTTGCATGAATGCGCGCAGGGCATAACCTTGCGATATGAACATCACCCTGCGGCAACTCTCCTATTTCAAGGCGCTGAGCGAGCAGCGCAATTTCGGGCGTGCGGCGGAGGCGGTGAACATCTCGCAGCCCGCGCTCTCGGTGCAGATCCGCGAGATGGAGGCCGCGCTTGGTGCGAAACTGGTCGAGCGGCGGGCGCGCGATGTGGTGCTGACGCCGTTCGGACGGCGCATTCTGGATCATGCCTGCCGCGTGCTGGGTGAGATGCAGGCGCTGGGTGAGGCCGCGCGCTGGCAGGGCGGGCTGGCGGGGCGGCTGTCGCTGGGGATCATTCCGACCATCGCGCCCTATATCCTGCCCGGCGTGCTGGAGGCGCTGCGCAGCCGGGATATCTCGCTGGATGTGCAGGTGCGCGAGGCGCGCACCGAGCAGCTGATCGCCGAGGTGCAGAGCGGTCAGCTCGATGCTGCGATCATGGCGCTGCCGGTGCCTGCCGACAGCTTGCAGGCGCGGGCTCTGTTCAAGGACCGGTTCCTGCTGGCGGGGAGTGCCGCGCGGCTGGCGGCGCTCGGACAGGGGGTGGAGGCGCTGCGCCCGATGTCGCTGACGCAGAGCCCGCTGTTGCTGCTGGAGGATGGTCATTGCCTGACCGATCAGGCGCTGGAGGTGTGCGGACGGGGCCGGGGCCATGCGCAGATCGACATGGGCGCGTCGTCGCTTGGCACGCTGTCGCGGCTGGTGGCGGCGGGGTTCGGCCTGACGCTGATGCCGGAACTGGCGGCGGCGACCGAATCGCGGGCCGCGCCGGGGATGCGATTGCGTCGTTTTGCGCCGCCGGAGCCCTATCGCGAGATCGCGCTGGTGCGGCGCAACAGCACCGAGGAGGCGGCGTGGTTCGCGGAACTGGCCGAATTGCTGGAGACGGTTGGCACCGGATTGATCGCGCAGGCACGCGAGGCGGGCGAGGCGGCCCGCGCCACCGGTGACGCGGGCCCTTGATCGTCGGGACACTCACTCACAGGCGATGGTACTCGTTACCCGTATTGCATGCACCGGGATGCGGCCTTGCATCACTGGCACTCACCATCGCCATGACTTATACTAGAGAGACCTTACCAAATCATTCGCGGGGAAAAATTCGTGCGCGATCTCAAACTGCCCGCCGGGCGCCACCCCGAAAAGGCGCATCGGCCCGACAATGTCCAACCGAAAAAGCCCGACTGGATTCGCGTCAAGGCGCCGACCGGCAAGGGCTATTTCGAAACCCACAAGATCATGCGCGAGCACAAGCTGGTGACGGTCTGCGAAGAGGCGGGATGCCCCAATGCGGGCGAATGCTGGGCGCAGGGCCACGCCACGATGATGATCATGGGCGAGATCTGCACGCGGGGCTGCACGTTCTGCAACGTCGCCACCGGCAAGCCGCAGGCGCTCGACGTGTTCGAGCCGGGGCGCGTGGCGGACGGGGTGCAGAAGCTGGGCCTGAACCACGTGGTCATCACCAGTGTCGACCGCGATGATCTGGAGGATGGCGGCGCGGAGCATTTCGCCCAGACGATCCGCGCGATCCGGCATCGCACGCCCGGCACCACGATCGAAATCCTGACGCCGGATTTCCTGCATTGCGAGGACAGCGTGCTGGAAACGGTGGTGGCGGCGAAACCGGATGTGTTCAATCACAACCTTGAAACCGTGCCGGGGCTTTATCCATCCGTGCGCCCGGGCGCGCGGTATTTCCATTCCCTGCGCCTGTTGCAGCGGGTGAAGGAGCTGGATCCGACGATGTTCACCAAGTCGGGGATCATGGTCGGGCTGGGCGAGGATCGTCAGTCGGTGCATCAGGTGATGGATGACATGCGCGCGGCGGATGTGGATTTCCTGACCATCGGGCAATATCTGCAGCCGACGCCCAAGCATCACGCGCTGGATCGGTTCGTGCACCCGGACGAGTTCGCGGCCTACGAAAAGGCGGCCTATGGCAAGGGGTTCCTGATGGTGTCGGCCACGCCGCTGACGCGGTCGAGCTATCACGCGGGCGATGATTTCGCGCGGTTGCAGGCGGCGCGCAACGCCAAGCTGGCGTAAGCGGGGCCGGAGCGGAAGGGGGCGCTGCCCCCGTCGCCTGATGGCGACTCCCCCGGAATATTTCTTGCAAGATGAAGCGGATGCAAAAAGGGCCGGTCGTGGTGACCGGCCCTTTTGATGTTGCATGGTAGCGCCTCGGCGTATTGGCTCAGCGGCCCCAGGTGCGGACCGGGCCGCAATCCATGTGGACGAAGTTGGAGCCGGAATATTTGCCGACGCCGCCACCGCCGCAGGCCACGCCCGCGCGGTAGATCTGGCTGACCGACCGGCTGCCGAGACGCAGATCGGCGGCTTCGCCGATGACGTGGCGGGAATTCTTTGCGACGCCGCGCGAGCGCGAGCGCAGCATGGCGTTGGTCTTGGGGCTGCGGTAGCCGCTGAGCAGGGTGTAGGGTTCGCTCGCATCGAGCAGGTTGTGGCTGGCGGCCATGATGTCGATGGTGCGGATGTCGATGGATTTCACGTCATTGGTGCGCCAGTCGCGCATGAAGAGCGAGATTTCCCTGACCGCATCGCGGATATATTCGCCCTCGATCCAGTAGATCGTGTCGATCCGTTCGCCGGTGCGGGGCGAAACCATGCGCAAGCGGCGGATGTCGCCCGCCCCGCGCAGGAACCCTGCAGCCTGGCTGAAGGTCGGTGCTGCGGTCAGTGCCGTGGCCGCGAATGCGGTGAGTATCCCACGGCGAGAGATGCCAGTCGAGCTGAATTCTGTCATAGTTTCAAGCGCCTGTCCCGTCGCCTACCTGCGGTCGCTGTCCCGCGACCTTTGATTTCATCCCCAGATGCTTGAGTTGTATGACATAACGAGAATCGTCAACCAAGCCCTGATTTGACACATTGCGTGAGTAGCAAGAGATTTCGGCAGAATTTCGCGCATAATTTCCGGTTTGTGGCCGAATTGCGCGAACCCTGCCGTGATCCCGTCACGGTCACGCGGTTCTTCCCAGATGTGACACGAAAAGATTAGGAAAAAATTGAGAGCGCGGCGGTTTGTTGCTTATATGAGGGGAACAGGAAACGCGATTTCGGGGATTTACGTGATGGTGGCAGTGTTTCGCCGTGCCTTTGGCATTCTGACGACGGTTTCACTTCTGGCGGCGGGGCTGGTCTGGCCCGGTTCGGCCCGGGCGGATGTTCAGAGCACGGCGTTTCGGCAGGCGGTGGCGGAGGCGGCGGCCTCTGATCGGGATCTGGCGGAGTTCTACCGCGAGGCGGAGTACCGCGCGGTCTGGACCGCCGAGGGGGCCGAGGCGCAGGCGCGGCGTCAGGCGCTGGTTCGGGCGCTGTCGCAGGCCGGGATGCACGGGCTGCCCGAGGCACGCTATGATCTGGACGGATTGCTGGCGCGGATGGGCGCTGCGCGCTCGCTGCGCGATCTGGGCCTGATCGAGGTGGCGCTGAGCCGGGCCTATCTCGACTATGCGCGGGATGTGCAATCGGGTGTGCTGGAGCCGAACCGGGTGGTCTACGAGATCAAGCGCGAGGTGACCGACAGCCCCGCGACGGTTTTGCTCGGTGATCTCATGCGGGCGGACACGCCGCACAAGGCCCTGCGCGCGCTGCCGCCGCGCACCAACGAATACGCGCGGCTGATGAAGGAGAAGCTGCGGCTGGAGCACCTGATCCGCGAAGGCGGCTGGGGGCCTGCCGTGCCCTCGCAGAAGCTGGAGCCGGGGCAGGGCGGTCAGGCGGTGATCGTGCTGCGCAACCGGCTGGTGGCGATGGGCTATCTGCGGCGCAGTGCCAGCATGGTCTATGACGGCACGATCCAGAGCGCCGTGCAGGCCTTTCAGCGCGATCACGGGCTGGAGACGGACGGCATCGCCGGGCCCTCGACGCTGGCCGCGCTCAACCGGAGCGCCGCCGAGCGGCTGCAATCTGTGATCGTCGCGATGGAGCGCGAACGCTGGCTGGCGCGGGATCGCGGCACGCGGCATGTGCTGGTCAACCTCACCGATTTCAGTGCGCGCATTCTCGACAATGACAGTCTGACCTTTCAGACCCGCGCGGTGATCGGCAAGAATGTCGGCGACCGGCGCAGCCCGGAATTTTCCGACGAGATGGAGCATCTGGTGATCAATCCCACATGGCATGTGCCGCGCTCGATCGCCGTCAAGGAATACCTGCCGCAGATGAAGCGCAATCCCAATGCGGTCTCGCATCTCAAACTCTATAACCGGAACGGGCGCGAGGTGCCGCGCGGGGCGGTCAATTTCGGGGCCTATAACGCGCGTAACTTCCCGTTCGCGATCAAGCAGCCGCCGTCGTCGCGCAATGCGCTTGGGCTGGTGAAGTTCATGTTCCCCAACAGGTACAACATCTACCTGCATGACACGCCGCAAAAGGCGCTGTTCGACCGCGAAAAGCGGGATTTCAGCCATGGCTGCATCCGCCTGCAACAGCCGTTTGATTTCGCCTACGAGATCCTGTCGCCGCAGGAGGCCGATCCCAAGGGCTATTTCCATTCGATTCTGAACACCGGGCGCGAGACCTATGTACAACTCGATCAGCATGTGCCGGTGCATATCATCTACCGCACCGCGTTCACGCAGGCGCAGGGCCGGGTGCAATACCGCGATGACGTCTACGCGCGGGACGCGGCGATCTGGGAGGCGCTGCGCAAGGCGGGGGTTTCGCTGACGGCGGTTCAGGGCTAAACACCTCTCGGGCGAGAGAGGTGGTGCATGGCCTTCGGCATGGATCAAATGGCACGCGCGCAAGGCGCGGCGGCTGTCGTCGCGCGGTGCTGCGCGCGACCCGGGTCGGACATTGGCGACCAACGGTCAGACCATGCTGCGCCCGGTCTACCGACATTCAATCAGGGAGCGCGGGGCCATATCGGCGGTTCGCGGCGACTGCGCGCAGCCGAGACGCTCAAGCGCCTGCGATGTGCCAGGAGATTGTTTGACGATGTGGCCAAGTTTAAGAAAACTGTTACAAATCCGACGCAAAAGACCTGAAACCCGCCCAGCCCGGGCCGTATTGGAAAGACCCTACCCATGAGCAGCATTCAGGACCGTGTCATCCGCATCATCGCCGAGCAGGCGGTGCTGGAACCGTCAGACGTCACTCTCGACAGCACGCTGGAGGATCTGGGCATCGACAGCCTCGGGCTGGTGGAGAGCATCTTTGCCATCGAGGAGGCGTTCGACATTTCAGTGCCCTTCAACGCGAACGAGCCCTCGGAGAGTGATTTCGACATTTCCTCGGTGCGGTCCATCGTGGCGGGGATCGAGCGGCTGATCGCGGAGCAGTCGTGAAGCGGGTCGTCATCACCGGCGCGGGCACGATCAACGCGCTTGGCCATGATGTGCCGGCCACGATGGAGGCGATGCGCGAGGGGCGCTGCGGCATCGGCGAGCTCGAGTTTCAAGATGTCGAGCGTCTGTCGATCCGCATCGGGGCGCAGGTCCGGGGCTATGATCCCGAGGTGCAGTTCAACCGGCAGCAACTTGCACTCTATGACCGGTTCACGCAGTTCACGCTGATCGCCGCGCGGCAGGCGATGGCGCAGGCGGGGCTGGAATTCACCGGCGAGCTGGCGGCGCGGGCGGGAGTGATCCTCGGCAATTCCGGTGGCGGCATGACCACGCTCGACGAGAATTACCGCTCGGTCTACGAGGAGGGCAAGAACCGGGTGCATCCCTTCGTGGTGCCGAAGCTGATGAACAATGCCGCCGCGTCGCATCTGTCGATGGAATACAACCTCAAGGGCCCGTCCTTTACGGTCTCGACCGCCTGCGCGTCGTCCAATCACGCGATGGCGCAGGCGTTCCAGATGGTGCATGGCGGGATCACCCCGGTGATGGTGACGGGCGGATCGGAATCGATGCTGTGCTTTGGCGGGGTCAAGGCGTGGGAGGGCCTGCGCGTGATGAGCCGCGATGCCTGTCGCCCGTTTTCGGCCAATCGCAACGGCATGGTGCAGGGCGAGGGCGCGGCGATCTTCGTCTTCGAGGAATTGGAGCATGCCCGCAAGCGCGGTGCCGAGATATTGGCCGAGGTGGCGGGGTTCGCGATGACGTCGGATGCGTCCGACATCGTGATGCCGTCGAAACAGGGGGCGGCGCGGGCCATTCAGGGGGCGCTGCGCGATGCCCGCGTCAACCGCGAGGACGTGGGCTATATCAATGCCCACGGCACCGGCACCGCCGCCAATGACAAGACCGAAAGCGCCGCCGTGGCGGATGTCTTCGGCGCGCATGCCGACACGCTGATGATCTCATCGACCAAGTCGATGCATGCGCATCTCATTGGCGGCACCGGGGCGGTGGAATTGCTGGCCTGCATCATGGCGCTGCGCGACGGGGTCATCGCGCCCACCATCGGCTATGAGGAGCCGGACCCGGAATGCGCGCTCGACGTGGTGCCGAACGTGGCGCGCGAGGCGCGTGTCGAGGTGGCGCTGAGCAATGCCTTTGCCTTCGGCGGGCTGAATGCGGTGCTGGCGCTGCGGCGGTTCGGGTAGCGGCGTGGTCTGGACGTGATCTCTCAGTCGTTTTGTTCACGCGGATCGGGGTCAGGCCCCGTCATCCCGATCCTCTGACCATCAGCGCCCGAGGATTTCGAAATGCGCTTCGGTCGGGGTGCAGGCCGCGCCGTTGATCGGCAGGATGTCCTGCGGGCAGGCGGACATCGCGACGACGCAATCCATGACCGCGCGCAGCACGACATGATCGCCCGGTTTGCTGAGCGGTTCGCCCCAGCCGGTGCGTCCGTCGGCATCCACGGGAATGTTCATCCACAGGTTCAGCGGGCTGGGGGTCTCGGGGGCCGTGTGGCCAAGCCGGCGCAGGGCGGCGTGCAGGTTGTCGGTGCAGTTGTCGTGATACTCGGTGCAGCCCAGAAGGCCGTAGCGGTAATCGTCGCAGGCCGCGATCAGCGTGTCGTGGCGACCGGGCGAGGTGTCGGCCTCGAACATCAGGATGGGGCGGCGGCGATTGGTGACGAGCGCATCGCCCGCCGTGGGAAAGATGCGGCCGAGAGTGGGGCGGATATGCTCCATCGACATGAATTCGCCCATGTCGTCGGCGCGGAACGCCCATGTGTCCACGACCTGCGCGCCATGCGTGTTGATGATGCGAATGGCCTCGCCGGCGTTGAGCCGCGTGGCGGTGCCGCGTCGGGCCGGGATGGTGTGCTGCGCGAGGGTCATGCGGATCGTCTCCATGCTATGCGTGATGCGCGCAGGCTAGCAGGATCGCGGCGCCAGCCAAGCGCGATCTGGGGACCGGTACCGAAAGCCTCTTGCGCAGCACCGGTGCCTTGGCTATCACGCGCCGCACGGGTGATTAGCTCAGTTGGTAGAGCGCTTCGTTTACACCGAAGATGTCGGGAGTTCGAGTCTCTCATCACCCACCATCCTTTTTCCCGGATATCTGGACGCGGTGCGAGCGGCAGGGGTGGGGGTGATGCGCGGCGCGGGCTGTTTCGGATGGCTTGACACCGCGACTTGGTTTATCGCGGAGGGTGAGATCCGTTGACCTTGCGTGCCGGTGCAGAGGGGTCACGGTGTCGCACCGGATGACCGATCCTGAAAGGCCGCTGTCGTGACCCTTCCCCAAGCTCTCATCTTCTCGATCCTCGCGATGACCATGGGGTTGTTCCTGTGGGGCCGTTTGCGGCATGACGTGGTGGCGCTTGCGGCCCTCCTGGCGAGCGTGATCGCGGGGCTGGTTCCGGGCGACTCGGCCTTTGCCGGGTTCGGCCATCCGGCGGTGATCACCGTGGCCTGCGTGCTGATCCTGAGCCAGGGATTGCAGAATACCGGCGCGGTGGACTGGCTGGCGCGCAGCGTGCTGCCGCGCGAGGCGGGGCGACTGACCGGCATGCTGGCGCTGATGGGGCTGGGGGCCGCGCTGTCGGGGTTCATGAACAACGTGGGCGCGATGGCGCTCTTGATGCCGGTGGCGGTGCAGCTGTCGGACCGGCTCGACCTGACGCCCGGGCAGGTGCTGATGCCGCTGGCCTTCGGCACGATTCTGGGCGGAATGACGACGTTGATCGGCACACCGCCCAACCTGATCGTTTCGGGGTTTCGGAACG
>Ga0209943_1002292_pt1 | contig 10611 bp, 8 predicted proteins | sample SalPonR1_B_D2_MG_FD_185698 | JGI IMG/M metagenome (GOLD analysis project Ga0209943, IMG submission 185698) | Salt pond soil microbial communities from South San Francisco under conditions of wetland restoration - Salt Pond MetaG R1_B_D2_MG... ... | reverse complement strand
CTCCAGCCCCTCGCGGCGGCCGCCGAGTTCCGTTGGCAGGTCCGCGTCTTGGGCAGCCTTGCGGCGCGCCTCAGCCTCCGCCAGTGCGCGTTGCGCGGCGGGGGGCAGATCGCGGGTGTCGGGGCTTTCCTCGGTGCTCATGGTCGGGCTTTCCTTGTCCGTGCACCGCTGATATATCGCGCGCCTGCCGTGTCGCCAAGGATCAGCCAGTGAAAAAAACCGCCCCCTCCGCCCGTTCCGCCGCCGTCTACCTGCTTGATCAGGTGCTGGGCGAGGGACGGCTGATGTCCGAGCTGGTGTCGGGTGGCGCGCTTGAGGCGTTGGCTCCGCCGGACCGCGCGCGGGCGCAGCGGCTGGCGGCGGACACGCTGCGCGGGCTGGCGCGGGCGGATCGGCTGTTGTCGAAACATCTGCGCAAGCCGCCGCCTTTGCCGGTCTTCAACGTGCTGCGCGCGGGCACGGTGGAACTGGCGCAGGGTGGCGATGCGCATGGTGTCGTCAACGAGGCGGTCGCGATCATCGGGCGCCATCCCCGACACAATCGTCTCAAGGGGCTGATCAACGCGGTATTGCGCAAGATGGCCGAGGAGGCCCCGGCGAAATGGAACGATCTGCGCCAGCCCGGTCTGCCACACTGGCTGCGCGAGCCATTGGTGGACGCGTGGGGCAAGGGGCCGGTCGCGGCGATGGAGCGTGCGCATTTTGACGGCGCGCCGCTCGATCTGACGGTCAAGAGCGATGCCGAGGGCTGGGCCGCGCGGCTGGGGGGCACGGTGCTGCCCACCGGGTCCGTCCGTCTGCGCGAGGCGGGGCAGGTGTCGGCACTGCCGGGCTATGACAGCGGCGACTGGTGGGTGCAGGATGCCGCCGCCGCACTGCCAGTTCAGGTGCTTGATCCCAAGCCGGGTGAACGGGTGCTCGATCTCTGCGCCGCGCCCGGGGGCAAGACGCTGCAAATGGCAGCACGGGGGGCGCAGGTCACGGCGCTCGACATCTCGGAACGGCGTATTGCGCGGGTGGCCGAGAACCTTGTGCGCACCGGGCTCGAGGCCGACTGCGTGGTTGGGGACGCGCTGGAGCATGCCGGGGTCTATGACGCCGTTCTGCTTGATGCGCCCTGTTCGGCCACCGGCACGATCCGCCGCCATCCCGATCTGCCCCATGCCAAGGACGGGTCTGATTTCGGCGCGCTGATCGTGATGCAGGCGGCGATGATCGACCATGCCCTCGGTCTATTGGCCCCCGGTGGGCGTTTGGTCTTCTGTACCTGTTCGCTGTTGCCCGACGAGGGGGAATGTCAGGTTGAGGAGGCCTTGGCGCGACATGCGGGGCTGATGGTTGATCGATCGGCGCTCGACCGGCCCGGCATCGCGCCGGAGTGGATCACTGAGGAGGGCGGGCTGCGCCTGCGGCCTGATTACTGGCCTGATCTGGGCGGGATGGACGGGTTCTACATGGCGTGTTTGCAGAATGGGTAAGGCGCGGGGGTGGTTTTGGCCTGATGCGGCCGTTGACGTCTAGCACCAATGCGCGGAATCAAGGTGCCGCAGGCACCGCCGCGCAGCGCCCGACCGCCCCCTCGGGCGGGCGCTTTGGCAACGTTTCAAGCCATTGAAACCGCGGAAGAGTTTGGCTGGCATAAAGTGCGGTCCACAGAGGGTGCTGCGCCCACCCGGCGGTCGGGCACCGCGCGGCTCATCTCGTTGACACCAACGGTCCGCAAAAGGCCATTCCCACCCCTGACGCCACATACTGACCTACCGGGACGCAATCAGGCGGTGACTTGACCGGTTCGGCTGGCTATAGTGCGCCCATCAACGCCGCAAGAAGCGTGTCGAGGCACATGTTCCACCTGCACCCCCTGTCAGTGCGCTGGTCGCGCGCGATGAACCGTATGGCCGCCCGGCGGGCGGCGATGAGCCGTCCCGCAACGGCGTTCATTTCGCAGCCTGAGCCGCGCAGCATCGGCTATCTGGCGCGCGGGCGGCAGCTATGTGCCGGAAATTTCGTTTTTGCGGGCAGCCTCGTGCAGGCCCCCGAGACCTCGATCTGGGATATCGAGCCGCCGGACGCGGCCTTCGCGGCCGAATTGCATGGCTTTGGCTGGCTCGATGATCTGGCCGCCGCGGGGGACGCGGCGGCGCGCGAGCGGGCGCAGTCCTGGCTTTGGGAATGGATCGCGCGGTACGGCAAGGGCACGGGGCCGGGATGGACGCCTGATCTGACCGGCCGACGGCTCATCCGGTGGATATCACAGGCGTTGTTCCTGTTGCGCGGGCAACCGTCGGAGGCCTCTGCGCCGTTCTACCGCTCACTGGCGCAGCAGACGGCGTTCCTGTCGCGGCGGTGGCAGGCGGCCGCCCCTGGACTGCCCCGGTTCGAGGCGCTGACGGGGCTGATCTATGCGGGCGTGTCGCTGGAGGGGATGCAGGATCTGACCGAGCCTGCGCGCGCTGCGCTCTCGCGGGAATGCGAACGGCAGATTGATGCGGCAGGCGGCATTCCGACGCGCAACCCCGAAGAATTGCTGGATGTCTTTACGCTTCTGACCTGGTCCGCCTTGGGTCTGAGCGATTCGGGGCAGTCGGCGGCGGAGGCGCATTGGCGCGCCGTGGAGCGGATTGCGCCGACGCTGCGCACCCTGCGCCATGCCGATGGGGCGCTGGCACGATTTCATGGCGGGGGCAGGGGGCTTGACGGGCGGCTCGATGGTGCGCTGGCCGCAAGTGGCGTCAAGACGCGCATGCCTGATGGTCTGGCCATGGGCTTTGCCCGTCTCAGTTCCGGGCGCACCAGCGTGATCGTTGATGCCGCCCGCCCGCCCAGGGGCGCGGCCTCGGCGGGGGCGCATGCCTCGACGCTGGCCTTCGAGCTCACCTCCGGGCGGCGTTCAGTCATCGTCAATTGCGGCTCGGGCGCGAGTTTCGGGGCAGAGTGGCGGCGCGCGGGGCGCGCGACGCCGTCGCATTCGGCGCTGGTGCTCGCCTCTGGATCGAGCGCACGGCTCAGCAATGACGCTCGCCATCTGGACTGGCTGAGCGAGGCACCGGACAATGTGCCCGCAAACCTCTCGAAGCTGCCGGACGGGTTGCGGTTCGAGGGGGCGCATGATGGCTATGTGCGCGGCCATGGCCTGACCCATGTTCGCAATCTCGATCTTTCGGCGGATGGTCGGGGTCTTGCGGGCGAGGACATGCTGCTTGCGGTGGCAGAGGCCGACAAGCGGCGTTTCGACCGCGCGCTCGACGGCACGCGGTTGCACGGCGTGCCATATGATATCCGTTTTCACCTGCATCCCGAGGTCGACGCCTCGGTCGATATGGGCGGCACTGCAGTGTCGATCGCGCTGCGCAGTGGTGAGATCTGGATATTCCGGGCCGATGGAGAGGCCGCTTTGTCCTTGCAACCGAGCGTTTATCTTGAAAAAACGCGGCTCAAACCGCGTGCGACCAAACAGATCTTCTCTCCGGTCGTGCGTTGGGATATGCGACCCGCATGAGATGGTCCCTGGCCAAGGCGCAGGATACCCCCGTCGGCATCAGGGATGTCCACGAGGAGGTGCTCGAACCCGAGGCCGAGGACTGAACCCGAGACCGCCCAAGGCAGGACAGACACCCGATGACCGATTTCGCGCCCGTGACCCGCGCCCTTCTATCCGTATCCGACAAGACCGGCCTTGTTGAGCTGGGCCAGGCCCTCGCTGCGCGGGGAGTTGAACTGCTCTCGACCGGTGGCACCGCGCGCAGCCTGCGCGACGCGGGGCTTGTGGTGCGCGACGTCGCCGAGGTGACGGGCTTTCCCGAGATGATGGACGGGCGCGTCAAGACGCTGCATCCGATGGTGCATGGCGGTCTGCTGGCGCTGCGCGACAACGCCGATCACGTGGCGGCGATGGAGACGCATGGCATCGGCCCCATCGACCTGTTGGTGGTCAATCTCTATCCGTTCGAGGACACCGTGGCGCGCGGTGGCGACTATGACGCCTGCGTCGAGAATATAGACATCGGCGGCCCGGCGATGATCCGGGCGGCGGCCAAGAACCATGCCTTTGTTAATGTGGTGGTCGATGTCGAGGACTACGCGCCGCTGCTGGCGGAACTTGACGCGCAGGACGGGCAGACGAGTTATGCGTTCCGGCAACGGTTGGCGCAGGTGGCCTATGCGCGCACGGCGGCCTATGACGCGGCGGTCAGCACCTGGATGGCGGATGCCATCAATGAGCCTGCCCCGCGTCGCCGGGCCGTGGCGGGCAGCCTCGCCCAGACCCTGCGCTATGGTGAGAACCCGCATCAGGCGGCGGCCTTTTACACCGATGGGTCGAACCGGCCCGGAGTCGCCACGGCCCGGCAGGTGCAGGGCAAGGAACTGAGCTACAACAATATCAACGACACCGATGCGGCGTTCGAGCTTGTCAGCGAATTCGCCGCCGAGAACGGCCCAGCCTGCGCGATCATCAAGCACGCCAACCCCTGCGGCGTGGCGCGTGGTGCGACGCTGCTGGAGGCCTATAAATCCGCCTTCGATTGCGACCGCACCAGTGCCTTTGGCGGGATCATCGCGCTGAACCAGCCGCTTGATGGTGCCACGGCGGAAGAGATCGTCGGCATCTTCACCGAAGTGGTGATCGCGCCCGGGGCGGATGATGCGGCATTGGGCATTTTTGCCAAGAAGAAGAACCTGCGCCTTCTGATCACGGAAGGTCTGGCTGATCCGGCAACTGCGGGCCGCATGATCAAACAGGTGGCGGGCGGCTATCTGGTACAGGACAAGGATACCGGACGAATCAGCGCGGATGACGTGCGCGTCGCAACCAAGCGCGCGCCGACGGACCGCGAGATGTCGGATATGCTGTTCGCGTGGAAAGTGGCAAAACACGTGAAATCCAACGCGATCGTCTACGTCAGGGATGGGGCCACGGTGGGTGTGGGGGCAGGCCAGATGAGCCGCGTCGACAGTTGCCGCATCGCCGCGCAAAAATCGCAGGACATGGCCGAGGCGCTGGGCCTCGCAGCGCCGCTCACGCAGGGCAGCGTCGTGGCGTCGGATGCGTTCTTTCCCTTTGCTGACGGGCTGCTGACGGCGGCAGAGGCGGGGGCGACTGCGGTCATTCATCCCGGCGGCTCGATGCGCGACGACGAGGTGATCGCGGCGGCGGATGAGGCGGGGCTGGCGATGGTGCTGACCGGCATGCGCCACTTCCGGCATTGAGCGTGCGGATGAGACTTTTCTACTGGACAGCCTTTTGGGTGTTTCTGCTGGATCAGGCGACGAAATACCTCGTGGTTCACGTGATGGACCTGCGGGTGCTGGGGCGTATCGACGTTTGGTCACCTTATCTTAACCTGCGCATGGCGTGGAATTACGGGATCAACTTCGGGCTCATGGCGGGCGACAACCCGGTTACACGCTGGGTACTGATCGCAGTGGCCCTGGTGATCTCTGGGGCTGTTCTGTGGTGGGTGCACCATGAACCGGCGGGCCGGTGGCAGAAAGTCGCCGCCGGGTTTCTAGTGGGCGGTGCAATCGGGAACGTGATCGACAGGTTGATCTACGGGGCGGTGGCGGATTTCCTCAACATGTCGTGCTGCGGGATCAACAATCCCTATGCGTTCAACGTGGCCGATATCGCCGTCTTTGTCGGGGCGTTCGGGCTGGTTCTGGTGCCTGCCGGGAAAAAGCCCTCGTGACCTTGGCTTTGGAATGCGATAAAGAGCGGGAAAGTTGCAAGGGAGTGGCGATGAAGATGCCGCGCAAGACCGTTTTGATCTTTCTGGCCGCGACCATCGTTGCGGGCTGTGGAGCGCGCGACGATGACGTGACGCTGACGCGCATTCGTAACACCGGCAATGGTCCGGACGAATTCTCGATCATCCCGGGCAAGCCGCTACAAGCGCCCGAGGATCTGTCTGCGCTGCCGGTGCCGACCCCCGGCGGCAGCAATCGCACCGATCAGAACCCACTGGCCGATGGGATCGCCGCACTGGGTGGCAATCCGGCTGCGGTAAATGCGCAAGCCCCCGCCGCGAGCAATGGCGCGCTTGTCAATCATGCCAACCGTTATGGCGGTACTCCCGACATCCGGCAGACACTGGCGCAGGAAGATCGCGAGATCCGCCGCTCCTATGGCCGGGTCAACGTGCTGCGTATCCTGCCCGGCGATGATTACGTGCAGGCCTATCGACGTGACTGGCTTGATGCCTATGCGGAGGAGCGGCGTCTGCGCCGTCGCGGAATCGTGACCCCCGCAAGCCCACCGCCGCCTGAGGGTTGATGGTTGAAACCGGGCGGGCAAGGCGTATCTATATCGGAACGAATTCCTGACCGACTGGAGACCCCCGTCATGCGAAACCTCACCGTCTGGCTCTTTGCCGCGCTGGCTGCCATTCTGCCCCTGAGCGTGATGGCCGAGACAACTGAGCAGGTCACGTCCTTCACTCTCGACAATGGCATGCAGGTGGTTGTGATCGAGGATCACCGTGCGCCGGTCGTGACCCATATGGTCTGGTATCGTGCAGGGTCGGCGGATGAACGGCCCGGCGTTTCGGGCGTCGCGCATTTTCTGGAACACCTTCTGTTCAAGGGCACCAAGACGATGGAACCGGGCGAGTTTTCATCCACGGTGGCGCGCAACGGTGGGTCGGACAATGCCTTTACCAGCTACGATTACACCGCCTATTTCCAGCGCATCGCTGCCGATCGTCTTGATCTGGTGATGGGGATGGAGGCCGACCGCATGGTCAACCTGCAACTGGACGAGTCCGATATCGCCACCGAGCGCGACGTCATCATCGAAGAGCGCAATCAGAGGGTCGAGAACAGCCCCGGGGCCCTCTTTCGTGAACAAAAGGGTGCAACGCAATATCTGAACCATCGCTACGGCGTACCGATCATCGGATGGCGGCAAGAGATGGAAGCGCTCGACCTCGAAGCGGCGTTAGAGTTTTACGAGATGTATTACGCGCCCAACAATGCCATTCTCGTCGTGGCAGGGGACGTTACCCCGGAGAAGGTGCGCGGTTTGGCCGAAAAGCATTATGGTGTCATTCCAGCCAATCCCGACCTGCCTGAGCGCTCCCGCCCGCAAGAGCCGCCGCAACTGGCAGAGCGGCGCATGACGATGCGCGATGCACGCGTCTCGCAGCCCTACGTTACGCGGTCCTACTTGGCGCCCGAGCGTGACAGTGGCGCGCAGCAAGAGGCCGCGGCGTTGATGCTTCTGGCCGAGTTGCTGGGCGGGGGGCAAACCTCATTCCTGAACGAGCGGCTTCAATTCGATAAGCAGATCGCGGTGCAGGTGGGGGCGTGGTATTCTGCGACCTCGCTTGATGACACGACGTTTGATCTCGCCTTGGTTCCTGCGGCGGGGGTCAGCCTCCAGCAGGCCGAGGACGCGCTAGACGAGGCCCTGATCGCGTTTCTGGAAACCGGCCCCGATCCCGACGCATTGGAGCGCATCAAGATGCAGGTCCGCGCTGAGGAAATTTATGACCGTGACGATGCCGCCGGTCAGGCGAGGCGCTATGGCCGGGCTTTGACCCAAGGGCTCACGGTTAAGGATGTGCAGGCCTGGCCCGGCATCCTGCAAGACACAACGTCAGAGCAAATCATGCAGGCCGCGCGCCGTGTTCTGGACCGTAGCCAATCGGTCACCGGCTGGCTGATGGCCCCGGAGGTGACCCAATGATCCGTATTCTGCTGAGCCTGTTCCTGCTGGTCGCGGCCCTGCCTGCGCGCGCGGAGGTGGATATCAAGGACGTCACCACGCCCGGCGGTCTGAGCGCCTGGCTGGTGGAGGATCATTCCATCCCCTTCGTGGCGCTGGAGTTGCGGTTTCGCGGCGGTGCCTCGCTGGATGCCGAGGGCAAACGCGGAGCAACCAACCTGATGGTGGGACTTTTGGAAGAGGGTGCGCGGGATATGGATGCGCAAGGCTTTGCCCGGGCGCGCGATGCGCTGGCGGCAAAGTTCAGCTATGACGTGAGCGATGATGCTGTAGCCGTTTCCGCGCAGGTCCTGACCGAGAACCGCGAGGCGGCGCTTGATCTGCTGCGCGCGAGCCTTTCGGAGCCGCGTTTTGCACCCGAGGCACTGGAGCGTGTGCGCCAGCAGGTTCTGTCCGGCCTGCGCTCGGCGCAGACCGATCCGCGCGATCTGATGAGCAAGGCGTTTGATGGGCTGGTCTTTGGCGATCACCCCTATGGCAGTCAGCTGGAAGGCACCGTCGAGAGTGTTGAGGCGTTAAGCCGCGAGGATATCATCGCGGCGCACGAGCGTGCCCTGACCCGCGAGCGGGTCTATATCAGTGCGGTGGGTGACATCACCGAAGAAGAACTCGGGACACTTCTTGACGATCTTCTGGGGGATCTGCCACAGGAGGCCGCGCCCTTGCCCGCCGAGGCCGATCTGAACCTGCCGGGTGGCATTGAGGTGGTTCCGTTTCAGACGCCGCAATCGGTCGCGGCCTTTGCACAGCGGGGCGTCGACCGCGACGATCCGGATTTCTTTGCCGCCTTCGTGCTGAACCATATCCTGGGCGGCGGCGGCTTCGAAAGCCGCCTGATGACCGAGGTGCGCGAAAAACGCGGCCTGACTTACGGGGTTTATTCCTACCTGGCGGACAAGGATGCAGCGCAGCTTTGGATGGGGTCGGTTGCGTCGGCCAATGACCGTGTCGCCGAGGCGATTTCCGTCATTCGCGATCAATGGGCGCGCATCCGCGACGAGGGTGTGACGGCAGAGGAATTGCAGGATGCCAAGACCTACCTGACTGGCGCATTTCCGCTGCGGTTCGAGGGCAATGGCCCCATTGCCTCGATTGCCGTGGGGATGCAGATGAACGGGCTGCCGCTCGACTATATTGCCAACCGCAATGACATGGTGAATGCCGTGACGCTGGAACAGATCAACCGCGTGGCGCGCGAGCGGCTTGACCCCGAGGCGCTGACCTTTGTGGTTGTTGGCCAGCCCGAGGGGCTCGACGAGCAGGTGAACTGACCTTGAAATAGCCGGGCGACCCTCGCGTGGCCCGGCGATATGCCTCTGGACAGTGCCGGGCCGTGGTGGCAGGATTTGATCAAATTCCCCGAGTCTGCCCGGAGACCCCCATGAAAGACGACAACTTCCTGCGTGAAATGAACGCCCGCCATCTTTGGCACCCGATGGGCCATCCCGGCGAGCAGCAAGCCAACGCACCCAAGATCATCAAGGGCGCCGAGGGCGTGCGGATCACCGATATCGACGGGCATGATCCCGTGGATGCCGTGGGCGGGCTATGGTGCGTCAACCTCGGCTATTCCAACGACGCGGTGAAACAAGCGATTTCCGATCAGCTTTGGCAGTTGCCCTATTATTCGGCCTTTGCCGGCACCACCAACCCGGCGGCGATCGAGGCGTCCTATGCGGTGCAGGAGTTCTTTGCCGAGGACGGGATGACCCGTGTCTTCTTTACCTCGGGCGGGTCCGATAGCGTCGATACCGCGCTGCGCATGGCGCGGCAATATCACCGCCTGCGCAATGAGCCGACACGCACCAAGTTCCTCAGCCTCAAGAAGGGCTATCACGGCACCCATTGGGGTGGGGCGAGTGTCAACGGCAACAACCGGTTCCGGATCACCTATGAGCCGCTCTTGCCAGGCTGTTTTCACCTGCCCAGCCCCTATACCTATCGCAACCCCTATGACGAGAGCGATCCCGCCACGCTGGCCGAGAAGATCGCCGCCGCGATGGTGGATGAGATAGAGTTTCAGGACCCCTCCACCATCGCCGCCTTCATCATGGAGCCGATCCAGGGCGCGGGCGGGGTGATCGTGCCGGATGCGAGTTTTATGAAGCACATGCGCGACATCTGCGACCGCTACGGAATCCTGCTGATCTCGGATGAGGTGATCTGCGGCTTCGGGCGCACCGGCGACTGGACCGGCGCGCGCCATTGGGGCGTGCAGCCTGACATGATGACCATCGCCAAGGGCATCACCTCGGGCTATTTCCCCGTGGGTGGCGTTTTGCTGGGAGACAAGGTGGCGGATGTGTTCGAGAGCGCGGGGCCCGAGGGCAGCATCTGGACCGGCTATACCTATTCTGCGCATCCCGTGGGCGCTGCAGCAGTGGTGGCTTGCCTGTCAGAGACGCTGCGGCTGGACACAAAGACAAACGCGGCCGCACGCGGTAAGCAGCTCTACGACGGTGTCTGCAAGCTTGCCGAGAAATACGACATCATCGGCGATGTGCGAGGTGGCCATGGCCTCATGACCGGGATCGAACTGGTCAGCGACCGGGCGAAGAAGACGCCGATGGATGCCGAGACCATGAAGCGCGTGCATCAGGCGACCTATGAGGCGGGGACCATGGTGCGGCTTGGCGCGCATAACGTGCTGATGTCGCCGCCATTGGTGATCACCGAGGCCGAGGTTGATGTGATCCTCGCTTCGCTCGATGCAGGGTTCGCGGCGGCCTAAGCGACAGGCCAAGCCGTTTAAAACGGCTTGGCGCAAGCGCTTTGAAAAGCGCTTGCGCGCCTTGCCTCGCAAGGCTCAGCCAAATCGGCTCCACGCCGATTTCATGGCATTCGACATGTTCTCCCACGCCTGATCCGCACCGGTCTTGAAATCCTTC
>Ga0209943_1002289_pt1 | contig 10627 bp, 9 predicted proteins | sample SalPonR1_B_D2_MG_FD_185698 | JGI IMG/M metagenome (GOLD analysis project Ga0209943, IMG submission 185698) | Salt pond soil microbial communities from South San Francisco under conditions of wetland restoration - Salt Pond MetaG R1_B_D2_MG... ... | reverse complement strand
TTTGGCCTGGACTGCGGCTTCACCGCCTTCGAAAAGCCCTTCTACCCGCAAATCCGCAGGGAAATCGAGGCAAGCTGGCCCCGGATCTTCGACCTGAAGCCCGGCAGCGTGATCCGGGCCGCCGTCTGGGAGCTTTGGCCCGAATGGATTGTGGAACCAGACGCTTAATGCCGAAAATACTTCAAATCGATATGGAGAAAAGCCATATAAAGAGTCTTCTTAAGTCTGAAAAGTCCCTCCGCAAAAACACGCGGAGGGACTTTCTTCTTTTCGTTCTCTATTTCCCCTGCCACCGGGGCTCCCGCTTGTTCAAAAAGGCGTCCACCCCTTCGTGGGCGTCCTCTGTGGTGCAGAGGGTCGCGAAGTGGTTGTTGACCAGCTCGAATGCCTTTGTGTACTCCATGTCGCTCATTGCGTAGAAGGATTTTTTCCCCAGCTGAAGGGCCAGGGGACTCTTTGCCGCAAGCTTGCCTGCAAGTTTCATTGTCTCGGCTTCGAGTTCTCCCTTGGGAACAACCTTGTTTATCAGCCCGATGCGCTCCGCCTCCGTTGCGTCTATGAGGTCGCCCGTGAGCAGAAGCTCAAGCGCCCTCTTCCTTCCCACGCTCCTTGAAAGCGGCACTGCCGGTCCCATGCAGAAGAGGCCTACGTTTATGGCAGTAGTGCCGAAGCGTGTTCCTTCCTCGGCTATGGCAAGGTCCGCCGAGGCAATTATCCCCACTCCGTTTGCCACCGCTATCTTGTGGGCGGAGGCTATGACAGGCTTGCCCATGGCCGCAATGGTGAGGCTCATCTTTTCCATGTTGTCCACCCAGTTTTTATACTCCAGGGGTGTTTTCCCTTCGAGGTCGTTTACGTCTATTCCCGCGCAAAAGGCCTTACCTTCGCCTTTTATCACTACAACCCTTACCTCCGGGTCATTTTCCATGTCCATTAGGGCTTCGTTAAGCTCTGTGGACAGGGGAACATTGAATGTGTTCATGCTCTCCGGCCTGTTGAGGGTTATTGTTCCTATGTAGTCCTTCTTTGTTGCAATGAGTGTCTCGTAAACCATTTCACCGTCTCCTTTTAGTATTTTTTTGGAGGCTAAGGGCGGTGCCCTGTAACCACCATGTCGCCTTTTTCGACCCCCAGGTGCCCAGCCACGAGGTCGCATTTTGCCATAAGCATGAAATAAAGAGGCTTTTGTGTCTTTCCCCAAAGACTCTCAAGGTTTCCCTGTCCCTTTGAGATTATGAGGTCGGCTTTTTCAAAAAGTTCCCGGAATTCCGCGGATGTATGTTCAAGAAGAGTTCCCGGAGCGTCATGGCCGTTTCCTATGACCTTGGCCGCCTTGTCAATTCCAACCCTTAGGGCATCGCAGGCCGTTGCATCATTTATTACCGGCTTGCCCCTTACTGCGAACCACAGGTTGGGATGCGACATGGTCTCTATGAAAAGCCTGTCCAGAACAATCTCTCCTGCATTGTCCCCCAGGTAGAGAATCGTTTCCGCCTCCGCAACGGCCGTCTTGAGACTTGATATCTCGTCAACGGCAAATGCTTCTGAAAGCACGCGCCTCAGGGTTTCGTCGACGTCGAATGGCTTTCCCGGCCCGTAGTCTATTATGTTGCCTGCAACCGCAAGCCTGGCCGCCATGTCGAAAGGGTCTTCGGCAGTCTCGACAAGGTCTTTGAACTCGCCGTAGCGGGCAAGCATCTTGTCGTTGAAAGCTTCTTTTATTTCCCTGTAGGGGTCCTCTATGCCCAGGATCGACCGTATCACCCTGTGGCTCTCTGCGACAAGCTCAGGCGGACTCTGGTCGTAGTCGGCCCTTGACATGTGGTCGAAAAAGGTCCGCATGGCCCTTTCCCTGTCCTTTTTTTCTTCAAAATTCCGATTTACCGCCCCCACGAACTCGCTGAACACGCAGGGAAGGCAACTGTATCCGTCAAACATCCTCTTTCCTCCTCGCCTATGGGCATTTGCTCTTTAATATTATCATAAAAGGCAGGAATTTGACCATTCATAGCGATAAAATCGGCATGATCATTCCACATGAATATTAAAGCCCTCATCTTCAAGCTTTTCTATTATCTCTTTCCTGTGGCTGTGTCCGTTGGTTTCAACCGTTATTCCCAACTTGACGTTCATCAGGCGGTCCAGGGACGTGAACTGGTTGTGGTCGAGCTTTATTACGTTTGCATCCATTTTGGCCAAGAGCTCCGAAACCCTCAGAAGCTCTCCCGGCTTGTCCGGAAGGTCTACGGTAAACTGCAGTATCCTGCCCCTGCCTACCAGTCCCCTGCTTATTATGGAAGAAATGGTCAATACGTCGATGTTCCCTCCGCTTATCACGCACACCGTATTCAAACCCCTGCCCTTTAGTTTTCTGAGCGCCGCAAGAGGCAAGGCCCCGGCCGATTCGGCTACAAGCTTGTGCTTTTCAATGAGCATAAGAGATGCTTCCATTATTTCGTAGTCGGTCACGGTTATTATTTGGTCGACATAATTCTTTACGACTTCGAAGGCGAGTTCTCCGGGTTTCTTTACCGCCACTCCCTCGGCTATTGTGTCAACCCTTTCCAGGCATGAAAGCTCCTTTTTTTCAATTGAAAGCCTCATTGCCTGGGCCCCTTCGGGTTCGACTCCGATTATTTTCACAGACGGCTTGATTCTTTTTGCGGCAAGAGCTATCCCGCTTATAAGCCCTCCTCCGCCCACCGGCACCAGTATGCATTCGGTTTCAGGAAGCTCCTTCATTATTTCGAATCCTATGGTGCCCTGGCCTTCTATAACGTCCGGATCGTTGAAAGGATGGACAAAGACGCTTCCCTCCCTTTTCATGATCCTGAGAGCCTCTTCGTATGCATCGTCGTAGCAATCTCCGCAAAGGACAACATTTGCCCCGTAGCTCCTCGTAGCCTCCACCTTTATAAGGGGTGTGGTCTTAGGCATTACTATGGTGGCGCTAACTCCCTGGGCCTTAGCGGCGAATGCCACCCCCTGCGCGTGGTTGCCTGCGGAGGACGCCACAAGCCCCTTGCAACTCTCGCTGCCGGCAAGTTTTGATATTCTGTTGTATGCGCCCCTTATCTTGAAGGCACCGGTTTCTTGCAGGTTCTCGGGCTTGAGCCAGACTTTGTTTCCTGACTCCTCACCGAACACCGGGCTTTCAATAAGATTTGTCGGCCTCAAAACCGGTTTGAGGCGCCTTGCCGCCTGCTCGAAATCCATTCTTTCGACTGTTTTATTGAAACTCGTTTTCTCTTTCATCTTTTCTCCCTTCGATCGTTTCGACTTTACAAAATAAAAATGCCCGTCCATGGAAAAATCATTCCAAGGACGGGCATATCCCGCGGTACCACCTTGCTTGCGCCCCCTTATGGGACGCCGCTCTTTCGGCTCAAACAAGCCTAGGCCTTTATCGGGGCCAATCGGCAGGCATTATGGACGCTGAGCGCTTTCATGCCTGCAACTCGGGAGGGATTCTGTTTTTAAAGGGGCGCCGGTTCGCAGCGAACACCGGCTCTCTTGGGCCCTCAAATAAAAACACTATCTCCGTCAAAGTCGCATGATGCAGTTTTTTGTATTGTTCAGTATTCTATATCATCAGTAAAACTTTTGCAAGCTGTTTTTCCAATTAATTCATTTTAGGTCAAAGAGCGGTTTTTTCTTTAAAGGTTCTTTATTATTTCATCCGCCATTTGCCTTGTCCCGATAGGCCTTTCGTTTTTACGTGCAATGTCGACTGTCCTTTTGCCGTCTGCAAGTGTTTTTCGGACCGCTTCCTCTATTGCCGAAGCCGCCTTTTCCTCACCAAGGGCATGCCTGAAAAGCATGGCCGCAGAAAGTATGGCCGCTATGGGGTTTGCCGTGTCCTTTCCCGCTATGTCGGGCGCCGAGCCGTGTATGGGCTCGTATATGCCCTTTCCGTCCGACCTTAGGCTGGCTGATGCCAGAAGCCCTATGGAACCGGTTATTGCAGCCGCCTCGTCCGAGAGTATGTCTCCGAACATGTTGGGGGCAAGCACCACATCGAACTGCCTCGGGTTTATCACGAGCTGCATTGCGGCGTTGTCGACATACATGTGGCGCAGCTTGACCGAAGGATAATCTTGGGACATTTTGTCGACCGTGCTCCTCCAAAGCCTTGAGCTCTTTAAGACATTTGCCTTGTCTACGCTTACCAGATTGTTTTTCCTTGCCTTCGCAGCCTCGAAAGCCATCTTTGCTATTCGCTTTATCTCCATTTCGGAGTAGCTCATTTCGTCCCAGGCGGAATGTTCTCCATCCCCCGCCGAGACTCCCTTGTCCCCGAAATATATGCCTCCGGTCAGTTCGCGAACGAAGAGTATGTCGAAGCCCTTGCCTATTACCCTCGGCGAAAGCGGAGACGCGTCTTCCATCCCCTTCATTATGGATGCGGGCCTGAGATTTGCGAAAGTTCCCATCGCCTTCCTCATTGAGAGCAAGCCTCTTTCCGGGCGAATTTCACTGGGAAGGCTGTTCCACTTTTCTCCCCCTACCGCCCCCAGAAGTATGGCGTCGGAATTTTGGCAGAGCCTTAGCGTTTCCTCCGGAAAAGGCTCTCCCGCATCGTCTATCGCAGCGCCCCCTATTTTGCCGTATTCAAGGAATATGTGCATTTCATGGATTGAAGCGGCCTTTTCCATGACGCGTACGGCGGCCTGGGTGACTTCAGGCCCTATTCCGTCTCCCGGTAGGACAGCTATGCGCTTCATCGCCCGCCCTCCTTTTCTGATGCTATCTTCGCCATCAGGCCGCCCTTTTTTATCATGTCCATAATGAATGGGGGCAATGGCCTGGCCTGGTAGGTTTCGTTCTTCGTCTCGTTCCTTATTGTACCCTTTGCCAAATCCACGCTTACAAAGTCTCCTGTCTCTGCCGATTCCGCAGCCTCGGCGCAAATTAAGATGGGCAGTCCTATGTTGAAGGAGTTGCGGAAGAATATTCGCGCGTAGGATGCCGCCACCACGCACGATACGCCGCTTGCCTTTATTGCCATGGGGGCATGCTCCCTGGAAGAGCCGCACCCGAAGTTGAAACCCGCAATTATGACGTCCCCCTTCTCTACGCGGTTCTTGAAATCGCTGTCTATGTCCTCCATGCAATGGGCCGCCAGTTCCTCGGCCTTTGTTGCTCCCAGGTAACGCGCCGGTATTATAACGTCGGTGTCCACATTCTTGCCGTAGACATGGGCTTTTCCTCTGCTCATTTGGCTACCTCCTCAGGATGGGATATTTTGCCGGCTACAGCCGATGCGGCGGCAACCTCGGGACTTGAAAGGTAAACTTCGGACTCGGGATGTCCCATTCTCCCCACAAAATTGCGGTTTGTTGTGGAAAGAGCCCTTTCCCCTTTTGCAAGTATTCCCATGTACCCCCCAAGGCAGGGTCCGCACGTAGGCGTGCTTACTACTGCCCCGGCCTCTATGAAGATTTCGATTATTCCTTCCTTCAAGGCGTCGAGGTATATCTGCTGTGTTCCCGGAATTATTATCGTTCTCGTTCCCTTGGCCGTTTTTCTGCCCTTCATGATTCCTGCCGCTTTCCTGAGGTCTTCGAGCCTTCCATTGGTGCAGCTGCCTATGACGACCTGGTCGATGGCGACTTTATCGAATTCCCCGAAGCGCTTTATGTTGGACGGAAGATGGGGAAAGGCGACAACCGGCTCGACCTCTCCGAGATCAATCTCTATTGTCCTTGCGTAGACTGCGTCACCGTCCGCCTTGAATATTTCGGGTGTGCGTTTTCCTCGCCCCTCCTGGTATTCCATTGCAGCTTGGTCCACCTCGAATATCCCGTTCTTGGCCCCGGCCTCTATGGCCATGTTGGCTATTGTGAAACGGTCGGCCATGGAAAGGCTTTTCATTCCCTCTCCTCCAAATTCCATGGACTGGTAGAGGGCCCCGTCGACTCCTATGTCTCCAATTATGGAGAGTATCACGTCCTTGCCCGAAACGTATTTAGGCAGCTTGCCCGAAAGCTCAAACCTTATGGCCTCCGGAACATGGAACCATGTTTTGCCCGTCGCCATGGCTGCGGCCATGTCGGTTGAGCCAACGCCGGTCGAAAATGCTCCGAGAGCCCCGTATGTGCATGTGTGGGAATCGGCGCCTATGACGGCGTCTCCCGATACCACCAGCCCCTTTTCGGGAAGAAGGCAATGCTCTATGCCCATGTCCCCCACGTCATAGTATTTGTCTATTCCATGCCTTCTGGCAAAGCTCCTGACCTGCTGGCAGTTTTGGGCAGACCTTATGTCCTTGTTTGGCACGAAATGGTCCATCACCAGTATGGTCTTGTCGGCGGCTTCTATCGAACCTAAGCCCCTTTCCTCGAGTATGTCTATGGCCACAGGTGTTGTTATGTCGTTTCCCAGCACACCGTCGAGAGCGGCCTCTATGAACTCTCCCGCTTCTACCGATTCCCTTGCGGAATGTTTTGCCAGAATCTTCTGCGTCATCGTCATCCCCATTTTTTACGCCTCCTTCATCATTCGCTTGTCCTGCGAGTCGATTTTGTTTATTGCGTCCACATAGGACAGAATGCTGGCCTCGACTATGTCTGTTGAAAGCCCCCGGCCCCTGTATCTCTTCCCTCCGGCCTCGACGACTATGTCGGCCCGGCCCTGGGCATCCTTGCCTTCCGTAACGGCTGTTACGCTGAAGCTCTTGAGAGTGGCCCTTATTCCTGTCATTTTCTCTATTGCGTTGAAGGCTGCGTCCACCGGGCCGTCTCCTTCTCCAAGCTCCTTGTTTATTCCGCTTGCGTTCTCTATGGTGACCTCTGCCTTGGAAAATCTTTCAAAGCCCCTTTGCACCGTGAACCCCTTGAGGGAGAACCGCTCATCGTGCCTGAATCGGTGCCTGTTTACAAGCGCCTCTATGTCTTCCTTCTCCACGGTTTTCTTCTTGTCGGCCAAGGCCTTGAAGGAAACGAAAACCTTCTCCATTTCGGCGTCGTCCATTTCTATCCCCATGTCGCTCAAGCGGTCCCTGAATGCGTGCTTGCCGGAGTGCTTCCCGAGGACCAGATTCGTCTTTTTGAATCCAACCGATTCGGGGGTCATTATTTCATAGGTGAGGGAGTTGCTCAGCATTCCGTGCTGGTGTATGCCCGACTCGTGGGCAAAGGCGTTCTTTCCTACAACCGCCTTGTTGGGCTGCACGGAAACTCCAGTTATGTCGCTTACCAGCCTGCTTGTCCTAGCAATCTGGCTCGCGTCGATGTTTGTCTCTATGTCTAGAATGGATTTTTTGACGCTTGCCGCCATTATTATCTCCTCGAGCGCCGCGTTTCCGGCCCTCTCGCCGATTCCGTTCACCGTGCATTCGAATTGGGTTACGCCGGCTTTCGCGGCGGCCAGTGTGTTTGCGACCGCCAAACCCAGGTCGTTGTGGCAATGCACAGACCACTGGGCCCTGTGGTCGAATTTCATGTTCTTCCGTATGGCCAGAATGAACTTGAAGAACTCATCGGGCACTGCGAATCCGACTGTGTCGGGAACATTTATCACCCTTGCTCCGGCATTTATGACCCTGTCGAATATTTTAGCCAGAAATACGGGGTTGCTCCTTGTTGCGTCCTCGGCCGAAAACTCAATGTCCGAGCAACGCGAAGCCGCATACCCCACCATGGCCTCGGCCTTCTCTATGACGTCCTCAGGCTTCATCTTGAGCTTGTATTTCATGTGTATCTCGCTCGTTGCAATGAATGTGTGGATTCTCGGCGCCTCCGCGCCCTTCACAGCATCCCATGCCGCGTCTATGTCACCCTTGGCCGTCCTGGCAAGCGAGGCCACTTTAGCGTTCTTCACCGTCCCAGCTATTGCCTTGACCGCTTCGAAATCCCCTTCCGAAGCTCTGGCAAACCCGGCCTCCATGACGTCTACCCCAAGCCGCTCGAGCTGCCTTGCAACCTGCAATTTCTCTCCAAGATCCATGCTGAAGCCCGGCGCCTGTTCCCCGTCCCTGAGCGTAGTGTCGAAAATGCTGATTCTTTTTGTCATTTCATTATCCCCCTTTTTTTTGAATGCAAAAAGACCCGTCCTAATTAAAGGACGAGTCTATTACCCGCGGTACCACCTTTTTTACTTGCAAAAAACGAAAATAACGTTTCAAGTGCAAGCCTCTTCTGAGCGTTTTAATGCACCGGCCGATAATGAGGCCAACCATCGCGCCCCTACATTCTCAGGACGGCCGCTCTGGAGTGAGTAGTCTTCCGGTTGGACCATCGGCTTTCACCAAGCGCCGACTCTCTAAAGGTTCCGTCCCGGATGACGCTCTCCGTCATCGCGTTTCTTTTCGATATATTGTTGCCTATGTTATCAAGATGTCGCTCCTTTGTCAACAAAAGATTGAAAAATAATTATTTTTTTCTGAATAATGCCGATTTATTGCTCTTTTCAGATTTTTTAGTTGACACCAGGGCTCATCCATAGTTTAATAGTATTTAAAAACTTGATGGAGGAATCGGAATGGAAGGCGCAAAAGCCATAATAGAGTCAATTGAAAAGCACGGAACCGACAGAGTCTTCGGACATCCGGGAGGAGCCGTCCTTCCACTGTACGAGGCACTAAGAGCTTCAAATCTTGTCCATGTGCTGACCCGTACAGAGCAGGGCGCGGCCCACGCGGCAAGCGGATACGCGCGAATGAGCGGAAAGCCCGGGGTTTGCATAGTGACAAGCGGACCCGGGGCCACCAACATCATAACCGGAATAGCCACAGCCCAGGCAGATTCCGTACCCCTTGTAGTAATAACAGGGCAGGTTCAAAGGAGCAGGATAGGTACCGACGCTTTTCAGGAGGCGGACATAACCGGAGCCTCCGAACCCTTTACAAAGCATACATACCTTGTGCAGGACGCAAACGAACTGCCCAGAATAATGAAAGAGGCTTTCCACATAGCTTCGACAGGCAGGCCAGGTCCCGTGCTCATAGACATTCCTGTGGACATACAAAAGACGGACGTAACGGATTCATGCGAAACTCAAATAAATATCAGGGGATACAAGCCTGTTTTCCACGGAAACAGGAAACAGATAAAAAAAGCCATCAGCGCAATTGAGAAAAGCGAGAGGCCCCTGGTGTGCGCCGGCGGAGGCATACTCTGCTCGGGAGCAAGAACCCCTCTCAACCTCTTTCTGCAGAAAACAGGAATACCTGTCGTCTGCACTCTTATGGGAAACAGCGCCATCGACGGCGGGCTTGCGAATTCCATGGGAATGATCGGCTCTCACGGACATCTGCGCGCAAAACAGGCCCTTAAGGAGTCCGACCTTCTTGTAATAATCGGCGCAAGAATCTCTGACAGGGCAACGGCGGGCGGTCAGATATTCGAAAGCCGTAAAACTATAGTGCACATAGACATCGACCCTGCGGAGGTCGGAAAGAACATAGAGACTCAAATACCTATTGTGGGCGATGCGGGAGACGTTGTCATGTATTTGCTCAAGCATATAGACCCGGAAAAGTCATGGAATTGGAAGCCGTGCAGGACTCCTTCGGAGGAGCCAGTGCCTTCCAAAACCCGTGCCGACAAGCTGGACCCCGCTGTGCTCCTGCACTGCGTTTCCGAAAAGGCGGACCCTGACGCTATATTCACCGCCGATGTAGGCCTAAACCAGATATGGGCCGCCCGCCACATAGAGATGTCAGGCAAAAGAAGGTTCCTGACATCCGGCGGACTGGGAACAATGGGATACGGACTGCCATCTGCAATCGGAGCCAAGATGGCCGTCCCGGGCAGACAGGTTTTCGCAGTTATGGGTGACGGAGGAATACAGATGAGTCTTGGCGAGCTTGGAACATTGGCGGAATCGGGGGAAAAGGTTGTGATACTGCTTTTGAACAACCAGTACCTTGGTATGGTCAGGGAACTTCAGGACAACGCTTACGGAAAGGAATGCAGGCATGGTGTGCGTTTCGAAAAGGGACCGGATTTCGTTAAAATTGCCGAGGCATACGGTCTTAAAAGCGCACACGCATGCGATATGGAAAGTTTCGAAAAAATACTCGATCTTTCCTTGGCCGGCCATGACAGTTGGCTTATCAACTGCAAAATAGACTCCAAGATCAATTCAGTAAGGAGGTTTTAGCATGAACAAAAGAATATTGTCCGTTCTGGTTGAAAACCACGCCGGGGTTTTGTCCCGGATTGCAGGCCTTTTCAGCAGAAGGGGCTACAACATAGACTCCCTTTCGGTGGGCACAGTCGATGACCCCGAATACTCTAGGATGACAATCGGCATAACTGCCGACGACTGGCAGACCGAACAAATAATGAAACAGCTCAACAAGCAGGTGCCGGTGATCAAGGTTGTGGAGCTTTTGCCGGACGACTCGCTGATAAGGGAAATACTGATAATAAGAGTATCCTCCCCTGTAGAATCAAGACGCGAAATCAAGGACCTGGCCGACCTTTACAAGGCATCGGTGCTTGATGTAACGAAAAACACAATGGTTTTGGAAACAACCGGCTCGGAAAAGAAAATAGAATCATTCATAGACCACATGCGAAGCTATGGGCTGCTTGAAATTGCGCGCTCAAGCTCCGTCGGCATGCAAAGAGGCTCCAAGGTTTTTTAACATGGAAAAGGGGACAGTCCCCTTTTCCATGTA
>Ga0209943_1002286_pt1 | contig 10633 bp, 9 predicted proteins | sample SalPonR1_B_D2_MG_FD_185698 | JGI IMG/M metagenome (GOLD analysis project Ga0209943, IMG submission 185698) | Salt pond soil microbial communities from South San Francisco under conditions of wetland restoration - Salt Pond MetaG R1_B_D2_MG... ... | reverse complement strand
GGTGCCGGTGGTCGGCATCACCGGCACCGGCGGCGCCGGCAAGTCCAGCCTCACGGACGAGCTGCTGAACCGTTTCCTGCGCGCCTTTCCGGAGCTGCATATCGCGGTGCTGGCGGTAGACCCGACGCGGCGCCGCACCGGCGGCGCGCTGCTGGGCGACCGCATCCGGCTGAACTCGCTGGCCGACGAGCGCGTCTACATGCGCTCGGTCGCCACCCGCCGCCAGCACCTCGCCACCAGCGCGGCGCTGAGCGATGCGATCGCGTTCCTCAAGTCCGTCGGCTTCGGCCTGGTGATCGTCGAGACCGCCGGCATCGGGCAGAGCGACACCGAGGTGGTGGACCTGGTCGATCTCCCGGTCTACGTGATGACCAGCGAATACGGCGCGGCCAGCCAGCTGGAAAAGATCGACATGCTGGATTTCGCCGAGCTGGTGGCGCTCAACAAGTTCGAGAAGCGCGGCGCCGAGGACGCGCTGCGCGACGTGCGCAAGCAGTGGAAGCGCAATCGCCAGGCTTTCCAGCTCGACGACGCCGAGGTGCCGATCTATCCGACCATCGCCAGCCAGTTCAACGACCCGGGGGTAAACCGGTTTTTCGGCGCCCTGTGCGAAAAACTGGTGGAGCGCTGCGGGCTGGACGCGGCGGCCTGGACGCCGCCCGAGATGCCGGTGGCCACCGATCACGGCGCGCTGGTGCCGCCGCAGCGGGTGCGCTACCTGGCGGAGATCGCCGAGGACGGCCGGCGCGCCAACAGCGACGCCGAGGCGGCGGCGCAGGCCGCGAGCCTGGCGTGGGCCTGCTGGCGCGCGCTGGAAGGCATCGACGAGAGCCGGCCCGAAGCGCTGGCGGCCTATCCCGCGGAGACGCTGGCCGGCGATGACGCGCTGGCCGCGCTGCGACGGCGTTACAACGACGCCCTGGCCGTGCTGAGCGACGAGCAGCTGGCGTTGCTGCGGGGCTGGCCGGAGCGCCGCGCCGGCGTGCAGGCGGAACATTACAGCTACAGCGTGCGCGGCCGGGAGGTCAAGGGCGACAACTACACGGAATCGCTGAGCAAGCTGAAGCTGCCCAGGCTGGCGGCGCCCGGCTACGAGGACTGGGGCGAGCTGTTGCGCTTCCTGTTGCGCGAAAACCTGCCGGGCGCCTATCCGTATACGGGCGGGGTCTATCCCTACCGGCGCGAGGCGGAAGACCCGATCCGGATGTTCGCGGGCGAAGGCATGCCCGAGCGCACCAACCGCCGCTTTCATTACCTGGCGGGTGGCCACGCCGCGACGCGGCTTTCCACCGCCTTCGACTCGGTGACGCTGTACGGGGAGGACCCGGACGAGCGGCCCGACGTCTACGGGCGCATCGGCAACTCCGGCGTGTCCATCGCCACGCTGGACGACATGAAGCGGCTCTATTCGGGCTTCGACCTGTGCGACCCGTCCACCTCGGTGTCGATGACCATCAACGGCCCGGCGCCGATGATCCTCGCCATGTTCATGAACACGGCCATCGACCAGCAGGTCGAGAAGCACCTGCGCGAGACCGGCGGATGGCCTGCCGCCCGGGCGCGCATCGACGAGTTGCTGGGCGAGCGGCGGCCGACCTACCGCGGCGAGTTGCCCGAGGGCCACGACGGCTCCGGCCTCGGCCTGCTGGGCGTCTCCGGCGACCAGCTGGTGGACGCGGAGGCCTACCGGCGGATCCGGGCCGAGACCCTGGCCAGGGTCCGCGGCACCGTGCAGGCCGATATCCTCAAGGAGGACCAGGCGCAGAACACCTGCATCTTCTCCACCGAGTTCGCCCTGCGGATGATGGGCGACGTGCAGCAGTATTTCATCGACCACGGGGTACGCAACTTCTACTCGGTGTCGATCAGCGGCTATCACATCGCCGAGGCGGGCGCGAACCCGGTGAGCCAGCTGGCCTTCACGCTCGCCAACGGCTTTACGATCGTGGAGTACTACCTGGCGCGCGGCATGAAGATCGACGATTTCGCGCCCAACCTGTCCTTTTTCTTCTCCAACGGCATGGACCCGGAATACGCCGTCATCGGCCGGGTGGCGCGCCGCATCTGGGCACGCGCCATGAAGCGCCTGTACCGCGCCTCCACACGCAGCCAGATGCTCAAGTACCACATCCAGACCTCGGGTCGCAGCCTGCATGCCCAGGAAATGCAGTTCAACGACATCCGCACCACGCTGCAGGCCCTGTACGCCCTGTTCGACAACTGCAACAGCCTGCACACCAACGCCTTCGACGAGGCGCTCACCACGCCCACCGAGGCCTCGGTGCGGCGCGCGGTGGCGATCCAGCTCATCATCAACAGGGAGCTGGGCCTGAACCGCAACCAGAACCCCTGGCAGGGCTCCTTTACCATCGATTACCTGACCGACCAGGTCGAGGAGGCCGTTTACCGGGAGTTCGAGCGCATCACCGAGCGCGGCGGCGTGCTGGGAGCGATGGAGTCGATGTACCAGCGGGGGCGGATCCAGGAAGAGAGCCTCTATTACGAGCACAAGAAACATGACGGCAGCCTGCCGCTGATCGGCGTGAACACCTTCCTGGGACCGGACAGCGACACGGCCGCCGCGACCGAGGAGGGCGAACTGATCCGTTCCACGGAAGAGGAAAAGGCTGCCCAGGTGGCCGCCACGCGCGCCTTCAATGAGCGGGGCGGCGAGGCCGGCGAGCGGTCCCGGGCCGACCTCGCGGAGACGGCCGCGGCGGGCGGAAACGTGTTCGAGGGCCTCATGGAAACGGTCAAGCACTGTTCGCTGGGTCGTATCAGCCACGCGCTCTACGCGGTGGGCGGGCGGTATCGGCGCAACATGTGACTGTATAATGTCTCCCGGGCAGCCGGGGGACCGGACCCGAGTTGCGGGACGATCCGCCGTCCGGCTCGTTCGGCGGCGGCAGGATGCCGCCAACTCTCGTGCTTTTCATCAGGGGTTGATTCTGCTAGCTTCTCCCGCTTCCCCGCGGCAGTGCTCGCGGCTCCACCCTATACCTGTCTCTGTCACATCGAAGAGGTTCTCATGCATCAAAACAGGAGATGGCGCCCCGGTGCGTACGCCGCGCTGGCGCTGATGGCGGTCCTGCCGCTCAGCCAGCCGCTCGCCCAGGAGCGCACCCTGGAAACCGCGCTTTCGGAGCAGAAGTCGAGCGTCCAGGACGCCGCGCGCTCCCAGCAGCGGATCGCCCAGCTCGCCGACCAGACCACCGAGCTGCTCGGCGAATACCGGGTGACGCTCCAGAGACTGGACCGGGTGCGCATATACAACCAGAACCTCGAGGCACTGGTGCAGGACCAGGAAGAGGCGAAAGCCGACATCCAGGAACAGCTGGTGAGCTTCCAGGAAGTGCAGCAGGACATCATTCCGCTGATGTACGAGATGATCGACGACCTGGAGGCCCTGATCGAGCTGGACATGCCCTTCCAGATGAGAGAGCGCCGCGACCGGGTCGCGATGCTGCGGGAAATCATGGAGCAGTCCGACGTGACGGTGTCCGAGAAGTACCGCCAGATCATGAACGCCTACCAGGTGGAAGCCGATTTCGGCCGCACCACCGAGGCCTACGACGGCCAGCTCGGGGATCGCCAGGTCGATTTCCTGAGGGTGGGCCGGATCCTGCTGGCCTACCAGACGCCCGACCGGGCCGAGACGGGCTTCTGGAACAAGAACACCGGGGAATGGGAAGTGGCCAACGAATATCGCAATGACGTGGTGGAGGGGCTGAAGATCGCCCGCCAGCAAGCGGCGCCGAATCTGCTACGCCTGCCGCTGCCCGCCCCCGAGACGGAGCAGGTTCAATGAGGAAGCTTGTACTCGCACTGGCCGCCACGACGGTCGCCCTGGGCGCGAGCCCGGTTTTTGCAGTCGACTCGCTCGACGAACTCCTGCAGGAAGTCCGCCAGTCCCGCTCCGAACTGAGCGCCGAGAACCAGCAGCGCGAGCAGCGCTTCCGGCAGAACCGGAACGAGCAGCAGGCCCTGTTGCGCCAGGCCCAGGAAGAGCTGGCCGCGGCCGAGCAGCGCAGCGACGAGCTTACCGACCAGTTCAACGCCAACGAGGCCGAACTGGCCGAGCTCAACGAGACCCTGACTACGCAGCTGGGCAACTTCGGCGAGCTGTTCGGCGTCGTGCGCCAGGTGGCCGGGGACACGGTGGGCATCATCCGCGGCTCCCTGGTGACGGCTCAGGACCCGGGTCGCGAGCAGATCGCCGAGGAGCTTGCCAAGGTGCGCGGCGTGCCCTCCATGGAGGAGCTCAACGACCTGCGGGCGCTGCTCACCGAGGAGATGGTGCGCGGCGGCAAAGTGGCACGCTTCGGCGCCACGATCACCAAGCCGGACGGCACCTCCGCCGAGGAAGAGCTGGTCCGGATCGGCGTGTTCAACCTGGTCTCGGGCGATCGTTTCCTGACTTACCTGCCCGAAACCAACACCATCCTGGAGCTGGCCCGCCAGCCGCAGGGCCGCTATCGCGCCATGGCGGAGGATCTGTTCAACGCCAGCCCCGGCAGCACCGTCGGAGCCGCGATCGATCCCGGCCGCGGCTCGCTGCTGGCGCTGCTGATCCAGGAGCCCAGCCTGGCCGAGCGTGTCGACCAGGGCGGACCGGTCGGTTACGTGATCATCGCGCTCGGCCTGATCGGGCTGCTGATCGCGCTGGTCCGCTGGCTGTACCTGGGCGCCACCGGGGCGCGGCTGCGCAGCCAGCTGAAATCCGACGAAGCGAAGGAAAACAACCCGCTGGGACGGGTGCTGAAAATTTACCAGGACAACCGCGACGTGGACACGGAGACGCTGGAGCTCAAGCTGGACGAGGCCATCCTCAAGGAAGTGCCGAAGCTCGAGAACTGGCAGGGATCGATCAAGATCATCGCCGCGGTGGCGCCGCTGCTCGGACTGCTCGGCACGGTGACCGGCATGATCGCGACCTTCCAGGCGATCACGCTGTTCGGCACGGGCGACCCGAAGCTGATGGCCGGCGGCATCTCGCAGGCGCTGGTCACGACCGTGCTCGGCCTGACCGTGGCGATCCCGCTGGTGCTGCTGCATAGCGTGGTCGCCAGCCGCAGCAAGGCGCTGATCGAAGTCCTGGAAGAGCAGAGCGCGGGCATCATCGCCAAGCAGTCGGAAGGCGGCAGATGAACCCTTTCCTCGATGCATTCGTGTCCATCAGGGACTTCTTCGAGATGGGAGGAGACGTGCTCTACGCCATCCTCTTCGTCACGATCCTGATGTGGACATTCATCATCGAGCGCATCTGGTTCTTCTACTTCGTGCTGCCCGGGCACATCGACCGGGCCAAAACTGCCTGGGAGGAGCGCAGCGACACCACGTCGTGGGCGGCGCATCAGATCCGCACGCTGCTGGTGTCCGAGGTCAAGCTGGCGAGCAAGCGTTACCTGCTGCTGGTCAAGACGCTGATGGCCGTGCTGCCCCTGTTGGGCCTGCTCGGCACCGTGACCGGCATGATCGCGGTGTTCGACGTGATGGCCTTTGCCGGCACCGGCAACGCGCGACTGATGGCGGGCGGCGTTTCCAAGGCGACCATCCCGACGATGTCCGGCCTGGTGGCCGCCTTGTCCGGGCTTTACTTCGCCGCGCTGCTGGAGAAGAAGGCCACCATCGAGACCGACCGGCTCGAAGGGCTGCTGGTAAGACACTGAGGGCTGCCAAGGCATGAGACGCAGGATTGCGAGAAGCGAGGAAGAGGCGGAAATCAACATCACGCCGATGTTGGACATCGTCTTCATCATGCTGATCTTCTTCATCGTCACCACCTCCTTCGTGAAGGAGGTCGGCCTGGAGTTGAACCGGCCCTCGAACGAGCCGCAGGAAGAGAAGAAGATCACCGAGGTGATCGCGATACGCATCGAGGCCTCCGGCCAGGTGCAGGTCAACAACCGCACGGTGGACATCCGCGCGGTGCGCGCCAACGTGGAGGGCGAGCTGGCTACCAAGGGCGTGGAGACGCCGGTGGTCGTGATCGCCGACCGGGCGGCCGATTCCGGCCTGATGGTGCGCGTGATCGACCAGGCGAGAATGGCCGGCGCGGACCAGGTTTCCATCGCGGCCATGGCGCGCCGACCCTGACGATCCTCAAATGCCGAAACTTTAGCCGCCGGGCGGGACTCTAAACGACATGGCAAGAAGGCACGCTACCAAGGAAGAAGAGACGGAGATCAACATCACGCCGATGCTCGACATCGTGTTCATCATGTTGATTTTCTTCATCGTCACGACTTCCTTCATTCGTGAAACCGGGATCGACCCGCAACGGCCCGAGGCGCTTACGGCCAGCCAGCAGGAGCTCGGCAATATCCTGATCGCGATTTCCGCGACCGGCCAGATCTGGATGGACAAGCGCCAGGTCGAGCTGGAGTCGGTCCGCCAGCTGGTCGAGCAGGCCCGCAACGAGAGCCCGGAGAGCTCGGTGGTCATCATTGCGGACGAGTCCTCCGAGACGGGGATCCTGATCGACCTCATGGACCAGGTGCGGCTCGGCGGAGTGGGCAAGATCTCGGTCGCCGCGGACCCGGAGGGCAGCTGATGCGCTTCATTATTTCCATCGGTGCCGGCGTCCTGATGGCGCTGCTGCTGTTCCTGCTGATGCACACCCTGATCGGCGGGCGGGACGGCTTCCAGCGGCCGGACGACACCGGCCAGGTGGTCGATTTCGTGCGCGTGCGGGCGGAGGAGATCGTGCAGACGCGCGAGCGGCGGGTGCCCAAGAAGCCGCCGCCGCCGGACAAGCCGCCACCCCCGCCGGAACTGCAGACCCAGGCGCCGCAGCAGCAGGTCAAGCAGGTGCTGGATATCGAGACTCCAGACATCTCAGTCGGCTTCACCGGCGGACCGGTGGTCGCGGCCGCCTGGCAGGCCGGCGACAACATGGGCGACGGCGACGTGATCCCGATCGTTCGCATCGAGCCCAATTACCCGCGCGATGCATTGCTGCGCGGCATCGAGGGCTGGGTGCGGGTCCGCTTCACCATCATGCCGGACGGGTCGGTGATGAATCCGCAGGTGGTCGATTCCAATCCGCGACGGGTGTTCGACCGGGAAGCGCTGCGTGCGATCCTGCGCTGGAAGTTCCGCCCGCGCATCGTGGACGGCCAGGCGGTGTCACGCCCGGCCGAACAGACCATTGAATTCAACATGGACGAGGGCTGATTGATGAACAGCATCAACCTCCATCGCGCCCTGCTGCTGCCGATGCTGTGCGCGGCGACGCTGCTCGCCGGCGCGCCCCTGTCCGCCTCCGCCCAGGAAGAGCCCAAGGCCGAACTGGAGCGCCAGGAACCGTCCGTGATGATGGGCGAGCGGGCCTACCGCCGTTTCAACACGGTCACCGAGCTGTACACCGCCGACGAGTTCAACAAGGCCCTGGAAGCCGTTCAGTCCTACCTGGACCGCCAGCTCAGCGATTACGAGCGCGCCATGGGCGAACAGATCTACGGTTTCATCCTGATATCGCTGGACCGCGTGACCGAGTCGATCCCGCACTTCGAGCGCGTGCTCGAGCTGGACGCGCTCCCGAACCGGGCGCACTTCGACATGATGCGGTCGCTGGCGCAGCTCTACGCGTCGCGTGAAGAGTGGCAGAAGTCCATCGACATGATGACGGAATACCTGCGTTACCAGCCCGAGCCGAAGCCGGAAGACTACATCATGATGGGCCAGAACTACGCCCAGATGAACCGTTACCGGGACGCCCTGCCGTGGGTGACCGACGCCATCGAGATGGCTGGCGGCGAGGCCAAGGAGAGCTGGTACCAGCTGGCGCTGGCCATTCACTTCGAACTCAAGGATTTCCGCAGCGCGCTGGGGGTGCTGAAGACGCTGGTCGCCAACTGGCCCGAGAAGCTGCGCTACTGGGAGACCATGGCGGGTGCCCACCAGGAGCTCAACCAGGACACGGACGCGCTGTCGGCCCTGATGACGGCCTACGACGCGGGGCTGATCACCGAGGAAAAGAAACTCCTCAACCTCGTGCGCACCAGCATGTACGTGGACCTGCCTTACCAGGCGGGGCAGATTCTCCACAAGGCCATGCAGGCCGACCAGGTCGAGCGCACGCAGAAGAACCTCAAGCTGCTGTTGCAGGCATGGACTTCCGCGCGCGAGTACGACCGCGCCGGCGCCGTGATCGACGAGCTCGCACCCCTGACCGGCGACGGCCAGCTGTTCATCCAGAAGGCGCGCCTGATGATGGAGCAGAACGAGTGGGACACCACGGTGGAAGCGGCGCGCGCCGGCCTGGAGCTCGGCAACGTGGACAAGCCCGGCGGCGCATGGCTCATGATCGGCATCGCCGAGATGGAGCGCGGTAATCTCAGGGAATCGCGTAATGCCTTCCAGCGCGCCCAGGACTTCGATGCCAAGACCCGCCAGCAGGCTCGCGAGTGGCAGCGTTTCGTGGAAGACCGCATCCAGCTCAACGAGTTAAGGGCGGGGCGCTAGCCAATTCCGCCATGGCATCCCGCCTTGGGCGGGCGGGTGACGCGCGTCGTCGCCGGCGTCTTGTGTGACCCATTTCACGATTATGTTAAGCGGCCGCGGTTCTGTGACCGCGGTCGCATCGCCACCGCGCGTGCGCATCGAGAATGTGCTTCGGTTTTCTGCAACCGGCGTCGTGCGGCGCCGGGGATCGCGAAGTGGACGGAATGGGTTCAGCATCCGACAGCAACGGGCGGAATGGGGCGAAGGGCGGTGAAAGCCGGCTCGAGGCCTCGGGCCAGCTGGTCGACCGTTTCCTGGACGCCGCCTGGATGGAACGCGGCCTGTCCAGGAACACCCTCGTCGCCTACCGCACCGACCTGATGGCGCTGGCCCGGTGGATCGACGCGCGCGGGCGCGGCATCGGCGAGGCGCGACGCAGCGACGTGCTGGGCTTCATCGCCGACCGGGTCGAGGGCGGCGCGCGCCCGCGCTCCTCCGCGCGCCAGCTGTCCAGTTTCAGGCGGTTTTTCCGCTGGCTGGTGCGCGAGCGGGGCGGCGAAGACCCGACCGCCCAGGTGTCCATGCCGAAGATCGGCCGGCCGCTGCCCAAGTCGCTGACCGAGGACGAGGTGGAGGCCCTGCTGGAGGCTCCGGACACGGCGGATGCGCTCGGCCATCGCGACCGCACCATGCTGGAACTGCTCTATGCGACCGGCCTGCGGGTCACCGAGCTGGTGAGCCTGAAGCTCGCCCACCTGAACCTGAACCAGGGCGTGGTGCGCATCACCGGCAAGGGCGGACGGGAGCGGCTGATCCCGCTGGGCGAAGAGGCCATGGAATGGCTGCAGCAGTTCATCGAGGGCCCGCGCGAGGAGATCCTGCTGGAGAAGCAGACGGACTTCGTCTTTCCCACGCGCCGCGGCGACAAGATGACCCGCCAGGCCTTCTGGCACATCATCAAGCGCTACACCCTGCGGGCCGGCATCGGCCAGGCCCTGTCGCCGCACATCCTCAGGCACGCTTTCGCCACGCACCTGCTCAATCACGGCGCGGACCTTCGCGTCGTGCAGATGCTGCTGGGCCACAGCGACCTGTCCACCACCCAGATCTACACTCACGTCGCGCGCGAGCGCCTGCGCGAGCTGCACGGCCGTCACCACCCGCGCGGCTGAAGCCGCGACGGCGAGGCCCGGGCGCGATAGAATCGCAAGCTGCCTGAACTCGTGCGGCCCTTTCGCCGGTGTGAACCTTTTCCCGGCGTGGCCGGTCTGAATGACCGTATGAATACCCCTGGAACTGGAGCGCCTATGACCTCGTTCATTCTTGCAGCGAGCCTCGTTGCACTGTTTCCCGCTGCCGCGGCGGAAGGCGCCTCGGTAGAGGAGTCCCTGGCGGCGAGGTTTCCGAACATCGAGGTCGAGGATATCCGGCCCTCCCCGGTGGACGGCCTGTGGGAGATCGCGGTGGGCGCGCAGGTCTTCTACATCAGCGCCGACGGCCGCTACCTGCTGCGCGGCGACCTGGTGGACTTGATGACTGATCGCAACATCACCGAGCTGCGCCGCGCCGAGCAGGCCAAGGGGGTCGTCGCCGGGCTGGACGAGAACGAGATGATCGTGTTCTCGCCGGAGAATCCGACGCACACCGTCACCGTGTTCACGGACATCGACTGTACTTACTGTCGCAAGCTGCACCGGGAGATCGAGACCTTCACCAGCCGCGGCATCAAGGTTCGCTACATGTTTTCGCCCCTGGCCGGCCCCGGCTCGCCGAGCTGGGCCAAGGCCGAAGCCGTGTGGTGCTCGCCTGATCGTAACGATGCCATGACGCGCGCGAAGATGGGCGAGGAGGTGAAAGCCCAGGGTGCCTGTAACGACACGCCTGTGGCGGCTCATTACCGGATCGCCTCCGAACTGGGCGTGCGCGGCACGCCCGGAATCCTGACGGACGAGGGCCGGCTGATTCCCGGTTATGTGCCGGCCGAGCGCTTGCTGGGCTTGCTGGAGCAGTAAAACAGGGCCCTTCCCCATTTAAGAGTCCCATTAACAAAAAACCGCCTGAACAGGCGGTTTTTTATTAAATGGGGAATGGCCTTATTTTTATTTTTCCAGGTGTTCGAGCTTTCCCGGCTTGCCGTCCCATTCCTCGGCATCCGGAGGCGGCTCGCCCTTCTCGGTGATGACCGGCC
>Ga0209943_1002279_pt1 | contig 10652 bp, 9 predicted proteins | sample SalPonR1_B_D2_MG_FD_185698 | JGI IMG/M metagenome (GOLD analysis project Ga0209943, IMG submission 185698) | Salt pond soil microbial communities from South San Francisco under conditions of wetland restoration - Salt Pond MetaG R1_B_D2_MG... ... | reverse complement strand
GGCAAGCGTACTTATGGTACTTGCAAGAAGGCTTACCACAGCAAACATCGTTACCTCCATCGTTGAACTGATTCCTATTGGAACACCAATCTGAAGGAGTTCTTTGAGATACTCTTTTTCGGGCAGCCTGAAGCGGCCAAAAATATCAAAGCGTTTGTACGGCTGATGAGACCAGGTGAACCAGAGCATCAAAAGAAACATGGCAGTAAAAACAATCGAAGATGCATATCCCGTACCAACGGCACCGAGCTGAGGAAAACCAAATTTTCCGAACATCAGAACATAGTTGGCGGGGATATTGATGAGGGTTCCTGCAAGAGCCACAAACATCGCCGGACGTGTTACGCTAAGACCTTCATTAAAATAGCGAAGTGCCCCAAAGGCATAGGCTGGAAAAATTCCCCAGGAAATGGCGCTCAGGTAACCTGAAGCTATAGGAATGATATCTTCAGTTACACCAATCAAAACAAAAGCGGCATCCAGATTTCGCAGCAGAAAAAAGCTTGGAAGTGCTAAAATCTGGCTCAGCCATAGTACCTGACGGGCATTTTTACCAATTTTTTTTAGTTCACGCCCCCCGATATTCTGCGCAACAATGGGCGTTACGGCCATCATACAGCCCAGGCATAAAACAACGAATGGCATCAGGATACTCGAGCCCACGGCTACAGCTGCCAGGTCCTGAGGCGATAGCCTGCCGGCCATAACGGTGTCCACAAAGCTCATGCTCATTTGCAGCAGCTGAGCAATAATTACAGGAAATCCAATTTTAAGAAGGGAGGATACTTCCTGTTTTATCTCTTTCCTGTATGTAGATTTTTCGCTTTCCATAATGGATGCAGATGGTACGAAAAATATTGTTCAATGTACTACCTAAACTTTAGGAAAGGAGAGGTTTAATGAGTCTTAAAGCGAAGTGTAAATACAGTTCCCCGACCCGGCTCAGAATTAAAGGAGATGGTTCCGTTATGAGCCTCAACAATTTTTTTTGTGATGGCAAGTCCCAGACCTGTACCACTTGATTTCGTTGAAAATTGAGGGCTGAAAATCTGTTCGCGATCTTCTTCAGATATGCCTTCACCATTATCTTCAACTTCAGCTATGATGCCTTCTCTCACCGTTTTTAATCGGATATGGATTGTCGCCTGTCTATTGTTTACAGCTTCAATTCCGTTTTTTATCAGGTTAATAAACACCCGTCGCAGCTCATCTTCATCACCGTTCATAAAAACGGGTTTTTCAGGAACTGTTTTTTTAATAATTACAGAGTCGTTATGCTCATAAAGAGATGCCGCAGAGCGGATAATCTCGATTAGATTCAATTTCTGTTTTTCGGTTTCAATGGGTTTTGCAAATTTGGAAAAGTCGGAGGCAATTTTGTTGAGCGATTCAATCTGGCTTATGATGTTATCTGCTGTTTTTTCGATCAGGGGCCTGAGTTTGAGTACATCGTCCGGGTTACTTTCGAGCTGACGCTGCAGATGTTGCAGATTCAGCTTCATAGGCGTTAATGGATTCTTAATCTCGTGTGCTACCTGCTGCGCCATCTCTTTCCAGGCCGATTCTCTTTCCGCTTTAATCAGCTCTTTTTGAGCTTCGTCCAGCCGTTCAACCATCTCGTTATAGGCCGATGCAAGTGATCCAATTTCGTCATTTCCACTTACCGGCACTTTCGATTCCGTATTGCCTTTCGTGATTTTGTTCAGTCCGCGCTGAATGAGGGTTAACGGGCGGGTAAGCCTGCCTGATAGAAATACGGTACCACCGATAAAGAGTGTAAACATCACGAGATAAACCAGGAGTAAATAACTGGTGGTCTCGAGCATCTGCTCCACAAAAACGGGAGACTCCAGAAACGTTGGAATGGCAACAGCACCAACTGGCCGCCCATCAGCGTTGAGAATTGATCTGTACCCGATAATCAATTTCTCATCATTAAGTGTGGTACTTGAAAAGGTAAGAGCGAGCTCATTTTCATAAAGGTTTCGATAAACCCTGTAGGGCATCGTAGAGGGTAAAATATTTTGCTGAAATATCTGAGGAGTTGTAGATACTTCGAGTTCGCTTCCCCTGTAGAGCATCAGGTCGATGTTAAGTGGCGTGGTGATTTCTGAAAGAATCTCCGGCGTAACCTCATCAAAAAGAAATTCAGACCTCTCCTTTAATGATTCACTCAGGCCATTCAGGTCGTTCGTGAGCTCCCGTCTGATATCTCTCTCGTTTTGCTGGTATAGTGTAAACTGTGTGGCAAGAATAAGCACGGTAAGCAAGAGAATTGTTGAAAGCGCTAACCCATCAATCAGTTTTGAGCTAAAACGGTTGCTTTGGCCGAAAAGACTAAATCGTGAAAAGCCCATACCTGCGAGGACTGCAAAACAGAACAAGCCAAAAAAGATCATCACAATCTGAAGCTTAAACAGTGAGAAAATGTGCAGATTAAGGCCGGGAAGCGGTGCACTTGCCTTTACTACATTTCGGTCGCTATGCCGAACAAGAAGTACCCGGAAACTCTGATCTTGTGTTCGATTAATAAAAAACCGAACGGCATCTTCTGTAAGAATTTCTGCTTCAGCTTCCGGTAATTTATGATAGTGCGGCTGATTATAGTAAATACCGTATAGCGCACTATTTGTAAGCCGGTCACCGACATATTCGCTAATGTAAATACTTTCTCTCCTGTTTTCCATGGACTTATCGGAAAGAACGGCCCGGATTGGTTTGTTGTAATCAAGACGCTCTCTGAAGATGTCTCCCAAAACCCAGGCGATGATTGATGATGGTTCATCTAAATCGTACAGAGGAATCCATCCACGATTAAAGTTTGTGTAAATGTCCGACAGGTTTGCCGGCCGATCCCATATAACTGGCTGGTTGGTTTGCCAGCGGATTTGTTGACCGCGATACGAACGTAGCATAATATCTGTGGTGTAAAACGAATCCCAGGCCGGAGTGGCAATGGATGTTGAGTAGCTCGTTATCTCTGATCCATCAGTCGTGAGCATCCTCAAATAGAACGAGTATTCGTTTCGTGTTGAATCAATATTTGCCTGAACAACACGCTGAAATCGATTTGAAACAGATTGCCTGCGATTTTGAATATCGAAGCTGGTAAGTGATTTTAAGTCTGATTCGGTGTTGGCCAAGACCTCGTATAGAATCTGGCTCGATGTAGGCCCTCCTTGTGAGAGGTACGTAATTACCTGGGAGTAAAGCTTTTGATCTAAATTTTTTTGATAGCTGTTCCAGACCAAACTATATGAACCTACTGAAATAACGATGATTAGAAGCAGCATTTTCCGAAAGCCAGACATGGATTCGAACTTCTTTCCGCGTGACTGGAGCATATTGATAATAAACAGTGAAATAAGAAAGAAAAAAGATGATGAAACAAAAACAGATGCTTCAAAGAGAGCTTTTTCCGTATATAAATCGAGCAGGTAATAAGCCAGAATAAACCCAGTAGCCGAAAGCAGGCTTAATATCGTCAGCTTATCAGCTTCACTAATGTTGAGCGTATATCCGAGAACAATAATCAGACCTAATGTTCCGGAAAAGAAAAGAAGGGATGATAAGTAGAAAATGAAGGGTAAAATTCCAGGTGTAAGCTGGAGCTCAATGAGCGGAATTTTACTGGTGGTAAGCACATCCATAGTTGAGTAGACGGCAAAAACAATGATAACGGCGCTTACCGCTCCATATAGCAGTGATAAACCGAACATTCTGAAATGCTTTTCACTGGATGATGGTTTCCTCAATACTGAAACAAGACTCTGTAACCCCGCAAAAAAGTAGATCATAAAAACAGAATGCAGCACATACTTGAAAAGAGCCCCGATTTGAACACGGTTGTAGTCAGAAAAAATATAACTGAGAAGCTCTGAGCGCGTTAAGTATACCCCGGAAAACGTAAAAAATGCCCAACCTGCAACAACAATTGTTAAATAAATGATGTGAGTACCAACAGACTTTTTGTTGGTTATCCACAGAAAAAGGGTGCTTAAAAAAATAACAAGGAAAAGCAGTTCGAGTGTGAACAGAAAACGGTCTAATTCGGTATTTGTCAGCTCAATATGTGCAGTAGTATTCCCATCAGAAACCGTAACAACACCCAAAGTATCGCTCTCTGAATGAATGAGAGGTTGCTGATATGTACTGTTCGGAACCGGCTCAAAGAAATGGAATGTGACCGGGTGATTAAGGTTCTCAAGAATACGATTGAGTATGCTATCTTTAGCAGGTGTTATTGGTAAATCGGTGGGCTGATCTAGTAGTGCAGATGAGAAAATGGTATAGATATTCTCGCCCAGAATGATTGTCTCAATATTGAGTAAAAGCGTGGTATTGTTAAGTGCAGCAACCGATATACCCGAAGGGCGGTTTTGAAGATCGGAAATGGCAGATATATCGAAATTTTTCCAGATCCATTTTTCACCGTTTCTTAAAACCGTTATTCCCCAAAAATCTGAGTCGGGTAGCAGGTTGTAAACGGCACCGCTGCTTGCTTCCTGAATGTTATTTTGGCGAAAAATGTCGAATAGTGCTCTGTTCTTCTGGTCAAAATTCTCTAATTCGCTCTCAAAAAGTGAAGCCGCTCTCTCTATCTGATTTTTTGCGATGACATCATGAATATCAGAATTTAACTCAGATTGCCGGTCGGCTGCTACCCCTCCATAGAAAATGTAACAGAGAATCAGTGCGACTGAAAGCGCAGCTCCAGTCCAAAACAAAAAGGTTTTTCTGTTCATTTAATGAGAGGTTTCTGTTTCGGCAAAACATCAGATAACAGGTTGAGATATCATGTTCAGCCTAAATGTTCCGGCAAATCCTCAATTTCAGTAATTACGGCATCATTCCACATTCGTTCTATGCCATAATATTCCCTTTTCTCTTTGTTAAAAATATGGACAACAACATTCACATAATCCAGAATTATCCACCTTCTGGCATCCATTCCTTCTTGCTTCCATACAGATTCTGAAAGGTTTTCCTTAACTTTTTCAGTAACGCTGTTTGCCAGTGCACGTATTTGGGTTTCGGAGCTGCCGTGGCATACAACAAATGCGTCGGTTAGTGTGGTAAGTCCCCTTACATCAAGAACCCTTACCTCTTTCGCTTTCTTTTCGAGTAGTCCCTCCACAATCGCATCTATAAGAGAATTTAAATCGGTAGATTTTCGGGGACTGTCTGTTTTAAAATCTGTCTCTGTTAAATTATAGTCCGTTTTCGTTGTCATAGGCATTGATTATATTTAAAAGTTTAAATTTTCGTAGTCGGCTCCGATTACCAGTGTTACATCGAGATAAAAATCCGGTGATTCTTCTATGATTACCCTCTCTTCGTCTACTCCAATTGCCTGTGCTACTCTGTAGGCATTTTCCAAAGATCCACTTCTGGAAAGGATAAAACTGTGTTCGACATTAAAGTGATCAAAGTTTCCGGTTTCTACCACATCAAACCCAAACTCTCTGATTTTATCGGTATATCGTGTTGCCATTCCGGGAACACCACAACCGTTCAGCACTTCCAGCTGAATGATATTGGTTACAAATTCGGACTGGTCAACAGCTCTTTGATTTTCAATTCTTGGAAAAACTATTCTTGTTATTAAACTGGTGACCAGAATGAGTAATAAGACCCCTAAAAATCCAATGGCTGTATTTAAAAAGAGAGGAGTTGATTTATTCTTGCTGCTGTTTTGAGCCATCAAATAATATTAATAGCCAAATTGAGACCTTCCAAATGGATTTGAAGCGCCATACCGATCAAACATTCCGTAGCCTCTGTTGTAATATGGGCGCTGAGAGAATTGTACCGAGATGTGAGCGTTGTCGGAAATTCTGTAATCCAGCCTGGCCTGATCGATAATAATTTTGGCTCCAAAGTCGTTTTGTGCTCCCATGAAGCTATTCCCAAATGGTGAGTGCAGAACAGAAACATCAAATTGTGCGTTAAACCTATCACTGATATCGAAATTCATGTGATTGGTGTAGGCATTTAAATTCTGCATTTGACCACCATAATTGCTGAAGGACATGGAATAGGAGTGGTTCATAGTCATGTTAAGCAGATTCATCCAATCGCCTACGGCGTTATTGCCTGGTGTAGTTGCAACTGTAGCTGAGTATTCATCATACGATTGTACACCATCCCTAAACTGACCGTGGGACTGTGCGGCTGAAAAAGCTAGCAGTAAGAGAGTAAAAAGAAATATTTTCATAGATACAATTTTATACAGAGAACGAAACTATATGAAATAAATTATACTGAATTCAACACTGTTAGTAAATAGTAAATGATATTTCGATGGCAATTAACTCTGATATTGGTAATAAATACGTTCCTTGCTCAAAATCATAAAAAAATTTATCTTATTAAGCTTGAATATAATTCAAAACTTTTAACATAACCCCCAAAGTATTGAAGATGAAATTAACTGATTTCAAATTTGAAATCGATGAATTTAACGTACCTGAAGAACCAGTTGACCCAAGAGACTCCGCAAAACTTATGGTCCTTAATCGTGAAGAGAAGACCATAAAACACGAAACATTCTCCGATATTCACAAATATCTGAACGAAGGAGATGTCGTTGTGTATAACAACACTAAAGTGTTTCCCGCAAAGCTTAAGGGAAAAAAAGAGAAAACGGATGCGGATATTGAAGTTTTTTTACTGAGAGAACTTCAGCCTGAAAATATGCTGTGGGATGTATTGGTAGAACCTGCAAGGAAAATCAGAATTGGCAATAAGCTATATTTTGGCGAAGACCTGATGGCAGAAGTGGTTGATAATACAACGTCCAGAGGACGAACGATCCGGTTTTTGTATGAAGGCCCAAATGAGGATCTTTACAGCCGATTAGATGAAATTGGAGACATGCCACTCCCTCCTTATATAGAGAGAGAGCCAAAAGAGACAGATAAAGAGAGGTATCAAACAATTTTTGCAAAGGAACGCGGTGCTGTTGCTGCACCTACAGCCGGCATGCACTTTACTGAAGAACTTGTTGAAAAGCTAAAAAAGAAGGGAGTAGATTTTGTACCGGTAACTCTGCACATTGGCTGGGGTACATTTCGGCCTGTTGAAGTGGAAGACCTGACCAAGCACAGGATGGATTCGGAAAACTACTACATATCGAAAGAGTCTTCTGACCGGATTAACGAGGCACTTAATAGTAAGAAAAGCCGTGTGATTGCGTGCGGTACCTCAGCTGTGAGAGTGATTGAAACCAGCGTGATGGCAAGCGGAATGTCGAAACCCGGAACCGGATGGACAGATAAGTTTATATACCCAGACTATCCATTCAAAATTACTGAAGGGATTATTACAAATTTCCACAGGCCCGAATCTACATTATTAATGCTTGCTGCAGCTTTCGGCGGCTTTGAGTTTATTAAAGAGTCGTACAAAGAAGCAGTTAAAAAAGACTATCGTTTCTTCTCTTTTGGAGATGCAATGTTTATCCAATAAATACTTCATTCGTGGAAAAACAACAGGTGGGTTTAATTGTGCCGGCTGCAGGCGCCGGAAAAAGGCTTGGGGAGCAGATTCCCAAGCCCTACCTGACGCTTGCGGGAAAAACGGTACTAGAACATACGTTAGAGGCATTTGCTAATGTGAAAAGCCTGGGGGAAGTTATTGTTGCTACTTCTGAAGAGTATGTTGACAGCACCAATGAGATCCTGGAAAGGGTATTCCCTGAAATTAATACGTTTGTTGTTTTAGGAGGAGAGGAGCGTCAGGACTCGATTCGAAATGCACTTGCTAAAATTTCTGGAAAAACCGGTCTCATTGCGGTTCATGATGCTGTAAGGCCTTTTGTTGAGTTAAAGGAGATTAACAAATGCATTAAAGGCGCCACGCGATGGGGTGGTGCTATTTTGGGTACGCCTGCAAAAAATACGATCAAAAAGGTAAATGAAAACCTGGAAATTACGGACACTCCTGATCGTAGCTATTTATGGGAGGCACAGACCCCTCAAATATTTTGGGCAGCACTAGTTCGTGAAGCTTACGATTATGCGTATCACCATAACGTGAAAGGCTTTGATGACTCTTCGCTTGTTGAGAAAATAGGTGGTAAAGTTGTCCTGATTAAAGGATCGGATAAAAATTTTAAAATTACATACCCTACTGATCTTAAAATCGCAGAAATATTGTTAAAAGAACAATCCGCATGAGTATCAGGGTAGGCTTGGGATTCGATACGCATCAGTTTGAGAAAGGCCGGGATTTGATTCTGGGTGGCGTTAAAATTGAGCATCATAAAGGCTTAAAGGGTCATTCTGATGCAGATGTACTTTGCCACGCGATAACCGATGCACTTTTGGGAGCGCTGGCCCTGGGAGACATAGGAACCCACTTTCCTGATGATGATCCCGCATATAAGAATGCCGACAGCATCGAAATGCTGAAAAAGGTGAACTCCCTTATTAAAAAAGAAGGCTATAGTATCGTTAATATTGATTCTGTTGTGATCGCTGAGAAACCGAAATTAATGCCTTATATCGGGCGAATACAGGTAAAAATTGCCGATTCACTGGGCCTCAATCATGACCAGGTGTCGGTTAAAGCAACAACCAGCGAAAAGATGGGGTATATTGGCAGGGAAGAGGGAATTAATTCACAGGCAATTGTTTTGATTCAGAAAATCTGATTATGGAAATATATCTGGATCAAATTGTGGAGTGGATAAAAACACTTTCACCGATTGGTATTTACACTATATTTGCAACCGTAGCATATCTTGAAAATATTATTCCGCCATTACCCGGAGATATCCTTGTAGCGTTTGGGGGGTATCTTGCTGCCGAGCAGATAATCGGGTTTGCTCCGGCCCTTGCTGTTACCACGGTATGCTCCGTTTTTGGATTTGTTACTGTGTATGGAATAGGGGCCCACTTTGGTGATAAAATTGAGGAGTACAGAAATAAGTTTTGGCTGGCAAAATTAGTAGATATTAAATATTACGATAAAGCAAAAATGTGGATGGCACAGTGGGGACAGCTCGTAATTCTAATGAACAGGTTTTTAGCAGGCACCCGCTCGGTAATATCTATTGTTGCTGGAGTAACGCGCACAAAGTTTTCTACAACAGTAATAAGTTCTCTGTTGAGCTCTCTGATCTGGAATACCATTCTGCTATCATTTGGATGGATTGTACACGAAAACTGGCAAACGATCGGCCATTACCTGAATATTTATGGATGGATTATTCTGGGTTTGATTGCTCTCGGCCTCATCCTCCGATATCTCTACGGGAAAAGAAAAAATAAATGAAATTCCGGTGTTGCTTAATTGATGAGATGTTTTTAGCTTATAAGTCTTTCGCTTGAAGGGAAAGATATACCCAAAAACTAGTAAAAAGCGCAACAAAAAGTTTTGAAATATTGATTTAGCCAGTGTAGCTCAGGGGTAGAGCAGCGGTTTTGTAAACCGCCGGTCGTCGGTTCGAATCCGGCCACTGGCTCGCTTAAAATTTTATTTTAAGTAGAAAGAAGGGGGGATACCAAAGTGGCCAACTGGGGCAGACTGTAAATCTGTTGTCGTAAGACTTCGTAGGTTCGAATCCTGCTCCCCCCACGCAACTTTAAAAAGAAGGAGTATCCGGGTTGTATAAATTTATGAAAAGAAAATTCCGGAGTGTAAAAGCGGGCGTAACTCAATTGGTAGAGTGTCACCCTTCCAAGGTGAATGTTGCCGGTTCGACTCCGGTCGCCCGCTCACTGAAAAAAGCCGATATAGCTCAGGGGTAGAGCACTTCCATGGTAAGGAAGGGGTCGTCGGTTCAAATCCGACTATCGGCTCTTCAGGTTGAACGTTTCAAACATTATAATAACACAAATTAATTAACCATGGCAAAAGAGACATTTCAACGTACCAAGCCCCATGTGAACATCGGTACGATTGGTCACGTGGATCACGGCAAGACGACCTTAACAGCGGCGATAACGACGGCAATGGCGAAGACCTACGGCGGGGTTGCCAAGCGATTTGATGAGATTGATAATGCTCCTGAGGAGCGTGAGCGTGGGATTACCATTGCGACTGCGCATGTGGAGTACGAAACCGAGGCGCGTCACTACGCCCACGTAGACTGCCCGGGCCACGCCGACTATGTAAAGAACATGGTGACCGGTGCTGCCCAGATGGACGGGGCGATATTGGTGGTTGCGGCCACCGACGGGCCGATGCCACAGACCCGTGAGCACATACTTCTGGCCCGCCAGGTTGGGGTACCCCAGATTGTGGTGTTTATGAACAAGACTGATCTTGTGGACGATGAAGAGCTGATTGAGCTGGTAGAGCTGGAGATTCGTGAGCTTCTGACCTCGTATGAATTTGACGGGGATAACATTCCGGTGATACAGGGAAGTGCCCTGAAAGCCCTGGAAGGCGATGCCGATGCCGAGGCAGCCATGGTAGAGCTGATGAACGCTGTGGATGAGACGGTACCTACTCCCGAGCGGGATGTTGACAAGCCGTTTTTGATGCCTGTGGAGGATGTATTTTCGATTACCGGGCGTGGCACGGTGGCTACCGGCCGAATTGAGCGTGGCGTAATTAAGCTCAATGATGAGGTGGAGATTGTCGGGATTGTAGAAGAGCCGATGAAGAGTGTGGTGACCGGTATTGAGATGTTCCGGCGTCTG
>Ga0209943_1002264_pt1 | contig 10701 bp, 11 predicted proteins | sample SalPonR1_B_D2_MG_FD_185698 | JGI IMG/M metagenome (GOLD analysis project Ga0209943, IMG submission 185698) | Salt pond soil microbial communities from South San Francisco under conditions of wetland restoration - Salt Pond MetaG R1_B_D2_MG... ... | reverse complement strand
CAGGTCGATGCCGTAAACGGCAGCGCCGATGGGATCGAGCGGCAGGATTTCCGCCCCAACTTCCGCCAGCGTGCGCATGCTGGCTTCTGAAACGGGGGAGATAAGCGGGGACGGCGTTTCTGATTTGGATTCGTGTCTGTACATACCGCCGACCCTAACAAAATGTGCCTTTCGCAGCAGCCGTCACGCTCGCGCCCGACCCATCGAAGACGAAAAAAACCTCTCCATAGACAGTTGGGAGCGTGATGCGTACGGTGGCATTGCCATGAATGCTGACGCTGGAAACGCAGCCGACGAGGCGGGGAGCAGCCCATGACGGATATGTCGCCGGCCACTGTCCGGGCCGGACTCAAATTTCTTGCAGACCGCGCGTCGACCCCGGTCTACGTGGCCTCCCGGGGAGGCGGTGACCAGACCGAGCACCTGGGTAACTTCCACACGCAGGACGTCAGCATCCATGACGCGCGCGCAGGCTTGCCGTCGAGCGACCTCGACCGGGAAGGCTTCATGCTGCGCCCACACCGCAGCGCAGTGCGGGATTTCTACGACGACCGGACGCTGCCGGCAAGCTACCACCCGGAGCTGAAGGCGCTGGTCAAAGACGTGACCGGAGCCCGTCGGGTGGAGATCTTCGACGATACGCGCCGCAGTTCGTCGCTGGAGAAGCAGCGCGCGCACAGCATCCGCGAGCCGGCAAATGTCGTCCACAACGATTACACGACCCGCTCGGGACCGCAGCGCCTGGCCGACTACTGTGCCGCGGCGCAGGAAGAGGCACGGTCGGAGCGCTTTGCGATCGTCAATGTCTGGCGGTCGATTGCGGCGCCCGTGATTGACCAGCCGCTGGCGCTGTGCGACGCCACCACGGTTCGCGATGACGACCTCGTCGCGACGGAGCGTCGCGGCGAGAACCGCCTCGGCGAAATCCAGCTGGCCCTGTATCACCCGGATCAACGCTGGTATTTCTACCCGAACATGAATCGCGACGAGGTTCTTCTCTTCAAGACCTTTGATTCGGCACTGGACGGGCGCACGCGCTTCACGCTGCACTCGGCCTTCGTCCATCCCCAGCCGCCCGATGGAGCCGCACGGCGGGAGAGTATCGAGAGCCGGTGCCTGCTGTTTTTCTGACATCGGCAACCGTGCATCTGCTATTCATGCCGGACCGGACAGGACAGGACCATGCCGGCACTGTTGCGGAAACCTGCATTGTTGTTTCGCGCTGGTCATTGCGCTGCTTGGGGGCGCTAGAGGCGACAAGACACCCGCGAGGGGTGCCTTGTCCTTTGAAGTGGTGGAGGCGGCGGGAATGCTCGGCGGCTGCGCCGCCTCGTCCCTCCCTTCGGTCGGGACCGCCGTCGCTGCGCGACGACGTCCTGCACTCGCCTGCGGCTCGCTGGTCGAACCCGAACGCGGGTTCTCATCCGCACCACCGCCAGGCAAAGCAAAAGGGGTGCCCCTTTCGGGACACCCCTTTTGCTTTGATTGGTGGAGGCGGCGGGAATCGAACCCGCGTCCGCGAGCCCTCCGCCCGGAGGTCTACATGCTTATTCACGTCTATTGTTTTAACCGATTGCTACCCGACGGACAGGGAAAACAAGCGGCGATCCCTCGAGAAATTTAACCGATCCGCCCCGGGCGGGCTTCACGGCGATCTTGTGAGTTATGACGCCTGAAATCTGGTGCTCACAAGCACGCGTCCAGTCAGACGGCACCCTACCGGGTTTTAAGCGGCGAGTGCGTAGTTGTCGTCGTTGGCAACTAAAGTTTGCAAAGTGTTTTACGAGGTCCCTGCACCTCGGCATGCACCCCGGGTTTTGCGACACACGTCGAAGCCATGTCGCCCCCAGGTAATCGTTCAGACCCGGATACTACGCCGAAGGTTCCCCGCTTGCCAGCCATTGCGGGGCCTGGGCGCGTGCGCCGATGCTGCTATGTTTTGGCATGTGCGAAGCTTGGATGTGGAAGGGCGCTCCTGGAAGCTGGGACATGGGTGATTCGAACACAATGACGCAATCTCACGGCCGGAGGTGGACGCAGTGGCGACTGCTGGCAGGCATTGCATGGTGCCTGGCGGCAACAGCGGGCGCCGCGCAAAGCTACGATTGCGAGCGCGGCATTGTGAGCGTCGGCGACAGTGCCGAGGACGTCGCTGCGCGCTGTCGCAAGCCCGATCATGTCGAATCGTGGCCGGCGAGCCCGCCGGCACAGTCCGGCGCGGTCTGGTTTTTCAATGACGGTAGATCCCGCCTGCTGCGGATGCTGCGTTTCCGCGACGGCCGGCTGGTCTCGATTGACAGCGACGGCTACGGTTTTGTGGTTCCCTCGCGGCCGCGTTGCCGGCCCGACGAAGCACGGGCGGGCTGGTCGGTATATCGTCTGCTCAGTTTTTGCGGCGCGCCTGACTCGCGCGAGCAGATCGGCCACCTGCTGGTCCCGCCGCAGTCGCCGGGTGACGACCGCTTTAGCCCGCGGGGGCTGCAGCGCGTGTTCCGAGAGCGCTGGCGATACGATTTCGGCCCGCGCCACCTGGCCCGGGAGTTCACGATCGACGACGGCAGTATTTCCCATGCTCGGACTCTCGGTCGCGGCATGACCGGCGAGCGCAAGAATTAACTCGAGCAAACCGGCGTAAAGCCATGTTATTAATGCGCTTGTTAGTGCTTGAGAATCCGCGCCTTCTGTCGTTCCCAGTCCCGGTCACGCGCGGTGGCGCGCTTGTCGTGCTGCTTCTTGCCCTTGGCCAGGCCGATCTCGAGCTTGGCGCGACCTTTCTTCCAGTACAGGGCCAGCGGCACCATGGTGTAGCCGGAGCGCTCCACCGAGCCGATCAAACGATCGATCTCCCGCCGCTGCAGCAGCAGCTTGCGGCTGCGGCCGGGGTCCGCGTTCACATGCGTGGATGCTGAGCTAAGCGGCGTGATGTTCGCGCCCACCAGCCAGATTTCGCCGCCACGGACCACCACGTAGGCCTCCGCGATCTGGGCGCGGCCGGCGCGGAGGCTTTTCACTTCCCAGCCCTCGAGCACGAGGCCCGCCTCCTGGCGCTCCTCGATGAAGTAGTCGTGGCGCGCTTTCTTGTTCAGCGCGATGGTCGATCCGCCGCCGCCGGAGGCGTCTTTCTTGTTGGGCTTGTTCATAGTGTCCAGGGGGTGCTCGCGCGGCCTGCAGCGGCCGGTTTTCCATCCACGGTTGCCGGGGTGCCGGATTTAATCCAAAATCGCCGGCCTTTCCAAGCGCAGGGTTTAACCCGGCATGGCCAAGCGTAACTCGCTGCACGGCCTCTGGTCGTCCCGACTGGCGTTCATCCTTGCGGTGAGCGGATCGGCTGTCGGTCTAGGCAACATCTGGAAGTTTCCTTATGTCGCCGGCCAGAGCGGGGGCGGCGCCTTCGTCCTCTTCTACCTGCTCTGCGTGGCCCTCATCGGCCTGCCCATCATGATGGCAGAGATCCTGATCGGCCGCCGGGGGCGACGCAACCCCGTGGCCACCATGCGCATCGTCGGCGAAGAGGAGGGCAGTCGCCCCAGCTGGGCGCTCGTCGGGATCATGGGCGTGCTGGCCGGCATCATCATATTGTCGTTCTACAGCGTGATCGCCGGCTGGTCCCTGTCGTACATCGGCCACGCCGTGCTGAACCGCTTCGCGGGCGCCGGGGCGGACGAGGTCAACAGCCTGTTCGGCGGCATGCTCGAGAACTGGGTGCTGCTGGCCTTCTGGCACACGCTGTTCATGATCATCACGGTTTTCGTGGTCGCGCGCGGGGTCGAGCGGGGCCTGGAGCGGGCGGTCCGCTTCCTGATGCCCGCGCTGGCCGTGCTGATGCTTGCCCTGCTGGGCTACGCCATGGTGCACGGCGACTTCCGCGCTGGCGCGGATTTCCTGCTGGAAACCGATTTCTCCAAGCTGGACCGCGAAGCGATGCTGGCCGCCCTCGGCCAGGCTTTTTTTAGCCTGAGCATCGGCATGGGCGCGATCATGGCCTACGGCGCGTATCTGCCGGAGGGCACCTCGATCACCAACACGTCGATCTCGGTGGTGCTGGCCGACACCTCGATGGCGCTGCTCGCCGGCCTGGCGATCTTTCCGATCGTGTTCGCTCATGGCTTGGACCCGGCGGCCGGTCCCGGCCTGATCTTCCAGACGCTGCCGCTGGCTTTCGGCAACATGGTGGGCGGCCACCTGTTCGGCACGCTGTTCTTCATCCTGCTGGCGTTCGCCGCCTGGACCTCGTCCATCGGCCTCATCGAGCCCGCAGTCGCCTGGAGCGTCGAGACCCATGGTCGCAGCCGCGCCGCGGCGGCCATCACCATCGGGGCCATCATCTGGGCGCTGGGCTTCCTGACCATCCTCTCCTTCAACGAGCTCGAGCACATCAAGCTCTTCGGCCGCACGCTGTTCGAGAATCTCGATCACCTGTCGAGCAACATCCTCCTGCCGCTGGGCGGCCTGTTCATCACGATTTTCGCCGGCTGGGTGATGTGCAAGACCTCGACCGCCGACGAGCTGGACATGGGGACCGGCGGCCTCTATCACGCCTGGCGTTTCCTGGCGCGCTGGGTGGCGCCGATGGCCGTGCTCCTGGTCTTCCTGCACGCCACGGGCCTGCTGGCCATGCTGGGCCTCGGGCAGGGTTGAGCGCGCTGATGGCAGACCCGCAGGAGAAAGTCATGAGTTCGGCCGCCGGGCAGAGCATCGAGGTGGAAGTGGCGTACGCCCGGCCCGAGCGGCAGCTCATTCTCAAGCTCGAGGTGCCGCAGGGCGCCACCGCCATCGAGGCCGTAAGGCTGTCGGGCGTCGAGGAGGAGTTTCCCGAGATCGACCTGGACCAGAACCGGCTGGGGGTGTTCGGCAAGCTGTGCAAGGCCGACCGCGTGCTCAATGCCGGGGATCGCGTGGAGATCTATCGTCCTTTGCTGGCCGATCCCCGCGCGGCGCGGCGCGAGCTGGCGGCCGAGGGCAAGAGCATGGGGAAGGGGCGCGGCAACGGCGCCTAGGACGGTTTCAGCTGTCGAAGCCGGCAGTCTCGGGACGCGAATCCTCGTCCAGGTCCTCGGGCCGATCGATCCTGACCACGCGTTCATCCTCGAACCAGACGGTGAGGTGATTCATGATCTCCTCCCGCGTCCGGCCGATCTTGAAGAAAAACACGTAATCCCACCGGTCCGTGTTGAAAGGATCGGCTACCATGGGCGTGCCGAGGAGAAAACGGACCTGGCTCTGGGTCATGCCGACTTCCAGCCGATCGACGGCCTCCGCCTCCAGATAATTGCCCTGCTGCACATTCATGCGGTACGGCATGACGGAAAAGTTTTTCACCGCGCTGCAGCCGGTGAGCAGGGCGAGGGCGGCGGCCAGCAGGAGTCGATTGGAGTACGGCATGGGCACCGGTGCTGGAGGGTTCGTGTACGGTGGGCAATAATAGCAGAGTCATCCATCTTGCCGCGGAGCTGCGCATGGAATCGAAGGAACTCAGGAAGGTCGGGCTGAAGGTCACGCTGCCACGGCTGAAGATCCTCCAGATCCTGGAGGCCAACCAGCAGCGGCACATGAGTGCCGAGGACGTTTACAAGCAGTTGCTCGACTCCGAGGCCGAGATCGGGCTGGCGACCGTTTACCGCGTGCTGACCCAGTTCGAGACGGCCGGCCTGGTGCGGCGACACAACTTCGAAAGCGGCAGCGCGGTTTTCGAGCTGGATGACGGCGGTCACCACGATCACATCATCTGCCAGCAGTGCGGTCACGTGGAGGAGTTCGTGGACCCGACCATCGAGGCGCGACAGGAGTCCGCGGCGGCCGCGCATGGTTTCACGGTGGGCGACCATTCGCTGGTGATCTACGGCAACTGCGTGCGCGAGAACTGCCCGCACGCGCGCAAATCCGAGGCGGAAGCCTCCTGAGCCCTGGCCCGGCGCAGGCGGCGCGGCGCAGGCCGCGGGGAGCCTGAGCCCGCGCTCAGCCGCGCCGCGCGCGGGAGCGCATTTCCTCGGCGTGCGCCCGGGTGGTTCCGGTGATTTCCACGCCGCCCAGCATGCGCGCCAGCTCTTCCACCTTCTCTTCCTCGGTCAGCGCTTTCAGGGTGGTGCGGGTGCTTTCCCCGTCCGTGAGCTTGACGACCCTGAGATGCGCGCCGGCCTGGCTGGCCACCTGCGGCAGGTGCGTCACGCACAGCGCCTGCGCGCGCTGCCCGAGTTCGGCCAGGTGCTTGCCGACGATCTCGGCGACGCCGCCGCCGACGCCGGCGTCCACTTCGTCGAAGATCATCACCGGGATAGGACGCTCGCTGCGTGCGGCCACCTGGATCGCCAGGCTGATGCGCGACAGCTCGCCGCCCGAGGCGACGCCGCCGCCGACGCCGGCGTCCACTTCGTCGAAGATCATCACCGGGATAGGACGCTCGCTGCGTGCGGCCACCTGGATCGCCAGGCTGATGCGCGACAGCTCGCCGCCCGAAGCGATGCGGCCGACGGGAGCCGGCGGTTGCCCGGGATTGGCGCTGACGCGGAACTCGATCGCGTCCAGCCCGTGGGGCGAGAAGGGCGCATCCGCGGCATGTTCCACGCTGGCCACGAACTTGCCGCCCGGCATGCCCAGCTGCCGCACCAGCGCCGTGACCGCGGCGGAAAACTCTTCGGCCGCCTCCCGGCGCAAGCGGCTCAGCTCGGCCGCCGCCGCCCGGTAGGCTTTCTCGCTCCGCGTCACTTGCTCATCGGCCTGTCCGCGCCGCACTTCGGCCTGCTCCAGCGCCTCGATCTCTGCCGACAGCGCCTGCAGCCGGGCGGGCAGCGCATCGGGCTCGACCTGGTGCTTGTGCGCCAGCGACTTCATGCCCTCCAGGCGCGATTGCACCGCGTCCAGGCGCGCGGGATCCATTTCGAGATGCCCGAGGTAATGACGCAGTTCGGCGGCGGCCTCGGCCAGCTGGATCTGCGCCTCGGCCAGGAGTTTTCGGGGCGTCTCCAGGCGGGCATCCAGCGCCTCGAGTTCCGCCAGCTGTTCCGCGGCGCGCGCCACGGCGTCGTGCGCCGCGCCGGATTCGCGCTCGTAAATGCTCTCCAGCGCGCCGCCGGTTCCCTCGGCCAGGCGGCCGGCGTTCGCCAGGCGGGAGAACTCCGTTTCCAGTTCACCGGCCTCGCCTTCTGCCGGCGCGAATGATTCCAGCTCCCTCGCCTGGTAGCGCAACAGGTCGAGCCGCTGCTCGCGATCGCGACTTTCGCTGTCGAGCCGGTCGCGGGCTTGCACCGATTCGCGCCAGCGGCTCCACGCCGCGGCCACCGCCTGCGGCGCCGCGGGGTCCGGCAAGCGCGCATCGAGAAGTTCGCGCTGGGCACTGGCGCGAGCGAGCGACTGGTGTTCGTGCTGGCCGTGGATGTCGACCAGCTGCTCGCCCAGCTGGCGCAGCGTCTGCAACGTTGCGGGCGTGCCGTTGATCCAGGCTCTCGAACGGCCCTCCGCGCTGATCACGCGGCGCAGCACGCATTCGCCATCCGCGTCCAGGCCCTTTTCTTCCAGCCAGCTGGCGACCAGCGGCAGCTCGGCCAGGTCGAAACTGGCCGTGATCTCGGCGCGCTCCGCGCCGTGGCGCACCGCGGAGGCGTCGGCGCGATCGCCCAGCACGAGGCCCAGCGCGTCCACCAGGATCGATTTGCCGGCGCCGGTCTCCCCCGTCAGCACGGTGAGGCCGGCGCCGAGCTCCAGCGACACCCGGTCGATGATCGCGAAATTTCGGACGGAGACGCTGCTCAGCATGTGCGCGCCTCAGGTATCCGGGGGGCCGTCCAGCCGGCTCTGGCTGCCCCGTCCCCAGTGCAGCTTGGAGCGCAGCAGGCGGAAATAGTCGTGGCCGCGCGGGTGAATGAGCAATACGCGCTCGGTCGCCGCCTGCACCAGCAGCCGCTGGCCTGCCGTCAGTTCGCCCAGCGGCAGCCCGTCGCAGGAAACGGCGGCGAGCGTGTCAGGGCGTTGCAGCACCCGCACTTCGATGCGCGCGTCGGCCCGCACCACGATCGGGCGATCGGAGAGGGTGTGCGGACAGATTGGCACCAGCGCGATGGCGTCCAGGCTGGGATGGATGATCGGCCCGCCGCCGGATAGCGCGTAGGCGGTGGAACCCGTGGGGGTGGCAATTATCAGGCCATCGCCACCGTGCGTGTTTACGTAGACTCCGTCGATCCAGTTCTCGAAGTCGAGCATGCGGCCCACGGCGCGCTTCTGCAGCACCACGTCGTTGAGCGCCAGGGCGCGGCGCGGGGCGCTCTCGCCGTTCTCGATCACGGCTTCGAGCATCAGGCGTCGCTCTTCCTCGTAGACGCCGTCCAGCACCTCGTCGAGCCGCCGGAGCATTTCCCCCGGGGTGATGTCGGCCAGGAAGCCGAGACGGCCCCGGTTGATGCCCAGCAGCGGGACGTCGCGGCCCGCGACCAGGCGCGAGGCGTACAGCATGGTGCCGTCGCCGCCGACTGCGATGACCAGGTCGGCGGCGTCGCCCAGTTCCGCTTCGGGCAGCGACTCGACCCGGACATCGTCGAAGTTCATCCGGATGCCGGGATCCAGCAGGAGCCGCGCGCCGGCGGCCGACAGGTGACGGGCGAGGATCAGCATGGAGTCCCCGACGCGCGGGTCTTCGTACTTGCCGGTCAGGGCGATGGTCTTGAAGCTTCGGCTCATCCGGTTCTCTCGTCAGTCGCGCGGCCGCTTTCTTGTAGCATGAAGCCGGGAGCGCGGTCATCCGCCGAAATTGCGCCGCGAAGCCGCAAAAGCGGGGTGTGGCCCCAAGGTCTTTGCTGCCAGGGTTTAGCGTTGAGCCGTCCAGCGAGTATCATCTCTCAAATGGCCCCATGCCGCACATGAGGAGTTCCGGAGAGCCCCAGTGACGCCAAGCAGCCCCTCGGACGCCGAACTTTCGGACCGCGCCCGGCATCTTCTGAAGGTGCTGGTGGAGCGCTATATCCAGGACGGTCAGCCGGTCGGCTCGCGCACGCTGTCGAAATCGCCGGGCCTGGACCTGTCCCCCGCGACCATCCGCAACGTAATGGCCGACCTCGAGGAAATGGGCCTGGTGGTGGCGCCGCACACCTCGGCCGGCCGCGTGCCGACGCCGAAGGGCATCCGCCTGTTCGTGGACGCGCTGCTGAAGGTCCAGCCGATGTCGGACGCCGAGATCCGGCGGCTGCAGGCGGAAATGGATGCGATCAGGAGCGGCGACGGCGACATCGTTGGCTCGGCCTCGACGCTGCTCTCGGCGCTCACCCGTATGGCCGGCGTGGTGACCGTGCCGCGCCGCACCCGGGTGGCGCTGCGCCAGGTCGAGTTCCTGCCGCTGTCGGAGCAGCGCATCCTCGCCATCCTGGTGATCGACGAGAAGGAGGTGCAGAACCGCATCCTGCACGTGGACCGTGATTACAGCCAGGAAGAATTGCGCGAGGCCGCGAACTATCTCAACGAGGAGTTCGCCGGGCAGTCGCTCGCCAGCGTGCGCGAGAAACTGCTGGCGGAACTGGCCGATACGCGCGCGACCATGAACGACATGATGCAGGGCGCGATCAGCATGGCCCGCCAGGCCTTCGAGACGGTGGACGACCCGGAGCAGAGCTACGTGCTGGCGGGCGAGACCAACCTGATGCAGTTCGCCGAACTGTCGAACATTGAGCGGCTGCGCGGACTTTTCGAGGCCTTTGCGCGCCAGCGTGACATCCTGCACCTGCTGGACCGCTGCGTGGCGGCGGAAAGCCTGCAGATCTTCATCGGCGAGGAATCGGGCTACCAGATTCTCGACGACGTCAGCGTGGTGGCCAGCCCTTACTCGGTGGGCGACGAAGTGGTGGGCGTGCTGGGGGTGATCGGCCCCACGCGGATGGCTTACGACCGCATCATCCCGATCGTGGACGTCACGGCCCGCCTGCTGGGCTCGGCCTTGAATTCGCGGGACTAGCCCCCAGACTATTCGACGAAGGCAGCGACACTTTCCCCGGCGCGGCTCGCGGATGCGGCGCGCGCCGCTTCAGCACGGAGAATCCCGGATGAGCGATACCGACAAGCAGGCCGAAGAAGGTTCCGGCGGCAACGCGACAGAGGAAAATGCCGACCCGAACGAGGGGCTGGATCCCGAGGCCCGCCTGAAAAGAGCGGAGGACGCGGCCAACGACTTCCGCGACCAGTTCCTGCGCACCGCGGCGGAGCTGGAGAACGTGCGCCGCCGGGCGGCGAAGGATATCGAGAATGCCCACCGCTACGGCGTGGAGCGTTTCGCGCGGGAGATGCTGGCGGTGGTGGACAGCCTGGAGATGGGTCGCGATGCGGCCCGCAGCGCCGGCGAGGGCGGCGCGGTCGCCGAGGGGATGGACGCCACGCTCCGCCTGCTCATGTCGGTGCTCGAGAAATTCGGCGTGACGCCCATCGAAGCTGCGGGCGAGCGCTTCGATCCGGAGTCCCACGAGGCGATCATGACGCAGCCTTCCGCGGAAGCCGAGCCGGATACCGTGGTCGGCGTGGTGCAGCAGGGCTATCGCATCCATGACCGGCTGTTGCGGCCCGCGCGCGTGATCGTCGCCCGCGCGCCGGACGCCTGAAGCGGGATTTACCCTTGAAAGCCTGAAACCCGCCCCCATGTTGGGACAAGGCGGGCCTTCGGGCCGAACGCGAGAATTCAAAACTGGAGACGATTGACATGGGCAAGGTGATTGGAATCGACCTCGGGACCAC
>Ga0209943_1002261_pt1 | contig 10709 bp, 7 predicted proteins | sample SalPonR1_B_D2_MG_FD_185698 | JGI IMG/M metagenome (GOLD analysis project Ga0209943, IMG submission 185698) | Salt pond soil microbial communities from South San Francisco under conditions of wetland restoration - Salt Pond MetaG R1_B_D2_MG... ... | reverse complement strand
TTTCTTTTCAAACGGATTCCCGTGTGAAGTGGATACGATCTTGGGAAAGCTCGTCGTATCTGGATTGAAAAGGGTAGATCTCAAACCAATCGGTCGATATACATCATCAACCAGATATTGGTCGAGCGGTTTTCCGGATAAGGACTCAACCAAATCCCCTAAAACCATAAATCCAAAGTCGCTGTAGCTCCTGTTCTCACCCGGATTACTATTCAGTGGGTAATCCGCAATCCATTCCAACCGTTCTTCAGCAGAGTCTGCTACATAATATGACGGATACCAGGGAATGAGTCCCGAAGTGTGACGAAGTAGTTGTTCAATGACTATTTGCTCTTTATCATCTGTTTTAAATTCGGGGATGTATTGCGAAACCGGGTCATCAACTTCAAAGGCGTCCCGGCTGTGCAACACCATCAGGGCGTACGTCGTTGCCAGAACTTTTGTCAGCGATGCGAGATCGAAAAGGTGTTCCGTTGTCATCACTTCAGGCACGGGTATTCGTGAAAGTGTAGAATCGTAAAGAGTCGCGTAGCCAAATGCCTTTTCATGTAAGATGCCATCTGATGAACCAACCAATAAAACCGCGCCGGTAAACAGGGAATCATCCAAGGCTGTGGAAATCAACAGATCAGCTTTTTCTAACGATTGCCGGTTTATTGTATCGTGTTTGCTGCATGAAAGAAGCAAAAAAAGGAGCACCACCAAATTGAAATGAAAGAATCGTATTAAATACATTAGCAAATTGCCTTCTTATTGAAATATTCATCTAATGTAACCTAAATTGGAGATAAAATGTAAGCACCCACAATACCTTCCGCCCCGTAAATCGTTTTGTTATGACTAATGATTGGCTGTATGCCTTTTACTACTGCCCGTTTCTGGTCTGAATAACCTGTATGATGTTAGTTTACCTTGAGATTTCTGAGGCTCATCGGCGGGCATCAGGTTCACATAATCCCAGCGTACGGCATGGGCTCCAACATCATCAGCGAATGTGGCCACACCGGCAAAACCACCCGTAAAGGAGTCATCCGAAAAACCGATGATGTATTCCTCATTTATGTAAATATCAAACCTGCCACCGTTTACATTTACCGCTACTGCATTATAATTACCCAAACCGGGACTTAGCTGTTCAACAGGCACCCAAGGCAGCAGATTTGTTTCCGTACCTTCATCAATTTTCCAAACACTGCCGAATCCATCTTGAGTAATTGATATTTGATAACCGCTAACAGGTGATTGGTACGACATAAATCCATTAGACCGTATAAATATTGTGATAGAGTTCTCAATTCCCTCTATTGATTCCAACCTGGCTACACGGGTTTCTATTTTAAAACTGGTAAAATGCTTATTGAAGTAAGCACCACCCCAGGTATCATTACCGATTCCGTCGGAATTAAATTGCAGATTCCCATTATCAACGGAAAATCTTGAATCGGAAAAAAGCCAATTGTTTACTTCTTCGTTCTCAAAATCCTCTTCAAATCCGAATGAAAAACTGGCATTTATAACTTTCTCATCATCCATGGAAATTATAACAGGATTTTCGTCTCCGTCCAGGTCGCCGCTCCACGATTCAAATTCCCATTCATTATCAGGGGTAGCTGTCAACTCCACCATGGTTCCCGCATCATAATCGGTTTTGGGTGTTACTATAGTTTCAGAGACATTTCCATTTCCGCTCGTTGTAACTGTAAGTGAATAAATAAGTTTTTCGAATAGGGCATTGACACTCATATTTTTACTCACGGTAATGGAAGCCGGGTTATTGCTACCGCTAAGGTCACCATTCCACTCTTTAAAGATCCAATTTTGATTTGCAGATGCAGAAATCTGAACTTGTTCACCGACTTCAAATTGCCCGGATGAGGGGGATAAGGTACCGGCTTCTGCTGGCGTGACAGTGGTGTCCAGGGTATAGATTTCAACATCGTTACTGTCGCTGCTACCAGAGCACCCTGCAAGCAGGATTGTAAAAATAAATAATAAACTGTACTGTAAATTTATTGATTTCATAGTGCGATACATTGTTTTCTTTTTAGGCCACCTGCCTGTTATTTCACCTTCTTTTTAATTATGCAATAAAGTGGGCGGAATCAGATCACTTCTGCAGATTGAATTTTTTACCTGCCTGACCCAAATATTAGATATTGGTGAGTTTGAATTTTTTGAATCTGGGGTATTGCTTTAGTGAGTTTAAAGCCCAGGAATTTGTTTAATATGGCGAGCGCTGTCACAAACTTAATTTATCTGCTCAGATACTTCATCATCAAGAGGATTAAAACTGAATCGGCATCATTCTCTGTACTAAATACCATGCAGGGAATCCAAAAAAAATACGTACCTTGACAGATTAATTTATTGACGATCCCCATTTACCCGATCTGCAGATCTATTTTGCCTCTCTTTTAACCAAGATGCACTTCTGAATGTTTATAAAACGCGCGCAGGACGGGAAGTAACTCCAGATACAACACAAGAGTGGAGCGATGCGCGTGGTGAGCGGCAAAATCACATATTAACTCAATTTTTTTATGAAAGATTCTTCTTTTTCGGAGCTGAATATCAGCCCCGAAATTCTAAAAGCAATTAATGAAATGGGCTTCGAAGCTCCAACCTCGATACAGACTCGCTGTATTCCTCAAATTTTAGAAGGAAAAGACCTCGTGGGTCATGCACAAACCGGAACCGGTAAAACGGCTGCATTCGGAATCCCGGCTCTGCAAATGGCAAATAAAGGCTCCAATACGCCGAGCGTTCTCATTCTATGCCCCACTCGTGAACTTGCCATACAGGTAACGGGCGAACTGATTAAACTCGCTAAATTTACAGACGGTATTTATACCCTGCCTGTATATGGTGGTCAGCCAATCAGCAGGCAATTAAAGGCGCTTAAAAAAGGTGCGCAAATTGTTGTTGGTACACCGGGCCGTGTTATTGACCACCTGAAACGGGGCACACTGAAACTTGGAAGCCTCAAAATGGTCATCCTGGACGAAGCCGATGAAATGCTGAATATGGGATTTCGTGAAGATCTCGAAGAAATTCTGAGCTACAGTAAAGGAAAATCTCAAACGGTAATGTTTTCGGCCACGGTTCCCAAAACCATCCGAAATATCATGAACCGGTGGATGGAAAATCCCGAAATGGTAAAGGTGGAAGGAAAAGCTGAAACAGCTGCAGGAATTGATCAATATTACATGGAGGTTCGCGATTCCATGAGAACAGAAGCTATTTCGCGCGTAATGGATATGTCGAATTTTAAGCTGGCTCTTATCTTTTGCAACACCAAACGAAAGTGCGATTCGCTGGTTCAGGAGCTTCAATCCAGGGGATATTCTGCTGATGCACTTCACGGTGATATGAACCAGAACGTGCGGGATAAAGTGATGAATAAATTCAGGTCCGGAAGAATTGATATCCTTGTAGCCACCGATGTGGCTGCGCGAGGACTGGATGTGGATGAAATAGATGTGGTTTTTAACTACGATATTCCAAACGATCCTGAATATTACGTACACAGAATCGGGCGCACAGGCAGGGCGGGCAGATCCGGTATGGCCATTACATTTTCGGCAGGCCGCAAAAACAAGAGCCTCCGGTTTATTGAAAAAATGATCCGGACTCAATTACAGCCTCTGCCAATGCCATCAGCAAAAGAGGTGAAATTGTCCAAAATGGACAACCACCTCGAAGAGATGATAGATACCCTGCAAGAGGGCGGTTTAAGAGAATATATCGAACAGCTTGAGCCGATTGCTGAAGGCGACTTTACTCCGATTGAGATTGCCGCTGCACTTTTTAAGATGAGACTTGAGAACAATAAAATCGACCTGAATGCTGAACCCGAGCAGCAAATACCCGTAGAGGAGTATTACGGAAGAAAAAAGAAAACTCATAAAAAAAGACATAAAAGACGCAAGTACTGAAACTTAGATTAAAGGCGGAAAGCAGCAAGTAAGGGCATTCAGAACACCGTTCAATGCCCGATACTTGTTACTTAAGATCCAGACCCAACTACCGCCCTACGAAAAACACAGCGTTCGCAACGAACAATTTCCCATTCTCCCAAAACCCTCTGAACAGCGGATTATCAATAAAATATACCACCTGTCCGCTTCCGTGTCTCTGCACCCCGAAGCTGAGTGTGTGCTCCAGGTTCGCTTTCGCTTCCACTCCGGCAAAGCCGCTTCTATGGGCATTCTCCTGTACACTGCCAACATTCCAGCCTGAGTTTAAATAGCTAAACGCCGATGCGTCAGTTTTAAGCGAGAAATATTCATCAGGATATCCAAAGCCCAGCGGGTGTGTATTGTCAACATCTACTCTAAAGATGGATCCCGGCGTTCGACTGGTCGCGGCTCTTCGGTCTCTTCCCTGATAGGGCTGGAGCTGCTCTTCTATTGATGGATTTTCTTCACCGCTCTCTGCTACTTTTCGCTGAAGCTGAAACCCATCACGGCCGGCCAGCAACCTGTTAGTTCTGCCAAAGGTGATCAGAGTACCGCCATCACGCGTCCATTCGCTAATTTTTTCTATGGCTGAGTCGTTTAATACTCCGCTGTACGACCCTGACGGTATCACCATCACATCGTAATCAGCAAAATCCGTTCGGTTTACATCCGAGGCGTGAATAAGCGTTGCCGGGTAACCCAGCTGCTGATCGAAATAGTGCCAGATTTCTCCTGCGTTCAGGGATGATGTTCCTTCTCCCATTAAAACGGCCAGTTTAGGCTCACCGATGAAGCGAATATTTGAAGATCCAAAATCGGAACCGCTCTCTACAAACCCGGTTGTGCTGCCATAAAGAGCACGATTGTACATTTCTGCAGCATCTCGTACGATTTCATCAAACTGTGCCATCATTAAATGATTGTCTTTACGGGTAATGATGAGCGAACCTGCTGCATATTCCCGGCCATCTATCACAAACGGAATTTCACTAACTCGTGCTTTTACACCTCTTTTTGTGATTTCTGCCAGAAACCGGGCATCATGCATACTGTTCCACTTCGAAATATAGGCAAAAGGCTTTTCAGCCCCAGTTATACCCGGGCTCTGAAATTCATCAGCTGTAACTGGTTCTGAGGGTTCAATACGATTTTCAAGTGCATACCCATTCAACCCGAATCGATAATGCGCTTCCCACGCAGTAATATCATAAGTAAGCGAATCGGCAAGTTCAGGATCGGGCTCAAAAAGAACTCGAACAAGATTCCCCTGTGGCTGCCGGGCAGAGATCAAAATATCTTCAGGCTCCACAGAAACACGACTCCTTTCACCGGTGCTGTAATCGTAACCAATTTCTGTTTGTGATGAACCTGCACGCCCGTACTCTATCTCTTTACTATCAAGATCTGAAAGAAGATCGTAAACATTGTCGGGATGATTATCGGCCTTCACCACAAATGTTTTATAGGTGCCATCGGGGTTGTTCCTGGCTTTGTTGAAGTAATTCTTAAACTCGTTTACCATCTGCTCAGAATTCACGGAGGCCGTTTCAACGGTAGAGATTCCCGTGGTAAAATGCTGGAGAGCCCGCTGTTTGAGAGTGAGGGTGTCACCCACTGCACGCTCTACCGCAAGTCCTGAAAGGCTGTGCCCGGGCATTTCGTAGGTCATACCTATAGCACCGTGAAAAGTTGGCCAGGTATCACCATAGCTGGGGTAAAACAGATCGAATCGTTCTTTAGTAAAGTAGAGCCAAAATGCCTCATCGAAATAACCGACATGATTTTCACCAATAGTTGTCTGAAACTGTTTTTGCCAGTCCGTTATTACATTATGATACGGTGCTGCGGCAGGAGCAAAGTAGTAGGGAGCGTTGAAGCCTTGTTCGTGATAATCTACATGGATGTGGGGAAACCACTGCTTGTATACGCTGTATCGTTGCCGGGACTCAATCTGAGTTTGCCACGCCCAGTCTCGGTTCAGGTCGAACAGGTAGTGGTTGGGGCGACCGCCCGGCCAGGGTTCGTGGTGCTCCCTCGCTTCCAGGGCGGGATTTACTTCTGCTCCTTTCATTTGCCGGTACCAGTTAACATACCGTTCGCGACCGTCAGGATTTACCATCGGATCCATAATTACAACTGTATTTTCGAGCCAAACCTCTGTATCTGCCCTGCCGCTTCCCACCAGCTCGTAAATGGTGAGCATTGCTGCCTCGCTGCTTGATGTTTCATTTCCGTGAATGTTATAGCTAAGCCATACAATTCCTTTTTGATTCTCGGTTGGTTCGCCATCGAGCAGGCCGGTAAATTTCAGGTTATTTGTCCTGATTTCGTCAATATTTTCATGATTTTCCGGGCTTGTAATCACCAGATAGACCAACTCCCTGTTTTCGTTCGTGGTTCCATACTGCTCCAGTGTTACCTGATCAGACTCATCGGCGACGTGGCGCATATAATCCATCACAAGATGGTGCGGGGTCCAGCGTTCGCCAATTTCATATCCCAAAAAATCGGCCGGAGACTTTACTTGAGCAGTCAGAGAATCAGATAAAGAGACCCATAGCAGTAGCAAAAAGAGAGTGGTGCGTATAATTTTCATATCTGTTTTAAATAGTTAGTACGGCTTAAGAGGTGCTAAACTTAACTAAAAGCGATTTCTGCTAAAAGCCTGAACTGCGAGTTGTACAACTTTTTATATTTGGCATCATACCTGTCCAAAACATCTTGGAATTCATTAATAACTTCGTTTCTGTTCCTGCCGGATATATTTTATAGCAGATCAAAATCAAGCCCCTTCTATTTTCTGGCACCAAAGGCGCCCCTACTATAGTGCCATATGGCAGACGCCTTTTGGAGAGAAAGAGAACAAATCTCATTCGGAGTTGTAAATTTCTTTTACTTTCGTCAATCGTTTTGGAGGGGTGTGATTTGGCATAAAAAAATCCCTTTACCGAGTAAACGATAAAGGGACTTATATCAAATAAATTGCTTTTGTATTAATTAAGGGTGTAGTCGAGCGTAATTTCGCAACTCAGTAATTTCGAAATGGGGCATCCCTCTTTTGCACCTTTTGCGATTTCATCAAACTCGTCATCCGAAATGTCCGGTACAGTGGCTTTCAAAATAAGTTCACTTTTGGTAACTGCCCAACCGTCACCATCTTTATCGAGGCTCACTTTTGCATCAGTGTCAAGGGTGTCTGCCGTGTAACCGGCTTTACCAAGCTCTACACTCAGTGCCATTGCGTAGCAGCCTGCATGTGCTGCTGCAATTAATTCTTCAGGGTTTGTTCCTTTTTTGCCATCTTCGTTTTCGAAGCGAAGTTTTACCGAGTAGGGCTGACCGGAAAATGCCCCGCTTTGCGTGGTTAATTCACCTGAGCCTTCCGTTCCTGATCCTTTCCAAACTGCTTTTGCTGTTCTTTTCATAGATTTAGTTTTATTTTTTTATGATTAGTTTACTCTTCTACTATTAATAAAAGAGCATTTGACACTTTTCGTTCACCCAGCCGGTCGAATTCGAGATTATCGGAGGGGTAATTAACAATATTGTTTTCCGATTTTCCCCTGATCCACATTGTTGTTGAACCTCCGCCGTCTAAGTTCAAAGCAGATCCGGCTCCCAGATTATCCAATAGTTCTGCCGTTTCGGGGATGGTCATTCCATAGCCTTGAAAAGAGCGACCATCAACCGTAAGCAGCAGTAACCGGTTATCATCTGTGATAGCGAGAGCGGTTCGCGGGTGTCTGTTTTGATTAAATGAGTCGTTATTAAACATCTGAAGAGTGTCGGCCAGTATCAACAGCGGGCCAGATGTCAGTACATTTTCAAAAGAAGCCTCTGCCCAGCCCTCCTCAGGCCGTTTAATGATTACCAGCTCATTTGGCGTATTCCATGCCAGTCCACCATTTTCGGTATAAAGCTGCCGGTTTGGTGCCCCTCTTGCAATTATATCACCATCAACGCGCATAAAAACCACCGAACCACCCGCCCGTGTATCAAAAAAAGAGCCGTTTATGGCAATATCGGCTCCCGCCTGTTCGGCTAACGTACTGGTAAGAGCGAGTGTATCTTGTACGAATCCGATCTGTAAATCAGCATCGGTGCTGTCGAGCCATACCTCCACTAAATTAATGCTCTGTTTTGAGTCGTACAGATCATCTCCAAGATACGCTTTCCAATAAATCCCGGGACTTAACCGCTCGGTTTCCCACTCGAGGCTAAATCCTGCCTGCTCCATATTGCCTGGGGGCGGAGGGGGTAACTGGGCAACGGATGACCAAACGGAAGTAAAAGTCAGCGTAAGCAGAAATAAACTCTTTTTTAGAATCAAAACAGCAGGTTAGATTAAATGGTTGCACATCGAAAAATATACTTCGCACTACTCTGAAATAAAAATAACGGGTTCATGGTTTACCGGAAAATTGCAGGAATTTGCAATAAAACATTTCCTTCCTGCTTCCTGATGAAGCTTTATGGCAAGGCTTTTCTTTACTGGCTCGGTAATCGCTACTTCAGGCTTTAATACCACCATCTCAAAATGGCCGCTTCCGCTCTTCTCCTCACACATGGTTCCGATGGGTTCATCCCTATAGGAGGTAACAACAACATCATTTTCGGAACAGAGATGCAGGTACCACAGCATATGGCAGCACGAAATGGAAGCCAAAAAAAGTTCTTCCGGATTATATTTTGATGAGTCTCCCATAAATGAAGGATCTGAGCTTCCTGAAATCGCCGGTTTTCCTTTCGATTTTATCTGATGACTTCTGCTGTAAGAACGATAGCCTCTGGTTCCTGAACCAGAATTGCCTGTCCAGATAACGTCGGTTGTATAGGTATGAATATTCATAATGCGGATAAATCATTCATTGGTTATCGCTTAGTTTAATGAATTCATTTCATTTTTACATCGCTCTCAAACAGCCGGCAGAACCTGCGGTCTTTTGTTTAAAATTTCTTTTTTATTTCCATTGTTAAACGGATCAGATAAAAAAATTGAACATATCTGGCCTCTTTTATAACTCTATTCAAGCCATTAATTCTATTCTGTTTTTCGGGATTTGATTTTACCCAAACCGTTTACTTTCTGCTAAAAAATTATTTCAAAGGGTAACCTTGACCAGCATGTTGCGTAATGAAATGAAAGATCTGACGATTAATTTTCAAAATAGCTGAGCCATGAAATCAAAAAAAGTTTTACTGTTACTGATCGTGATAATCGTAGCCGGCGGAGGTATTTTTTACTACCTCAACGGGCAGTCGCAAGATGAGAAGAATAGCGAAGAACCACATGTTGTTGCCGAAATTGGCAGCGTGGTTGAAAAAGCCCTGGCTGTTGGGACTATTGAGCCGGACAACGAGATCGAAATAAAATCCAAAATTTCGGGTGTCGTAAAACAGATCTATGCACAGCCCGGGGATTTTGTTAGGGCGGGAGATCCGTTAATTGAAGTAAAACCTGACCCGACACCTCTTGAGCTTGCAGAGGCAAAAAGAAGCCTTGAGCGCACCGTATACGAAAAGGAAAATCTTTATACAGAGCTGGAGAGGATGAAAACTCTTCGTGAAAAGAACCTGATATCGCAGCAGGAGTACGACCGAACTGAACAACAGTACAAAGATGTAGAAGTACGCGAACAAATTAGCCGGGAGCGTCTTCAGCTGTTGGAAACAGGAAGAATCATGATGGATGACACTCTTATCGAATCTGTAATTCGGTCTCCAATTGATGGATATATCCTTGAAAAAATGGTGGATGTTGGTGAACCGGTTGTGCCCCTCACAACCTACCAGGCCGGAACAGCCCTGATGAGCCTTGCGGGAATGGACCAGCTTCTTTTTAAAGGTACCGTTGATGAAATTGATGTCGGCAAAATGATTGAGGGAATGCCTGCTGAAATAAAAATTGGTGCACTTCCCGGCCAAACCATTGCGGGTGAGGTATCCCGAATTTCACTGAAAGCTATACAGGACGATAACGCCACTGTTTTTCCGGTTGAAATCCGAATTACAGACACACGCGGAGTTACACTCAGAGCAGGATACTCTGCCAACGCCGATATTATTATCGAACAGGTTGAAAATGCCGTTACCATACCTGAAAGAGTGGTTGTGATGAGAGATGGAAAATCATTCATCGAGGTGCCCGGTTCACAACCCGGCGAACGCGTTGAAAAAGAGATAGAACTTGGCCTGAGCGATGCGATAACAGTGGTAGTAGAAGAGGGCGTGGAAGAGGGTGAGAAAATTCTTGAACGTCCCGCAAAAACACTCACCATTCGATAACAGTCGAGGAATAGATCCAAAGCCTGGTGCATTTATATGACGTTATTTAATCACATAACAGAGCTTTTTCGAAATCTGAACCAACAGCGGCTTCGTAGCTTCCTCACAATATTTGGAATTATGTGGGGTACGGCTACGCTGATTCTTCTACTTGCTTTTGGAATGGGCTTTCGGGATCAAACCGTGCTGAATATGCGTGGCATGGGAGATCAGCTTGCCATCATGTTTCCCGGCCAAACCACAAAAGCATTTGAAGGGTATGGAATAGGACGCCCTATCCGATTTAAAGAGGCCGATGCAGAGCTTCTTGATAATCAGATTCCGGATATAGACGTGGCCACACCTGAATATATGAGAAGCTTGCAGGTTTCGTATGGCCAAAAAAGAAGGAACTCATCCATTGGAGGAGTTCATCCTGTGTACCAGGATCTGCGTAACGTATTTGAGCAACCCGGGGGTCGGTGG
>Ga0209943_1002260_pt1 | contig 10715 bp, 10 predicted proteins | sample SalPonR1_B_D2_MG_FD_185698 | JGI IMG/M metagenome (GOLD analysis project Ga0209943, IMG submission 185698) | Salt pond soil microbial communities from South San Francisco under conditions of wetland restoration - Salt Pond MetaG R1_B_D2_MG... ... | reverse complement strand
CCAGCCAAATCCGGCAGGCTTTCACGATCATGGCAGGATTCATCGGCACAGACCGGCAAGGGCCGTTCGATCCCGCGCAGCGCCTCGTCATCGCCCGCTGGCAAAGGTTGCTCCACAAGGCTGACGCCCAGCCGCACCAGATGCGGGGCCAGATCGGCATAGACATCAGCACTCCAACCCTCGTTGGCATCCACGATGATCCGGGCCTTGGGCGCACCTGCGCGCACCGCCTCGACACGTGGCATATCGTCCGGCGTGCCCAGCTTGATCTTCAACAGCGGACGATGCGCATGCTGCGCCGCCTGATCGCGCATCTTTTCGGGCGTATCCAGAGACAGGGTATAGGCGGTAATCTCGGGCTCCGGCACGGGCAATCCGGCCAAGTCCCACACGCGTTTGCCGCTGCGCTTTGCCTCAAGATCCCAAAGCGCGCAATCCACTGCGTTGCGGGCCGCCCCGGCGGGCAGCAAGCCCTGCAATTCAAGACGATCGAAACGGGCGGGCAGGCTTTCGATTTGCGCGGTCACACTGTCCAACGTTTCGTCATACCGGGCATAGGGAACGCATTCGCCCCAACCGGTCACGCCCCCATCGCTTATACGCACCGTCAAGACCTGCGCTTCGCTGCGCGAGCCACGGCTGATCGTAAACACCTGTGCCAGCCGGAACACATCGCGTGTCACTGAAATGTCCACTTGCGCCCCCTTCATTGTTCCCAAAATACTCCCGCCGGAGGCATCCGACAGATACCCCCAAGCGCTGTCGTCAGATCACAGAGCGGCCAGCGCGTCCACCAGCTTGGCCGCGCCAAAGCGGTAAGGGTCGGTGGCCGGCAGGCCCATGCGGTCTTCGACTTCGGTCAGATAGGCGCGGGCCTCGTCCTCGCTCATGTGCTGGGTATTGACCGAAACGCCGACGACTGCACACGCGGGGTTGGCAACACGCGCCAGCGGCAGGGCGGTGTCACGCAGGTCTTCCAGCGACGGCAGTGTATAATCAGGCAGGCCGCGCATATGGGCACGCGTCGGTTCGTGACACAGGATCAGCGCATCAGGCTGCCCGCCATGGATAAGCGCCATGGTCACGCCCGAATAGGACACATGGAACAGGCTGCCCTGTCCTTCGATCAAATCCCAATGATCCGGGTCGTTGTCCGGCGTCAGCCATTCCACCGATCCAGCCATGAAATCGGCAACTACCGCGTCCAGCGGCACACCGTCGCCGGTGATCAGGATACCGGTCTGGCCGGTGGCGCGGAATGTCGCCTTCATCCCGCGCTCTTGCATGTCGCGTTCCATCGCCATGGCGGTATACATTTTCCCGACCGAGCAATCGGTGCCCACGGGCAGGCAGCGCTTGCCGCTGCGTGTCTTGCCGTCGGCAATCGGATAGTCCACTTCGGGCACGCGCACATCGTGCAGGGTCCGGCCGGTTGCCTTGGCCACGGCCACCAGATCGGGCTCATCGCGCAACAGGTTGTGCAAGCCCGCGGCCAGATCGAACCCTTCTTCCAGCGCGGTGACCAATACCTTTTTCCATTCCTTGGAAATCACTCCGCCCCGGTTTGCAACGCCGATCACCAGCGTTTTGGCGCCTGCCGCCTTGGCTTCGGCCAGGGTCATGTCGGTCAGGCCAAGGTCGGCACCGCAGCCCTCAAGCCGAAATTGCCCAACAGCATTGTCAGGGCGCCAATCGCGAATGCCAATCGCCACTTTGGCGGCCAGCATGTCGGGCGCATCACCCAGAAAAAGCAGATATGGGGTTTCGATCATTTCAGCACCTCTTGGGGGATTCGTGTTTCAACGCAGTGTCCTACGGACACGGCGCGAGATCATGTTTGATTTTGTCAAAGGCATCGCGATCAAAGCAAGAAAATTCGAATTTTACTCGATTTTAATCAAGGAATTTCTCATTGCCCGCACAGCTTGTCGGCAGTTCTGCCATAGGGCCGGGTAATACCGTCCTGAAAAGCAGGTTGCGGGGCTGTATGCAATTATATACCGATCACGCGATCTTTTGTGCAACTTTTGAAAAGAGGCCATACGCATGAGTTTCCGACTTCAACCCCCTGCCCCCGCACGCCCCAACCGCTGCCAATTGTTTGGCCCCGGGTCCAACGCCAAGCTGTTCGAGAAAATGGCGGCCAGCGCTGCGGATGTCATCAATATCGACCTCGAAGATTCGGTGGCGCCCACCGACAAGGATCTTGCCCGCAAGCAGACGATCGAGGCAATCAACACCGTCGACTGGGGCAAGAAATACCTGTCGGTGCGCATCAACGGCCTGGATTCGCCGTTCTGGTATCGCGATGTGGTCGATCTGTTGGAACAGACCGGGGATCGGCTGGATCAGATCATGATCCCCAAAGTGGGCTGTGCCGGGGATATCTACGCGGTTGACGCGCTTGTCACGTCAATCGAGGCGGCCAAAGGCCGGACCAAGCCGATCACCTTCGAGGTGATCATCGAATCCGCCGCCGGTATTGCCCATGTCGAGGAAATCGCCGCCGCCAGCCCGCGCTTGCAGGCGATGAGCCTGGGGGCAGCTGATTTCGCGGCGTCGATGGGTATGGCGACCACCGGCATCGGCGGCACGCAGGAAAACTACTACATGCTGCGCGAGGGCGAAAAATACTGGTCGGACCCATGGCATTGGGCGCAAACCGCCATCGTTGCCGCCTGCCGCACCCATGGCTTGTTGCCCGTAGACGGACCGTTTGGCGACTTTTCCGATGACGAAGGCTTCCGCGCGCAGGCGCGCCGTTCGGCGACATTGGGCATGGTCGGCAAATGGGCGATCCACCCCAAGCAGATCGCCCTGTCGAACGAGATCTTCACCCCATCAGCCGAAGCTGTGCAGGAAGCCCGCGAAATCCTGCAAGCCATGGAAGACGCCAAGGCCCGCGGCGAAGGTGCAACCACCTACAAGGGCCGGTTGGTTGATATCGCCTCGATCAAGCAGGCCGAAGTGATCGTCAAACAAGCCGAGATGATCGACGCCATGTAAGGCGCGATGCGCTGAAAATACAAAACCCCGGCAAGCACCGCGCCTGCCGGGGTTTTCTTGTTTCGTCTCAAAAAAAACGCGATTACGCCGCGTTCGGCAAAATTACGATTTCAACACGGCGATTGCGGGCTTTGCCTGCTTCGGTCAGGTTGTCCGCGACCGGTTGGTTTTCACCGCGCCCGAATGTCTGAATCCGTCCGAACGACACCCCGCCTTCCATCAGCACATCGGCAACGGCGTTGGCGCGGCGCTCGGACAGGCGTTGATTATACATGGCGTCGCCAGTGTTATCGGTGTGGCCCACGACCTGAACGGTCGAGTCGGGGTAGCTGCGCAAGCTGCTGGCCACTGCCATAAGATCGCCACGCAGGCCGGGTTGCACGCTCGAACTGTCGACGTCGAACAGGATGTCTTGTGGCAGGGTCACGATCAGCCGATCACCGGTATTGGTGATGCGCACGCGGTCATCGTCCAACTGCTGGCGCAGCTCGGCCTCTTGCTTGTCCAGAACATTTCCATAAACCGCACCGCCAGCAGCGCCCAGTGCGCCACCGATCAACGCGCCTTTGCCTTTGTCTTCGCTGACGATTGCGCCAAGACCAGCCCCAAGAACACCGCCCAATAGCGCGCCTTGCTTGGCTTTCTGGTTTGGATCCTGCGGCGAAAGCCTTGCGGGATCGGTACAGGCCGTGGCCGTAAACAGGGATGCCCCAGCCAGAAAAAGGATAGAGTGTTTCGCTCGGATCATATTACGTGCCTCTTTTTGCATGTCCCTCCAATCCAAGAGGGTTATGGATATGTTATGCAATAACACGCGCTTACCCAAGCCAAAACGACGGGGAAATAGGCAGCATTCCGCGCATTTTGGCCCTGCATAATGGCGCCCGTCACGCGTCGATCCGGGCGCTTTCCCATGCCAGAATTGCCCGCTTCACCGGCAGGCCCCAGTGGTACCCGCCAAGCCCGCCGGATTTGCGCAGCGCCCGGTGGCATGGGATGAGAAAGCTGACCGGATTGCGCCCCACAGCCGTGCCTACGGCGCGCACGGCGTTGGGGTTGCCGACCGCGCGCGCAATATCGGAATAGGTTGTCACGTGGCCTGTGGGCACGCGCAGCAAAGCCTCCCACACCTTGATCTGGAAGGGCGCGCCGATCATGTGCAGCGCCGCCTGCCCTTGCCCGCCAAACGCCGCGCTAACCCAGCCCGATATGGCGTTTGGTGCATTTGTAAACTCGGCCTCGGGCCAGCGGCTGGTCATGTCTTGCCATGCGGCGTCACGCCCGCATTCCTCGACAAAAGCCAAACCACACAGGCCCCTGTCGGTGCCCATGGCCAGAACATCGCCAAAGGGGCTTTCGAACCAGCCATAACGTATATCCAGCCCCGCACCACGCCGTGCATAGGCACCGGGGCTCATGGCATCCCAGCGCAGAAACAAGTCATGCAACCGACCGGTGCCTGACAAACCTACCGCATCGGCCGCCTCAAGCATGGTATGCCGCTCTGCCAACAGCGCCTTGGCGTGATCCAGAGTCAGATACTGCTGATACCGCTTGGGCGACACCCCGACCCAAGCCGAAAACAGGCGCTGAAAATGCGACGGACTCATTTGCATATCGCGGGCCAAATCCTCAAGCGTCAGGGGCGCATCCGACGTGTCGATCAGATCAAGCGCGCGGCGCATGACATGGTAATGATAGCTTTGTTGGGTCGTGTCGATCATGGCGTTTCCTTGCGCTGCACTGTTATTTTACGACCGGCAAAGCGATCACGCGACCCGAATGTTGCGCATTGCGCCCGTTCGGGGCATATGGGCGGGCATGGCCAAGCAACTTGACTATCACACAATACGCGAAATTTTCTCGCGGTTTCAGGCGGCTGATCCCGAACCCAAGGGGGAATTGGATCACGTCAACGCCTATACCCTTGTCGTGGCCGTCGCATTGTCGGCGCAGGCCACCGATGTTGGCGTGAACCGCGCCACGTGTGAGCTGTTCAAAGTGGCCGACACCCCGCAAAAAATGCTGGACTTGGGCGAAGAAGGGCTGATCGAGCATATCAAGACAATCGGCCTCTATCGCAACAAGGCCAAGAACGTGATCAAGCTGTCGAAAATTCTGGTCGACGAGTATAATGGCATCGTGCCCAATTCCCGCGCCGCGCTGCAATCATTGCCGGGTGTGGGCCGCAAAACCGCGAATGTGGTGCTGAACATGTGGTGGAGCTATCCCGCTCAGGCGGTCGATACCCACATTTTCCGCGTCGGCAACCGCACCGGCATCTGCCCCGGCAAGAACGTCGACGCGGTTGAGCGGGCCATCGAAGACAATATTCCCGTCGATTTCCAACACCACGCGCATCACTGGCTGATTTTGCATGGCCGTTACCATTGCAAGGCGCGCAAGCCGATGTGCCCCACCTGTATCATCCGTGACCTGTGCCAATTCGAGGATAAGACCCAATGACCCAATATCAGGCCGTCGGCATCGGCAATGCCGTTGTCGATGTCATCAGCCAAGCCGATGATCAATTTCTGACCCGCATGGGCATCGAAAAAGGCGTCATGCAACTGGTCGAGCAGGAGCGCGGCGCGTTCTTGTTCGAGCAAATGGAAAATCGCACGCAGATGCCCGGCGGCTCGGTCGCCAATACCATCGCCGGCTTGGGGGCCTTGGGGCTAAGCACAGGGTTCATTGGCCGCGTGCATGATGACGAATTGGGGCACTATTACGCGAACGCTATGACCCGTGAGGGCATTGATTTCGTCAACGCCCCGGTTGCCAATGGCGAACTGCCCACGTCGCGTTCGATGATCTTCGTGTCACCCGATGGCGAACGTTCGATGAATACGTACCTTGGCATCTCGTCCGAACTGGGCCCCGATGACGTGGACGACGACGTGGCTGGCGCTGCCGCGCTTTTGTTTCTTGAGGGCTATCTTTTCGACAAACCCAAGGGCAAAGCGGCGTTCCAAGCCGCCGCGCGCGCCTGTCGGGCCGGGGGCGGCAAAGCCGGGATCACGCTGTCCGATCCCTTCTGCGTAGACCGCCACCGCGCGGATTTCCGCAAATTGCTGGGGGAATTGGATTTCGTCATTGGCAACGAACATGAATGGAAATCCCTGTTCGAAACGGACGATCTGGGCGCGGCGCTTGAACAAGCGGCCAGTGAAAGCGGCCTTATCGTCTGCACGCGCTCGGGCCATGACGTGGTGATCACCAAGGGCGACGAAAGCATCAACGTTCCGGTCACCCCGATCACCCCGCTCGACACCACCGGGGCCGGAGATCAGTTTGCCGCCGGGTTCCTGTTCGGGCTGGCAACTGGCAAATCGCTGGAGGTCTCCGGGCGCATGGGCTGCATTGCCGCCGCCGAGGTCATCACCCATTACGGCGCCCGCCCCGAGGCGGATGTAAAGGCGATGTTCGCATCCGAGGGATTGATTTGAATTTTTGACGTCGGGCTTATGGCATTTGCCGGATTTGGGTATTTTCACCAAGAAAAAACCAAAAGGTGCGCCCCATCCCCAATCTCGGGACGCAGGGCGCACCGGAAAATATGCCTTGCCCGGTGGCGTCGTTCAGACCTTTGCCGATGCAAACCAACCAAAGCGCGGCGGCTTTTCCTTGGGCGGTCATCGGCTCCCCAGCCTGTACCGCACAACCATTCTAGGCAGAGGACGGTTAACAAAGCGTAAGCCGCTTTTTCTTGGTAAAAATACCCCGGGGGAGGCGTTGAAAATCCACGATTTTCAGCGTCGGGGGCAGAGCCCCCAATCACTGGTGTTTCAGCCGATCACTCACCCAGCTTGGCGTGGACCTCATCGAGATCAATCTCACCGATTGGCATCTTGTTGGACGGATCGTCAAAATCGTATTTGAACAGTTCGAAATCGCGGTGGTAGATTTCTTTCATCAAATGCATCGACAAATCGTCGAAATAATCTTCGACAGGGTGCGCGCGCTTTGGGCCATGCCCTTCAGATTCGTTGAAGCGCGGGATTGAGTCCAAATCCACCGGGTTCGGCGGGTTTGTGGCCTTCAATACTTCTTTCATGCCGTCGTTGAACTGTTCGGTCCAGAAGATATTGTCGTAGGCGCCACCATTGACGATAAACGTCGACACATGCCCCGACATGGCAGACCAATGAATGTCAGGCTCCATCGGGCGGCGCCAACGAATGGTATCGCGGGTGAACAACAAAAAGCGGCGAAAACTTTGAACTTGGTCAAAGTCCTGTTTGCCATCATCGCCGCCAACCTCGATCCCGTACTTTTGGATCAAAAGCGGCACCAACTTGCCGCGATAGCGTTTGCCATTCCGCTGAATTCCGCAAATTTTGTCAAAAAAGCTGGACAAGATACGCGTGTAGGGATTGCGCACACAGGTGAAAGCATAGGACGTGTGGGTTTTGACATTCGCCTTGATCAGCGCTTGGCTTTCATCGCGGGCCCATTTGTGCAGACCGTCGGTCGCATCATGGATATCGCCCTCAAAAAAAGTGCCGTGATCCGAGTAATACATGATCTGGCCGATGGTCGAACACGCGCATTTTGGCACGACCCTGTAGACCATGCTTTCGCTTTCGGTCATCCATGTTCCGGGAAATCCCATGCCCGTTACCTCTACCTGTTTTGCCACGTTGTCCGGGCTAAGCGTTACTAACCTGCTAAAAAAACCAAAGAAAGCCTGTTTATTCAACTGGTGTTCATGTCTATCACTGTAACCAGTGTTAGCAACCTTCAGTGTATTGTTTCCCAAATGGCGAAAATCGCGTTCATATTGCTGTGTCACAAGGATCCGGACGCGATCATCGGTCAGGCTAACATGCTGACCGCCGCGGGCGATTGCATGTCGATTCACTTCGATGCACGCGCAAAGCCCGAACATTATCAAAAAATCCGCAACGCCTTGGCGGACAATCCCAATGTGACATTCGCCCGAAAACGCATCAAATGCGGATGGGGCGAATGGTCTTTGGTGCAGGCCACGCTTTATGCGGTTGAAGCCGCCGTCGACGCATTTCCACGCGCCACGCATTTCTACATGCTGTCTGGCGATTGCGCCGCGATCAAATCCGCAGCCTATGCGCATGAGTTTCTTGACGCCAACGATGTCGATTTCATCGAAAGCTTTGACTATTTCGAAAGCGATTGGATCAAAACCGGCATGAAGGAAGAGCGGCTGATTTACCGCCATTTCTTTAATGAACGCACCCAATCAAAGCGCTTTTACGCCAGCTTCGCGCTTCAAAAACGCTTGGGCCTGACGCGTGACATCCCTTCGGACATTCAGATTCAAATCGGCAGCCAATGGTGGTGCCTGCGGCGCCGCACGATCGAGTGGATTTTGGATTTCACCCGCAAACGGCGCGACGTGATGCGGTTTTTTCGCACCACCTGGATCCCGGACGAAACATTTTTCCAAACCTTGGTGCGTCATGTCGTGCCGGAAAACGAAATTCGCACCCGCACACTGACCTTTCTGATGTTCACCGATTACGGAATGCCCGTGACCTTCTACAACGATCATTACGATCTGTTGCTCAGTCAGGATTTCCTGTTTGCCCGCAAGATCAGCCCCGAGGCCAAACAACTCAAAAAACGGCTTGGTGCGCTTTATGCCGATGACATGGCCGAGTTCAAAATCTCAAACGAAGGGCGAAGCCTGTTCAAATTTCTGAGCGGCCGGGGCCGGATCGGCCGCCGTTTTGCCAGCCGGTTTTGGGAAACCGAAAGCACCCTTGGCCGCGACCGCGAATTGATGATCGTGGTGTGCAAGAAGTGGCATGTCGCCAAGCGCCTTCTGGAGCAGGTCCGCCAAGTCGTTAATCTGCCCGCGATCGAATACCTGTTCAGTGAAGAAGATACCGATCTGCCTGATCTGGGGGGCATTCAGGCCACGCTTGGCAAACGCACGCGACACCGGCGCGCTTTGATGCGGATGCTGTTCGATTACTACGACACCGATCGCCTGTTGGTGTGCATCGACCCGGCCAGTCTGGATTTGCTGCACGATTTCGCAGGTGATCGATCAATCACCAAGATCATGGAAATCCAATGCCAGTTTTCCGATGACTACCTGATCGGTCACGCGATGCGCGTGGGGCTTGCAGGCGAACAAACACCGCCCGAGACATTAGAGCGTTTGCTGCCCACGATCCGCGGCGACATCAATTTCGAAAGCGACCGGATCCGCGATGCCGAGTTTGAAAACCATTTGATCCTGCGCGAGAGTGACGGCACCGAACAACATACCAAAATACTGGCGCGCTTCCTTGATATCCCCAAGGAAACTGCACAAGACGTGGCGCAAACCGATCACCTTTTCGCCGACTGAGGAGTGACCACATGACATATGCATATGACGATCAAAACATCTTTGCCAAAATTCTACGCGGTGACATTCCCAATGATACCGTTCTGGACACCGACCACAGCCTAGCCTTCAACGATATTCAGCCGCAGGCGCCGGTGCATGTTCTGGTGATCCCCAAAGGGCCCTATGTCTGCTATGATCATTTCGCCCAAACCGCCAGCGATGCCGAGATCCTCGATTACACCCGCACCATCGGCGAAGTGTGCAAACTGAAGGGGCTGGACCAAGACGGCTTTCGCCTGATTTCGAACGCGGGCGAACACGGCGTGCAGGAAGTGCCGCACTTGCATGTGCATATTCTGGCGGGGCGCCCTTTGGGCCGGATGCTGAAAAAGGCCTGACATTCACGCATACGCCCGCATCGTTTCCGACACGGGCGCAGCGGGGATAGACCGGGGCCGTTCCAAGACCGCCCCGGCACGGCGGTCACGCTCAACCGTCGGTCATGACCTCGGGCAGCGTGCCAGCCTCTTGGGCCGCCGCGATCTCGTCCTCGCTCAAGGCACCGTCAGAATTGGTGTCGACGCTCGAAAACATATCGGCCCCCGCGTCGGGATACACCGTCTGGAATTCCGACATCGAGACCATGCCATCCCCATCGGTATCCATGGTTTCGGCCATTGCAAAGCCAGGCGCGATCATAGCGGTAGCAAAAGTGGCAGCAGTAATTTTCTTGAACATTGGAAACATCCTTTTCCGGTTCGTGTTGACGAGGGTCTTTGCACCCTCTGGACCCGAAATTGCGGCTTGCGCCGGATGATGTCTGGGTCTTTGTCGAACCGCCCGCAAATATGCGGAATCAGGCTGAAAACGCTCGATTGTCTCGGCACAGGATCGCCACCCAACCGCCGCCTGACAATCTCCGGCGGGATACCGCTATAAAAGCTGCGCCTTTTCGGCAAAGACCCGCGCCAAAAGCACCTGTGCGACCCGTGGCACTAATCCGCCTTGGCGCGAATCGTCACCTCAGATCAGGCCAGCGACCGGTTTGATCATGCCAGTTTGCAGCCCGCGCCAATTGGTGATTGGCGCGTTCATGAAGCGGCGGGTTGCAGGGTGATCGGCCTCCAACACCCCCAAACGCACCAACAACGCCGCAATCGTGCATTCCGCCGCACGGGTGCCACCATCTTCGATTTTCAGCGCAATACCCAGCTTGCGGCCCGGAATGATCGCCACGAAAAAGGCCTCGGCCCCGGTTTTAAGCGCAACAGGCTCTTTGCAGGCGCGCATCAATTCGGTGCAGGCCCGCGTTTCGCCCGCGACCAATGCAGGGTGCGCCACCATGGCCTGCCACAGCCGCACCGCGGCGCTTTCGCGTGCGTTGCGT
>Ga0209943_1002249_pt1 | contig 10753 bp, 7 predicted proteins | sample SalPonR1_B_D2_MG_FD_185698 | JGI IMG/M metagenome (GOLD analysis project Ga0209943, IMG submission 185698) | Salt pond soil microbial communities from South San Francisco under conditions of wetland restoration - Salt Pond MetaG R1_B_D2_MG... ... | reverse complement strand
TCCTGACCCGCCTGAAGGAGCAGAGTGCGATATGAGACTGCCGGTCATGCTCTTTGCCGCCGGGTTCGGCACACGGATGGGCGCGTTGACCAAAGATCGCCCGAAGCCGCTGATCGAGGTCGCGGGAAAACCGCTCATCGACCACGCGCTCGACCTCGTCACCGCCTACGACCCGCCGCGCACGGTGGTCAACCTGCACTACCTGCCCGATCAGATCACCGCGCATCTGGCGGGGCGCGACGTCCTCTTCTCGCACGAAACACCCGACATCCTTGAAACCGGCGGCGGCCTGCGTGCCGCCTTGCCGCTCCTCGGCCCCGGGCCGGTCTTTACCATGAACACCGACGCGGTCTGGCGCGGCCCCAACCCACTTTCGCTACTGGCCGACGCGTGGCACCCTGAACAGATGGACGCGCTACTCCTCTGCATCCCCAGGGCACAGGCCATCGGCCATTCCGGCACCGGGGATTTCCGGATCGCCGAGGACGGGCACGCCACGCGCGGCCCCGGCCTGATCTATTCCGGCGTGCAGATCATCAAGCCCGACCTGCTGCACGAGATCGACGACCCCGCCTTTTCGCTCAACCTCCTCTGGGATCGGATGCTGGCCAAGAGCCGCCTCAGCGCCCTGCCCTATCCGGGCCAATGGTGCGACGTCGGCCATCCCGACGGCATCGCTCAGGCCGAGGCGATGCTGGACAACCGCGATGTTTGACCCCTCAGACACCCCCCGCGTCTTCGGCCTCGCCCCCGGCGTGGACTTTCCGCGCGCGCTGGTCGAGGGGCTGCGCGCCCGCCATGCTGGTCAGCCGCCCGAGGCGCTGGCCCGCGTCACCCTCATCGTCAACACCCGCCGCATGGCCCGCCGGATCCGCGATCTCTTCGATCAGGGGCCGCCCTGCCTGTTGCCGCGCATCAGCCTGGTCACCGATCTCGGCGAGATGTGGGATCTCGCGCATATCCCCGACCCGGTGCCGCGCCTGCGCCGACGGCTGGAACTGGTGCAACTGATCTCGACCCTGCTCGACACTCAGCCCGACCTTGCCCCGCGCAGCGCGATCTTCGATCTCTCCGACAGCCTCGCCGGCCTGATGGACGAAATGCACGGCGAAGGCGTGCCGCCGCAGGTGATCGAGGATCTCGACGTCACCGATCAATCCGGCCACTGGGCGCGGATAAAATCGTTTTTGGGCATAGTTCGTCACTATTTCGAGGCCGATCCCGAGAACCCGGACGTCGAAACCCGGCAACGCCTTGTGATCGAACGGCTGGCCGATCTCTGGGCGCAAGACGCGCCGCAATCGCCGATCATCGTCGCAGGCTCCACCGGCTCGCGCGGGGCGACGCAACTCCTGATGCAGGCGGTGGCACGCCTGCCCCAAGGCGCGGTGATACTGCCCGGATTCGATTTCGACGCGCCCGCCCATGTCTGGGACGCGCTCGCCGATCCGATGACCTCCGAGGACCACCCGCAATACCGCTTCGTCCGGTTCGCACAAGGCGCGGGCATCGCCCCGCAGGACGTATCCCCATGGTCCGACGACACCCCCCCGCACCCCGCACGCAACGCGCTCGTCTCGCTTGCCCTGCGCCCCGCGCCGGTCACCGATCAATGGCTGCGCGACGGGCCGAACCTGCGCGACCTCGCCCCCGCGATAGCCGATGTCACCCTGATCGAGGCGCAATCGACCCGCACCGAGGCGCTCGCCATCGCGATGCGTGTGCGGCAGGCCGCCGAGGACGGCCAGACCGCCGCCCTCATCACGCCCGACCGCACGCTCAGCCGCCAGGTCACCGCCGCGCTCGACCGCTGGCACATCCTGCCCGACGACAGCGCCGGTCAGCCGCTGCACCTCTCCCCGCCAGGCCGGCTCCTGCGGCATGTGGCCGACCTCTTCCGCCACCCGCTCAGCGCCGAGGCGCTGCTGACCCTGCTCAAGCACCCGCTTACGCATCAGGGCAGCGCGCGCAACGATCACCTGCGCCTGACCCGCGATCTGGAACTGCACCTGCGCCGCAACGGGCCGCCCTACCCGACCCGCAAAAGCCTGACGGAATGGATCAAGGACGACCCCGACCCGTTCCTTGTCGATTGGGTCGACTGGCTCTGCGATTGCTTCACCGACCGCGCCCAGCCCGACGATGCCCCGCTCGACACCCGCGTCGAGGCGCATGTCACACTCGCCGAACGCATCGCGCAGGGCTGTATCGGGGACGGCTCCGGCACACTCTGGCAGAAAGAAGCCGGACAGGACGCGCAGAAACTTATCGACTCCCTGCGCGACGAGGCGGGCGTCGCGGGCGCCCTCAACGCGAGCGACTATGCCAGCCTCTTTCACAGCATCCTCTCCGGGGAAGAGGTCCGCGACCCGACCGAACCGCACCCCCAAATCCTGATCTGGGGCACGCTCGAGGCGCGGGTGCAGGGCGCCGACCTGCTGATTCTCGCCGGTCTCAACGAGGGCAGCTGGCCCGAGGCCCCCAAGCCCGACCCCTGGCTCAACCGCGCGCTGCGCCATCAGGCCGGGCTCTTGCTGCCCGAACGCCGCATCGGCCTCTCGGCGCATGATTTCCAGCAGGCCATCGCCGCGAAAGAGGTCTGGCTGACCCGCTCCGTGCGTTCCGACGATGCCGAAACCGTGGTGTCACGCTGGCTCAACCGCGTGCAGAACCTGCTTTCGGGCCTGCCCGGTCAGGGCGGCCCCGAGGCGCTCACCGTCATGCGCGCCCGCGGGCAGGCCTGGCTCGATCAGGTCACCGCGCTGGAATCGCCAGGCGAGGTGCCGCGCGCCCCGCGCCCGGCCCCGGCCCCGCCCGTCGCCGCGCGGCCCGCTCACCTCAGCGTCACGGAAATCAAGCGCCTGATCCGTGACCCCTACGCGATCTATGCGCGCCACGTTTTGCGTCTGCGCCCGCTCGATCCGCTGATGAAACTGCCCGACGCGCTCTTGCGCGGCACCGTCTTGCACGAGATTCTGGAGCTGTTCGTCAAACACGCCCTCGACCACCCGGAAAAGAACACGCGCGAGGCTTTGCTCGCAATTGCAGAGACTGTTCTGGCTCAAAACGTCCCATGGGGCGAGGCACGCGCGCTCTGGCTCGCGCGGCTGGAGCGGGTCGCGGACTGGTTCATCGAAACCGAAGCAGAGCGCCGCGCACAAGCCACGCCTGCGCGATTCGAGGAGAGGGGCCGCGCCGAGATCCCGGAACTCGGATTCGCCCTCTCGGCCAAGGCCGACCGTCTTGACCTCGACGCCCATGGCCGGATGCATATCTACGACTACAAGACCGGCACGCCGCCCACGGCCAAGGAACAAAAGAGTTTCGACAAGCAATTGCTGCTTGAGGCCGCGATGGCAGAACGGGGCGGCTTTGGCGAGATTGGCCCGGTCAAGGTCATGCGCGCCGCCTTCATCGGGCTGGGCAGTACCCCAAAGGAAGTCTTCGCCCCGCTTGATGAAGAACCACCCGATCAGGTCTGGTCAGAGTTCAAGGAGCTGATTTCGGCCTATTCAGTGCCGCATAAGGGATATGTCGCCCGCCGCGCCATGCACAGTTCCGAGGATCGCGGCGATTACGATCAGCTTGCTCGCTTCGGTGAATGGGACGTGACCGATCCCCCGGATGAAAGCGAGGTGGGCCAATGACCGTACGCGACGCCGCCACGCAGGCGCAGGTCGATGCCGCGCGGCCTGACCTCTCGACATGGCTCTCGGCCAATGCCGGATCGGGCAAGACCCGCGTGCTCACCGACCGTGTCGCGCGGCTCCTGCTCGACGGGGTCAATCCGCAGCATATCCTCTGCCTCACCTATACCAAGGCCGCCGCCAGCGAGATGCAGAACCGCCTGTTCCAGCGGCTTGGCGCATGGGCGATGCTAGGCAATCGCGATCTCTCGGACGCGCTGCGTGAGTTGGGTCATGAGGCCACGATCGACGATGACACCCTGCGCCGCGCCCGTCGCCTTTTTGCCCAGGCGATCGAGACCCCCGGGGGCTTGCGTATCCAGACCATCCACTCCTTCTGCGCCGCCCTCCTGCGCCGCTTCCCGCTCGAGGCGGGCGTCTCGCCGCAATTCACCGAGATGGAAGATCGCACTGCCCGCCTGCTCCGCGCCGAGATCGTCGAGGACCTGGCCGCCGGCCCGCAGGCTGACGCTCTTTATGCCATTGCACGGCACTATTCCGGCGAAACCCTCGATGATCTGACGTCCGAGATCACCCGCCACCGCAGCGGCTTCGCCCGCCCGATCCGCGAGGCTGATCTTGCCACCGCCTTCGATCTGCCAGAGGGCACAGACATGGCCGAGATCGAGGCGCGCGTGTTCCTTGGTAATGAATGCACTCTGCTTGACCAACTGATACCAGCGCTTCAGGCAGGCTCCGCCAACGACGTCAAGGCCGCGGCCAAACTCTCGCGGATCACCACCCTCGACCACCGTGCCCTGCCAATCCTCGAGGATGTTTTCCTCACCGGCGCTAGCGCAAAGTCCCCGTTTTCCGCCAAGATTGGCTCTTTCCCAACCAAGGCGACGCGCGAGAACCTCAGCACCGTGATCGACCAGATCGAGCAATGGATGCAGCGGGTAGCAGACACCCGCCAGACTCGCCTTTCCTTTCTCGCACTCCAGAAAACCCGCGCCCTGCACGCCTTCGCCCGCGCCTTCCTGCCCGCCTATGAACAGGCCAAGCAACTGCGCGGCTGGCTCGATTTCGACGATCTCATCCTGCGCGCCCGCGATCTGCTCACCGATCCCGCCGTCGCCGCCTGGGTGCTCTACCGGCTCGATGGCGGCATCGACCATATCCTTGTCGACGAAGCGCAGGATACCAGCCCGGTGCAATGGCAGGTCATCGAACGGCTGGCACAGGAATTCACCAGCGGGCAGGGTGCCCGCCCCGACACCCGCCGCACGATCTTTGTCGTCGGCGACAAGAAACAGTCAATCTATTCCTTCCAGGGCGCCGATCCCCGCGAATTCGACCGCATGCAGCGCGACTTCGGCGCGCGGCTGGAAAACACCGGCACACCGCTGCAATCGCGGGTGCTGGCCTATTCCTTCCGCTCGTCCCGCGCGATCCTGACCACTGTCGATTGCTGCTTCGATCAAAGCCAAGAAAGCGGTTTTACGCCGGAAGAGGGTCACAAAGCGTTTTTTGAGGCCCTCCCCGGCCGCGTCGATCTCTGGCCCCTGATTGAGAAGCCCGAGCGCGAGGAGCCCCCCGCCTGGCACATGCCGGTGGACGTGCAGGCCACCAACCACCCCGCGATCGTCCTGGCCCGGCAGGTCGCCGCCGAGATGCGCGGCATGCTCGACCGGGGCGAGACGATCCCCGACAAGGACGGCTTTCGCCGGCTACGCCCCGGCGATTTCCTGATCCTCGTGCGCCGCCGCTCGACGCTCTTTCACGAGATCATCCGCGAATGCAAGGCGCAGGGCCTGCCCATAGCCGGGGCCGACCGGCTGAAGGTCGGCGCGGAACTCGCGGTGCGTGATCTGGCCGCGCTGCTCTCCTTCCTCTCGACGCCCGAGGATGACCTGTCGCTCGCCACCGCGCTGAAATCCCCACTTTTCGGCTGGACCGAAGCGCAGCTTTACGACCTCGCCCGCCATCGCAGCCAGCGTTACCTCTGGCAGGCCCTGCGCGACCGCCGCGCAGAGTTTCCCGCCGTGATGGAGATCATCGACGACCTGCTCAATCACGTCGATTACCTCCGCCCCTATGAGCTGATCGAGCGCATTCTCACCCGCCATGACGGGCGGCGCAAACTCCTCGCCCGCCTCGGGGCCGAGGCCGAAGACGGCATCGACGCGCTCCTCTCGCAGGCCATGGCCTATGAGCAGCGCGCCGTCGACAGCCTCACCGGCTTCCTCGTCTGGATGGAAACCGACGATCTGGAGATCAAGCGCCAGATGGACAGCGCCAGCGACCGGATTCGCGTGATGACCGTGCACGGCGCCAAGGGGCTGGAGGCACCGGTGGTGATTCTGCCCGAAACCGGCGCCTGGCGCGCCTCGCCCACGCCGCAGATCGTTGCATCGGGTGACGTGCCGCTCTGGACAGGCCTCGCCCCCGACATGCCCAGCACGATCCGCGACGCCGTCGATCAGCGCCGCGCCGCGCAAGAAGCCGAGCGCGACCGCCTGCTCTATGTCGCGATGACCCGGGCCGAGAAATGGCTGATCGTCGCGGCGCATGGCGATCTCGGATCAAGCGGCACCACCTGGTACGAGAAGGTCGCACGCGGGATGGAGGCGGCGGGCGCCACCGCCCACAGCTTTGCCCAAGGGCACGGCCTGCGCCTGCAACACGGGCTTTGGGCCGGAACAGAGACGAAATCGGACGCAGATCAGACGCCCCGCCTCTCGCCCCTCGCCCCCGTGTTCGAGCGTCTTGCACCATCGCCGCCGGCGCGCATCAAGACGCTCAGCCCCTCCACCGATCTCGGCGGCGACAAGGCGCTGCCGGGCGAACAGGGCCTTGATGAAGAGGCCGCCAAGCGTCGTGGCCGCCAGGTGCATCGCCTGCTCGAGTTCCTGCCGCAGGTGCCCGCCCCGGACTGGCCATCGACAGCGGCCCGCCTTCTCTCCAACGGCCCCGATGCGGCAATGGGCGAGGAACTTGCTCTCCTGCTGGCCGAGGCCGAAAAGGTCCTGACCCGGCCCAGCCTCACCCCGCTTTTCGCCGGTGATGCCCTGACCGAGGTGGCGATCACCGCCGACCTTCGCACCGCCCGCCTGCATGGCGTCATCGACCGGCTGATCCTCGCCCCCGATCATGTCATGGCGGTGGATTTCAAGACCAACGCGCTGGTCCCCGACACCGTGGCCGACTGTCCCGACGGCCTCTTGCGGCAGATGGGCGCCTATGCCCACGCCCTCGGCACACTCTACCCCGACCGGCGCATCGAGACGGCGATCCTCTGGACCCGCACCGCCACCCTCATGCGCCTCCCGCACGAGAGCGTGACTGCGGCCCTCGATTCCGCCGGGATCGCTTGACGCGACCGGTCCGGCTCCATAGGTTCAGCGTCGAAACCCTGACCGCTAGGAGACATGCAAATGGCCACCGTTGCCGTAACCGACGACACATTCGATGCCGAGGTGAAGAATTCCGATATCCCCGTCGTGGTGGATTTCTGGGCCGAATGGTGCGGCCCGTGCAAGCAGATCGGCCCGGCCCTCGAAGAGCTGGCGACCGAGATGGAAGGCAAGATCAAGGTCGCCAAGGTCGATGTCGACAGCAACCCGAATTCCGCCGTCGCCATGGGCGTCCGCGGCATTCCGGCGCTCTTCATCTTCAAGAATGGCGAAGTCATCTCGAACCGCGCCGGGGCCGCCCCCAAGGCCGCGCTTCAAAGCTGGATCGAAGACAGCATCTGAAGCCTTCAGAACACCTCGTGGATTGGGGTCGCGCAGCGCGCGGCCCCTTTTCTTTGCCACCAAAACGCGCATGATCGCCGCATGACCCTGACCAATTCCGATATCGCCGAGCTGATCACGCTGCGGCATGATCTGCACCGCCACCCCGAGATCTCGGGCGAGGAGGTTGAGACCGCGCACCGCATCACCACGGCGCTCGCTGCCGCGCCGCCCGATACCCTGCTGACCGGTCTCGGCGGTCACGGTGTGGCAGCGGTCTATACCGGGGCCGAAGGCGGCCCGACGGTGCTCTTCCGCTGCGAACTCGACGCCCTGCCGATTGAGGAGCAGGGCGATCTGCCACACCGCTCGACCTGTTCGGGCAAGGGGCATCTTTGCGGCCATGACGGGCATATGACGGTAATGATGGGGCTCGCGCGGCTCCTGTCGCGCCACCGCCCGGCGCGCGGCCACGTCGTGCTGCTCTTTCAACCGGCCGAGGAAACCGGGGCAGGGGCCGCCGCCGTGCTGGCCGACCCGGATTTCGAGACTATTACGCCTGAATATGCCTTTTCCCTGCATAATATGCCGGGCTTGCCTATGGGCCATGTCGGCCTCATCCCAGGCCCGGTCAACTGCGCCTCACGCGGCATGGCCGTCACACTCACCGGCAAATCCGCGCACGCGTCAGAGCCGGAAAACGGCACCTCACCGATGGCGGCCCTCAGCAGCCTCATGCCGCAGCTGACCGCGCTCAGCCACGGCACACCGCAGGATACGGGTTTCACCCTCGCCACAGTGACTCACGCACAAATGGGCGCGCCCGCCTTCGGCATCGCCCCGAGCGAGGCCACGCTCTATGTCACGCTGCGCACCCTGACCGATGATCGCATGGCCGCGCTGTGCGAGGCCGCCGAAACGCTGGTAGAGGAGATGGCCAAGGCGCATGGCCTGACCCACACGACTACCTATCACGACATCTTCGCCCATTGCGAAAACCATCCGGATGCGACCCAAATCCTGCGCAATGCGCTCGACACGCTCAGCATCGTGCATGACGACAGCGGCCTGCCGATGCGCGCCTCCGAGGATTTTGGCCGCTTCGGCCATGTGGCCAAATCCGCCATGCTGTTCCTCGGCGCGGGCACCGATCACGCCGCGCTCCACAATCCCGATTACGACTTTCCGGACGATCTCATTCCCATAGGCACGCAGATCTTTCACCGCGTCGCGCGCGACCTGCTGGGGTGACGTCGCCCTTGCACCCATCTCCCGCCCCTTCCATATAGGGCGGATCAGAACGGAGGCCCTGACATGAGCGATTTTCCCGGTTGGCACGGCACCACCATCATCGGTGTGCGCAGGGGCGGCGAGGTCGTCGTCGCAGGCGACGGGCAGGTCAGCCTTGGCCAGACCGTGATCAAGGGCAGCGCCCGCAAGGTGCGCAGGCTCAGCCCCGGCGGCTATGACGTGGTCGCGGGCTTCGCCGGCTCGACGGCGGATGCCTTCACCCTGCTGGAACGGCTCGAAAGCAAGCTCGAGGCCACCCCCGGCCAACTCCAGCGCGCCTGCGTCGATCTCGCCAAGGACTGGCGCACCGACAAGTACCTGCAAAAGCTGGAGGCAATGCTGATCGTCACCGACGGCGATCAGCTCTACGTCATCACCGGCGCGGGCGATGTGCTCGAGCCCGAGCACGACATCGCCGCCATCGGCTCCGGTGGCAATTTCGCCCTCGCAGCGGCCCGTGGCCTCGCGGAGAAAACCGACCTCTCCGCCGAAGACATCGCCCGCAAGGCCATGTCCATCGCCGCCGATATCTGCGTCTACACCAACGGCAACCTGACAGTGGAAAAGATTGGCGGCTGACAGCACGCGCCGTCAACCGCCCTTACCAAGGCCACTGGTCACCGCACCTCTTAGTTCAACGTCGCCACACCCAATGGAACGTTGAACTTTTCACACCAGATCCACACCTCGTTGACACCGTCGATGTTCATCCCGGCCGGAACCTCGTAGCTCTGCGCGCCGGAATTGCGGCCCAGCTTGCCCAGCAACGTCGCGGGGTCATAGCCGTCGCGGCCCAGCGCCACCTTGGGATCCGGCGCACCATCGAATTCGAAATCCGATTGCAGCTCGACATAGGTCTTGCCGCCCTTGGTCACGAGCTTCACCTGCCCGCTGGTCACATGATTGCTCTTACCGGTGAACGTGCCGCCCCGGCTCTCTCCGGCCAGGGTCGGCCCGGCCAGCATCACGGCCCCGAACGCCGCCGAAACGGCCATGAAATCACGGCGAGTGTGCATTTGGTTTGTCCTTCCAACTGTTACGGTACGCCATATTTAAACAACTTCCCGCAGGCGGAAACCCACCTGACCGCCTAGTGATCGGCCGTTAGAGTTTCGTGTACCCGGTTGCGTTTTTCGCCACGGCATATACCTACGTCTGAACCGACCTTCAGAAAGGCCCGCCATGACCGACCTGACCCCGCGCGAGATCGTCTCGGAGCTCGACCGTTTCATCATCGGCCAGAAGGACGCCAAGCGCGCCACCGCCGTCGCCCTGCGCAACCGTTGGCGCCGCAAGCAGCTGGCGGATGACCTGCGCGACGAGGTCTACCCCAAGAACATCCTGATGATCGGCCCCACCGGCGTCGGCAAAACGGAAATCTCCCGCCGCCTTGCCAAACTCGCCCGCGCCCCCTTCATCAAGGTCGAGGCCACCAAGTTCACCGAGGTCGGCTATGTCGGCCGCGACGTCGAGCAGATCATCCGCGATCTCGTCGACAGCGCCATCGTCCAGACCCGCGACTACATGCGCGAAGACGTCCGCACCCGCGCCCAACACGCCGCCGAGGAACGCGTCATCACCGCCATCGCCGGGGAAGACGCCCGTGAGGGCACGCGCGAGATGTTCCGCAAGAAACTCCGCGACGGCCTGCTTGACGACACCGAGATCGAGATCGAGATCGCCGACATCTCCAACCCATTGGGCACGATGGACATTCCCGGCCAGCCCGGCGGCCAGATGGGGATGATGAACCTCGGCGATATCTTCGGCAAGGCGTTCGGCAACCGCACCACCACCAAGCGCATCACCGTCGCCGACAGCCACGATCTCCTGGTCAGCGAGGAGGCCGACAAGCTCCTCGATGATGAGGCCGTCACCCGCACCGCGCTCGACTCCGTCGAACAGAACGGCATCGTCTTTCTCGACGAGATCGACAAGGTCTGCGCCAAATCCGACGCGCGCGGCGGCGATGTCTCCCGCGAGGGCGTGCAGCGCGACCTGCTGCCGCTGATCGAGGGCACCACCGTCTCCACCAAGCACGGCGCGGTCAAGACCGACCATATCCTCTTCATCGCCTCGGGCGCCTTCCACATCGCCAAA
>Ga0209943_1002248_pt1 | contig 10755 bp, 10 predicted proteins | sample SalPonR1_B_D2_MG_FD_185698 | JGI IMG/M metagenome (GOLD analysis project Ga0209943, IMG submission 185698) | Salt pond soil microbial communities from South San Francisco under conditions of wetland restoration - Salt Pond MetaG R1_B_D2_MG... ... | reverse complement strand
TGCCGGTGAGTGCCTCGCGAACCTCCTCGAGCTTGAATGGTTTGATCGTTGCGATGATGAGTTTCACGTCTTCCCCTTTCGGTTGGCGCGCGTGATCCGTGCGCTTTGCAGGTGCAGAAAAATCACTCTGCCCCCGCTCGGGAAGGGAAATGCGGGCTTTTCGGCACCGGGAGGTCGGGCGAATGTTTAAAATTTAGGCGAAAAGGTTTGAATGCGGTCTTTTTGTGCAAGGTCAGGATGCACGGGTCGGGGGCATGGGTCTCTACATTGCCGCGCAGCCGCGCTAGACTGCGCACAACACGAAACGCGGCCGGGCAGGGCAGGCATGGGCAAATCAGGACGACGCAAACCGCCGCTCGCGGCACCGAAACGCGCACGCACAGGCACAAGCCGGGCGCGCAAGAGCCCGCGCCGCGCGGCCCGCAAACGGTCGCGCAATCCGCTGGTGCGGCTGGTTCGGGCGGTGCTCGGGTTCGTCTGGCGGCTGGTCTGGGCGATCGGCTGGCGCACCGGCGTGGTGACCCTGCTCATCGCCGCGCTTGCGGTGGCCTATACCTACACGACACTGCCCGCCTACCAGACGCTGATGGACGGGCGCGCGCGCGGCTCGGTTACGCTGCTCGACCGCGAGGGCGAGGTGTTCGCCTGGCGCGGGCACCAGTTCGGCGGCATCGTCACGACGGACACCGTGAGCCCGCACCTCCGCGATGCCGTCATCGCCACCGAGGACCGCCGCTTCCGCTACCATCCCGGCGTCGATCCCATCGGCATCGCCAGCGCCATCCGCATCAACCTGAGCGCCGGGCGCGGGCCGCTCTCGGGCCATGGCGGCTCGACCATCACGCAACAGACCGCCAAGCTCCTGTGCTTCGGCGAGGAATACGACGAGAGCCGCTGGGACAGCGAGGCCGACTACGTCTCCTACTGCCGCCGCAGCTCGATCTGGCGCAAGGTGCGCGAGGCGGTCTACGCGATGGCGATGGAGGCGAAATACACCAAGGATCAGATTCTAACGATCTATCTCAACCGCGCCTACCTCGGGGCCGGGGCCTACGGGGCCGAGGCCGCCGCGCAGCGCTATTTCGGCAAGTCCGCGGCCGAGCTCGATGCGGCGGAGGCGGCGATGATCGCAGGGCTTCTCACCGCGCCCTCGACGCTCGCGCCCACGGCCAACCTCGAACGCTCGCAGAACCGGGCTTCGGTGGTCATCGGGCTGATGCAGCGGCAGGGCTATCTCGACGCGGCGGCCGCCGAGGCGGCGCTCAGCCGTCCCGCGCAACTCTCGGAGGCGGCAGAGCAGCAGGCGGGCGGCTATTTCGCCGACTGGGTGATGAGCGCGGGCCCTGAATTCCTGACCCGCGACACCACCGAGGATGTCGTCATCCGCACCACGCTCGATCCGCGCATCCAGCGCGCCGCGGAGGCGGCGATGACGCGCGTGTTTTCCGATAAGGTGCGCGAGGGATCGAAGGCGCAGGCGGCCATCGTGGTGATGTCGGCGGACGGCGCGGTGCGCGCGATGGTCGGCGGGCGCGACACTACCGCCATCGGTGCCTTCAACCGCGCGATCATGGCCAAGCGCCAGACCGGTTCGGCCTTCAAGCCCTTCGTCTACGCCACCGCGCTCGAGCTGGGGCTCGATCCCGGCACCGTGGTGGTGGACGAGCCCTATTGCCTCGACATCCCCGGCTCGGGCCGCTGGTGCCCCGAGAACTACACCCGCGACTACAAGGGCCGGGTGACGCTCACGCAGGCGCTGGCGCAGTCGCTCAACATCCCCGCGGTCAAGGTGTCCGAACGCGTGGGCCGCGACAAGGTGCGCCGCGTGGCGGGCGATTTCGGCATCGAGAGCGATCTCGCCGACGGCCCGGCGCTGGCGCTCGGCGCATCCGAGAGCACGCTGTTGGAGATGACCGGTGCCTATGCGGGCATCCTCAACGGCGGCTCGTCGGTGCGGCCCTACGGCATGACCGACCTGCGGCTGATGGGCGAGGACAGCTCGTTGATGTCGCGCCGGACCGGCATCGGCGAGCGGGTGGTCCGCGAGGGCGCGGCGCGCAAACTCATCTACATGATGAGCCGCGTGGTCGAGCAGGGCAGCGGGCAGCGTGCGCGCCTGCCGGGGCGCGAGGCGGCGGGCAAGACCGGCACCACGCAGGCCGCCCGCGACGCCTGGTTCCTGGGCTTCACCGCCGATTACGTGGCCGGCATCTGGATGGGCTATGACGACAACACGCCGCTCACCGGGGTGACGGGCGGCGGCCTGCCCGCCGAGATCTGGCACGAGACGATGACCCGCGTCCACGAGGGTCTGCCGGCGAGGTCCCTCCCGATGGACCGTCCCGTCCGGCGCGATCCCGAGCCGCTCCCCGGTGCCCGCGCGCCGGCGGCGGGCGGCAACCCGATCGAGACACTCCTGCGCAGCCTGTTCGGGAATTAGGGTGCAGGAAAGGTCGGGTATTGGCAGCGGATTCAACTGGTTGCGGCAACACCCTCAGATAGTTTCTCTGCCGGGGTCCGATATTGCAAGGTCTCGCGCGGGCGTGCGTTGCGTTGTCTGGCAATCGCGCTCAGCCTGGCTTGTGAATGGACCGAGAGGTCGGTGGCCCGTTGCAGATACTTCCTCAGCAGCCAGTTGGTGTCTTCGTTCGAGACGCGCCGCCATGGCGCGCGCAAACCGCAGAAGAAGCCCCCGATATCCGCGGCCATGGCAAGGCGGGGATGATCGGCCATTTCACGGCCGCGCTCCCAGGCCAGAGATGTGCAGAGCTCACCTGCCTGTTTCCCGGCCTGTCCGATCAGCGCCGGGATCACGCTCTGCATATCCTTGTTGGCGATCTTGATCAGCGTGACAAAGCGGGAGTGGCACCCGAACGGGGTGGCGACCGGTCGATCTCATCGACCCGCACCGCTGCCCGCGATGCCGTATCTCCGGGAGGAACAAGGCGCGCTCGCGCGCCGCCGCGCATCGACGGGCCGCGCCCGGGCGGGCGCTCTTACACCGTCCAAGACCGCACGATCGTCGCCGTATCCTGCACCATAGAGTAACGGTCACAACCGTTTGAGCGTCCCGCACGGTCGAGCCCTTGCGCGGCTCTTCAACCGGCATGTTGAACATCCGCTCAACGCCAAGAATGCCACCGTGCAAAAGGGCCGGCCCGCATCCGGACCGGCCCTCTCTTGTCACGCGCAACGCGGCTCAGGCATTACCGCCCACGATCCCGTCGGCGCGGGCGAAGAGGTCTTCCCACCGCTTCTTCTCGTTGGGGGCACGCAGGTTGGCCTCCTTGAGGCTCTCGTAGTTGACCGAGGCGTCGCCCACCAGGATCAGCCCCGCCATGCCGAGCGCCTTGTGCGGCTGGCAGTAATAGCCATAGGCGCCCTCGGCATCGACCACCACCTCGGCATCCTTGTTGATCCGCGTCTTCCAGCCCTCGGCACCGTCGGGGAGCATGTCGTCATAGGTGACGGCGTTATGCGCCGGATCGACCGAGAGAAACCGGATCGTGTCGCCCGGCTGTGCCTCGACGATGTCGGGGTGGAACACCATCCGCTCGTTGCTGTCGGGGTGCTTGTTGAGCATCTGCACCTCGTGCACCGTGCCGGTGGCGCGGGCACCGCCCGGGAGAATCGCCGTGGCGGCGGTGGCCCCGAGGAGGCTCATCGTGGTCCGTCTGGTGAGTTTCATCCTGTCTGTCTCCTTTTCGCGTCCCGCCATGCGGACGGGACGCCGGTTGCATGGCTGGCAGGGCGGCGGCACGGGGCCGCCCGCCCGGCTTGCAGGTCAGGAGCTAGCGTTGGGGCTGGCACATCAAGGCACCGGGACAGCCTGTCGCGGGGCCGGGCGTCAGGATGCCCTCAGGCCACCGCATGCGCAAGCGCGCATTGCTTCCACAGCACCGTAAGCGCCGATACCAGATGGTCGATATCGGCATCCGAATGCAGCGGACCGGGGGTGAAGCGCAGCCGCTCGGTGCCCTTTGGGACGGTGGGATAGTTGATCGGCTGCACGTAGATGCCGAAATCGCGCATCAGGATATCGGCCAGCACGCGGCACTTCACGGGGTCCTTGATCATCACCGGGATGATGTGGCTGTCGTTCATCAGGTGCGGGATGCCCTGCGCGTCGAGCCGGGCACGCAGTCGCGCCACCTGCGCGCGCTGCGCCTGCCGTTCGGCGTCGGACCGCTTGAGATGGCGGATGCTGGCCGTGGCCGCCGCCGCCACGGCAGGCGGGAGCGCGGTCGTGAAGATGAACCCGCTGGCAAACGAGCGGATGAAATCGCACAGGCTCGCGGAGCCGGTGACATAGCCGCCCATGCAGCCGAACGCCTTGCCCAGCGTGCCCTCGATCAGGGTGATGCGATCCGACAGCCCGCGTTCCTCGGACACGCCGCCGCCTCGCGGGCCATAAAGCCCCACGGCGTGCACCTCGTCGAGATAGGTCATCGCGCCGTGTTTCTCGGCCACCTCGATGATCTCCTCCATCGGGCAGATATCGCCATCCATCGAGTAGACCGATTCAAAGGCCACGATCTTGGGCACATTGGCGGGCAGGGCGTCGAGCTTGCGGTCGAGGTCGTGCGCGTCGTTGTGCCGCCAGATCACCTTTTGCGCGCGGCTGTGGCGGATGCCCTCGATCATGCTGGCGTGGTTCGCCTCGTCCGAGAGGATCACCGCGCCGGGCAGGCGCGCCCCAAGCGTCGAGAGCGCGGCCCAGTTGGACACGTAGCCCGAGGTGAAGAGCAGCGCGTCCTTCTTGCCATGCAGGTCAGCGAGCTCGCGCTCGAGCATGACATGGTGATGGTTGGTGCCAGAGATGTTGCGGGTGCCGCCCGCGCCGGTGCCGCACTGGTCCACCGCCGTCTTCATCGCCTCGCGCACGACCGGGTGCTGCCCCATGCCGAGATAGTCGTTGGAACACCAGACAGTCACCTCCTCGGGGGCGTCGTCGTCATGGCTGCGCGCCCTGGGGAAGGCTCCGCAGCGCCGCTCCAGCTCGGCGAACACGCGGTAGTTTCCCTCCTCGCGCAGTCCCTCGAGCTGCGCCTCGAACATGGCGTCAAAATCCATGATGTCCCTCCGGTCCTGTCTTGTCGTGTTGTGTCTTGGGCGCGGGCAGCATCCAGCGCCAGAGTTTCGCGTCCGGCAATGGCAGCACCATCAGCCAGTGTTCCAGGAGCGCCAGCGCGGTGATCGCCGCCAGGAGCGCGAAACCAACCGTCTCGCCCGGCATGGTGGCGGAATAGAGCCGCTCCAGCCAGCAGGCGACCGCGAGGCTCAGCGCGGTGATGCTCAGGCAGAAGAACCAGCCCGCCGGCGCGATGCGGAAATGACTGCCCATATGGGCGAGCGCGCGGGGGATGAATTCGGTATTGATGCGCGGCACGCCGATATAGAGGTTGAGCTTGGCCGTCACCCGCGCGGCATAGAGCACGGTGAAGGTCCAGACCCCCACGGTATTGGCGGCCCCGGCCCCGTGCAGCCAGACCGCGATCAGCACGCCGGTAAGCAGCATCTCGTGATAGGCCACCGTGCCCCAGGCGCGGAGGAAACGCTCCCATTCGGCCAGCCCGGGCGGGCAGGGGCGGGTGTTGGGGCCGGTGATCGCGCCGGTGAGAAAGCTGAGCTCGATCCAGCCCCAGATCGCCAGCACCGAGAGGAACGCGCCATAGGCCGCCCCCGGCCCGACCGTGCCGAGGCTGGCCTCGAAGCCCCATATGCCCATCCCCAGAACCGGCAGGGCCAGAACCGTCGCGCGCCGCCCCGCCCCCGCGCCGCGCCGCTCGCAGAGCCGCACGACAACGAGGATCGCCCCGGTGGCGAACCACCACAGGAAGAGCGCCGCGAGGGCTGCGATCCAGGGGCTGAGCAAGGCTGTCTCCTTCATCGTTCCGGAAATACTCCGGGGGGGTGTGGGGGCTGGCCCCCCACGGGGGAATGCGGTGTGGGGGGCTGGCCCCCCACGGGGGTCAGTAGGCGGGCTCCAGCCGCGTGCTGGCGGGAACATCGTGTTTCTTCGCCGGGATCATGTACAGCCCGGCAAAGGCCGCCGCCGCGCGCGCCTGCGCGCCGAGGCTGCGCAGCCGGGCCCCGAGGCCCTTTTCCGCCTTGGCCTGTGCCAGATCGGCATTGGCCTTTTGCAGCCGCTTGAGGCCAGCCGCCCAGCGCGGGTTCTCGATGTCGAGTGTGATGGGGAAGATCTGTTTGGTCAGTGCGCTCGTCTTGGTGAACACCTCGTGGCCGTACCAGTCCGGATCGACGCCCAGCGCCTCGTGGAAGGCCGGGCGCTGGTGGTCGCGCACGTACATGGTGGCATAGACCGCAGTGAGGAAGAACTTGATCCACCAGACATTGCGGCCAGAGGTCAGCTTCGGGTCGGTCTTCATCAAAAGGGCAAAGGCCTCGCCGTGGCGGAACTCGTCGTTGCACCACTCGTGGAACCACTTGAAGATCGGGTGGAAGCGGTGTTCGGGGTGCTGCTCGAGGTGGCGGAAGATGGTGATGTAGCGGGCATAGCCGATCTTCTCGCTGAGATAGGTGGCGTAGTAGATGAACTTGGGCCGGAAATAGGTGTATTTCTTCTTCTGCGTCAGGAACCCGAGATTCACCGCCACGCCCGCCTCGCGCAGCGCGTCGTTGATGAAGCCGGCGTGCCGCGCCTCGTCGCGCGCCATGAGCTGGAAGAGCTGGGTGATGTCGCGGTTGTTGCCGCGCCGCTTCATCTCCTTGTAGAGGACGCAGCCCGAGAACTCGGCGGTGCAGGAGGAGATCAGGAAGTCGATGAATTCCTTCTTGAGGGCGGGGTCCATCCCGTCCCAGTCGACATGGTCCCAGTCCTCGTTCTTCTTGAAATGGCCCTTGTTGGGATCGGCCTCCATCTCGGCGATGAGCGCGTCCCAGTCGGCGCGCACCGGGCTCACGTCGATGGCGTCCAGTTCGTCGAAATCGGTGGTGTAGAAGCGCGGGGTCAGCAGCGTGTTGGACATCGCCGCCTCGGTGGCGGCCTTGGAATCGAATTTCGCCTGTTCCTGCTGGATGGCGATGCCTTCCTCGGCGGTTTTCGCATCCGCGGAATGCTTGGCCTGCATGTTCATAGCGTCACCTCCTCGGAGAATGAGAATTCGCACAGTTCCATGACCTCGAAATCGCCGGTCATCCGGGTCCAGAGCCGTTCGAGACCGCTGGCGCGGATGATCGTGGCGTCGCGGTCCTCGCGCACGATCTCGCCGAAGGGGGCCATGATCTCGGGGCCGTGCACCTTGACCTCGTCGCCGGGATAGACCGTGGCCCCGTTGTTGAAGCGCACATGCGCGTGCAGGCTTTCAAAGCAGTGGCTCACCTCCACGGTGCAGGGGGCGTGTTCCACTTCGCGAGTCAGAAGTCCCATTGGCGTGATCCTTTCGGGTCAGGGGGTGAGGAGCCGGACGAAGGCGCGCGCGTTGTCCTGGCCGAAGCCCATCAGGTCGGCACCCCAGCCGGTCGAGGGGTCATGGATGGAGACGCGCCCGTCGGCGCGCCCGATGATCGAAACGGGGCCGGTGAGCGCGACACCGTGCTTGGTACGCTCGCGGTCGAGCACACGGCCCACCCCGGCGATGAAGCCGCCCTCTTCGGGCGACAGGCGACCGATCAGCGTGCCGTCTGCATCGAGCACGGTGGCCGCGCCGCTCATCTCGCCCTTGAGGAACACGGTGCGTTCGAGGGTGACCTCTGCTTCGGGCGGCGTCGATATCCTGGGCTGGTCAGTGTAGACGTAGACGCTCACCAGGGCCAGCACCGTGAAGACCAGTGCCGCCATCGCGCGGACCATGGCGCGCGGCACGAGCTCGCGGTCGGGCGGGGCCTTGTAGCGGGGGGCGGCGGTGTCGGTCATCGGGTCGTCTCCTTATTCGGCGGCCATCGCCGGGGCGGTGGCCGTGCGCGCGACCTGCGGGGTCGAGACACGCGCATCGGCCGCCTCGGCCAGCATGTGCGCGATCCGGTCGGCATCGGGGATGGCGCGCAGCGCGGGCTGCGTGCGGCGCATCACCCAGGGGCGCACATGCGGCCAGCATACGAGATAGCTGAGCTTCGTGTCACCCATGAGTTCGAGCGAAATGGTGCCGGTGCCGCCGCGCCCGCGCCGCAGATCGGCATTGGCGATCTGCGTGTAGGGCAGGTTGAGCGTGACGGTGAGCGCCGCGCCGATGCGCATGGCGACGCGGCGGTTGGTGATCGTGTAGACGGTGGCGCGTGCCTGCACGGCACCCACGATCAGGAGGATCGCGATCACCACCGCGCCCATCACGAGGAAGGGCGAGGAATAGCTGAAGGCCTGCCCCAGCGGCATCCTGTCGATGAGCGTGACGAAGCGCCAGACCGCCAGCAGGACGAAATATCCCGCGACCCACGGCAGGCTCAGCGACTCCCAGCTCAGCCACCACCAGTGGGGGCGGCCCTGCCACAGGATGCGTTCTCCCTCGGGCGGGGTCTCGGGCAGTCCGGGGACCGGTTCGGTTTTGAAGTCGTCGTGGCTCATCGTCCTGCCCTCATCCCAGTTGCGGCTCGAGCCGCGCCTCGCTCGCGTAGAGCGTGCCGCCGCCGTAATAGGCCGCGATCTTGTCTTCCTCGAGCAGGGTCACCTGCCGTGGCGAGGCATTCTGCGGCACGCCCGCGAAATGCTTGCCGAAGATCGAGCGGACCTTGACCTTGCCGCCCCAGATGCGCGCGAAGGTCATCGGCACCAGTCGCTTGCCGCCGCCGTGATCCGCGTCGAGCTCGATCTCGAGGTAGCGGACAAGCTGTTCCGGCTCGTCGATCCACATGTCGCTGATGGTGCCGACGGTCTCGCCGTCGCCTGCCACCACCGGCATCCCGCGCGGGTCGCGCCCGGCGGCGACGTGGAAGTGATCGGTGGCCGCCATCGGCACGATCTTGGGGTGGCCGTGGCCGTCAAGCTCGGGCACGTCGCGGCGCGGCGCCCAGGAGCCGGGGCCGACGCCGTCGGCCATCGGGTCGCCCGTGGGCTCGAACGGGAAGCCGTTGCCGGCGGCGGTCTTGCGGAGCGCGAGATCCTTGCGGTCGGGGTTCTGGCCCGAGGGCACGGTCACCTCGCCGCGGCCATGCGGCAGCTTGAAGGTCTTGTCGTCGGGCACCGGGAACAGGCCCTGATTGGCCGACGGGTTGCCGTCATCGTCCTCGAGCGGATAGCCCTCGCGCATGTTCTCGCGCTGGATATAGAAGATCAGCAGCGCGAAGAAGCCGTAGAACAGCCAGAGAGACAGGCTTGCGAGATCGAAGTTTCCAAAGAATGGCTCGGTCATGTCAGACTCCTTTCGAGCGAACGTATCATGTGGGGAAATCGGCCAGCCCCATGCGGTCCTCTCCCGGTGCGCTCCGCCCGCCCTGCACCCCGTGCCGCACGAGCGGTCCGAGAATGATGAGCGTGATGAAGAGGAGCGCGATTTCGAGGTGATAGACGGTGGAATATCCGGTCGCGGGCGTGGCCAGAGCCTCGCCCCATGCGCCCGACAAGGCAAAATGGTTGACGGTATCGCGCAGCCCGCCGCCGATGGCGATGGCGAGCCCCGCCGCGGTGGCTGAGGCTGCGCCCCATGCCCCGAGCGCCAGCCCGTTGCCCGCGCCGCCATTCGCCAGCGTCATCGCGGCGGTGAGCGTGGCCACGGCAAACAGGCCCGCGCCCAGCCCGATTAGACCGGCCCCGGCGAAGAACAGCACCGGTGCCTGCATCGGCGCGGCGAAGATCACCGTCGCGAAGGCCGCGACGCCGACAAGTAGCCCGGTGCCCGCCATCCGGTAGGTGTTGGCACCCTTCAGCAGCGCGCGCCCGGCATGGGCGAAGCCCAGCAATGCGCCCATCGCCCAGATCGCCGTCAGAAGCGTGGTGGCCGAGACCGACAGGCCCAGCACCTCGCCGCCATAGGGCTCGAGCAGCACGTCCTGCATGTTGAAGGCGAGCGTGCCGAGGAACACCACCGCCAGCAGCCGCCCCGCCGTGCCGCCCGCCATCAGGTCGGCCCAGGCCTCGGAAAAGCGGGGGCGGGGGGCCTCGCGCTCGGCGCGGGTCATGGGCGTGAGCTTTTCCTGTTTCCACAGCGCGATGAGATTGAGGACGATCCCCACCGAGGCCGCGCCCTGCACCACACGCACCAGCGTGAAGGGGGCGAAATCGCGCAGGAGCCAGCCGATCACGATGGCCGAGACCGCCATGCCCAGAAGGAACATCACGTAAAGCAGCGCCACCACGCGGGGGCGCGTCTCGTCGGTGGCGCGGTCGGAGGCGAGCGCGAGCCCGGCGGTCTGCGTCATGTGCAGGCCGAGGCCGGTCATCAGGAACGCGAGCGCGGCCAGAACCTCGCCCGCCCAGGCGGGGCCGACGGCCTGTTGTCCCGACAGCACCAGCAGCGAGAAAGGCATGACCGCAAGCCCGCCCATCTGCCACAGCGAGCCGAACCAGAGATAGGGGATACGCTTCCACCCCAGCGCCGAGCGGTAGGTATCGGAGCGGAAGCCCAGGAGCGCGCGGAAGGGGGCGATGAGCACGGGCAGCGCGATCATCACCGCGACGATTACCGCCGGGACGGACAATTCCACGATCATCACGCGGTTGAGCGTGCCCAGCAGCATCACCGTGGCCATGCCCACGGAGACCTGGAACAGCGACAGGCGCAGGAGCTGTCCGAGCGGCAGGCCCTCGCTCGCCGCGTCGGCGAAGGGGAGCCAGCGGGTGGTCAGCGTCATCAGTTGCGCATT
>Ga0209943_1002243_pt1 | contig 10770 bp, 6 predicted proteins | sample SalPonR1_B_D2_MG_FD_185698 | JGI IMG/M metagenome (GOLD analysis project Ga0209943, IMG submission 185698) | Salt pond soil microbial communities from South San Francisco under conditions of wetland restoration - Salt Pond MetaG R1_B_D2_MG... ... | reverse complement strand
GCCCGGCCAGCGCGCCGCGCTGGCCGGCCAGCTCGTAGCGCCCGGCCTCCCGGGGCGCGGCGGCGACCACGCCGCGCATGGCATCGGCCACGACGCCTATGGCCTGGCGCAGCTCCGCGCCGCCCGGCGCGATGGTGAAAGCGACGGCATCGTCGAGCAGGTTCTCCACCTGGCGGGTGCCGGCGGCGATGCCGAAGAAGCGGGTGGCCAGGTCCGGCAGCTGGTGCGCCTCGTCCAGTATCAGCGCCTCCGCACCGGGCAGAAAGTCGACGAAGCCCTCTTCCTTCAGCGCCAGGTCGGCCAGCAACAGGTGGTGATTCACCACCACCACGTCGGCCTTCTGGGCGGCGCGGCGGGCGCGCACCACGAAGCAGTCGTCGAAGAACGGACACTTCTGACCCAGGCAGTTCTCGGCGGTGGAGGTGACGTGGGGCCAGACGCCCGACTCCTCTTCTATCTCCACCACCTCGCGGCGGTCGCCGCTGGCCGTCTCGTGTTTCCAGCGCTGGAGGACGGCCAGCTCCCGCCGGTAGCGGCCTGCCACAGCGGCGCCTTCGGCCTGCTCCAGCCGGTGCAGACAGAGATAATTGGCACGGCCCTTCAGCAGCGCCGTCGACAGCGGCTGGCCGATGGCCCGGGTCACGGTGGGCAGATCCCGGTGGAACAACTGGTCTTGCAGCGCACGGGTGCCGGTGGAGATGATCGTGCGCCGGCCGCTGCCGAGCGTGGGGATCAGGTAGCCGAAGGTCTTGCCGATGCCCGTGCCGGCCTCGATCACCAGCGGCTCGCTCGCGGCCAGGGCGTCGGCCACGGCCTCTGCCATCATCGCCTGGGCGGCGCGGGGCCGGAAACCGGCCACGGTGCCGGCAAGCGGACTCTCGTCCCCGAAGAGATCGCGGAAACTCTGCATGGGCCGAGACTATACCCGCTGCCGTGGCGCGCCTGCACGGCCCACTTCGGCCCGCCAGCGCCCCGAAAAGGGGGTTGGGGCAGGGCCGGCCTGCGCGGACGCGGGGCCGGGCGTCCTGACTGCCGCCTAGGCCTCGGGCCGGCGGCATCCGCAGGATTTTACGGACGAATTATCGCGATGGGAATCAACCAGTTGGGAGGCCCTGAAACACTCCTCGCAGCGTTCGGGCTACACGCGCCGGAGGCTTGACAAGCTCGCTGACATGGCTTATTGTGCAATGCAACAATGATGCAGCGCAGCAACCGAGGAGGTGCCCCCATGAACATCAGTGTCGAAAACATTTTCAACCGCGCCGCGGAAGACGCCCGCGGGCGGGTCGAGTCTGTCATCTCCGCAGCCCAGGACGGCGTCGAGCGCGCCGGTGACTGGGTGACCAAGGGCAAGACGCCGGTCCGTCGAATCTCCGACATGACCCTGCGCCTGGCCAACATCTCGCACAAGACCACCGAGAAGCTGGTCAAGCACCAGACGAAGACGGTGGAGTCCACCCTGGACGCCGCCGGCGCCCGCCTGAAGGCAGCGGCCCGTGCCGAGAGCCTCGGCGCGCTGGTCAAGACCCAGGCCAACCTCGTACCCGCCACCACGTCGCGGGTCGTCGACAACGTGCGCGGCACGGTGACGATCTTCGGCGATGCAGCCGAGGACTTGGGCGAGGTCGTGAAGAGCACCGTCACGGATTTCCGTCAGAAGGCGGTCAAGCCGGTGAAGAAGACGGCCAAGAAGAAAGCGGCCAAGACCAAGAAGAAAGCGGCCAAGAAAACCCGCCGCACGGCGACCAAGGTCGCCAAGAAGGCACGGAAGGTCGAGACCGGAGGGACCAAGTCGGCAGCCGCCGCATGATCCCCATCTGACATAAGCCCTCTACGCCGCCGGATCGCTGGATCCGGCGGCGTTTTTATTCGTGCGCAGGGGTCCCGCACGGGGAATGCACGCGGCGCCCACGTGGGTATAATACCGGCCCTCCCCGGCAAAGGACTCCGGATTCCCCCTGCAGCCGCCAGCGCAAGAGAGCACGATGACCACGACTTTGAACAGCCTGAGTGACTGGGTCGACGAAGTGGCCCGTCTGACCCGGCCGGACGACGTTTACTGGTGCACCGGCAGCGACGCCGAATACGAGAATTTCATCGACGGTATGCTCGGGACGGGCGATCTCCTCGAGCTGAATCCGCAATCCTACCCCGACTGCTACCTGCACCGCTCCGACCCTTCCGACGTGGCGCGGGTCGAGCACCTGACCTTCGTCTGCACCCGCCGCGAGGCCGACGCGGGCCCCAATAACAACTGGATGGACCCGGCCGAGGCTCACGCGAAGCTGGACGAGCTGTTCGACGGCTGCATGCAGGGCCGCACGATGTACGTCATCCCCTACTGCATGGGCCCGGTGGAATCGCCCTTCGCCCGCTGCGGGGTCGAGATCACCGACAGCCCCTATGTCGTTGCCAACATGAAGCTGATGACCCGCATGGGCGACGCCGCGCTGAGGCGCATCGAGCGCGACGGCAGCTTCGTCAAGGGCATGCACTCGGTGGGCGACCTGGATCCCGACAACCGCTACATCATGCACTTCCCCGAGGAACTCGCCATTCGCAGCATCGGCTCCGGTTACGGCGGCAATGCACTGCTCGGCAAGAAGTGCCACGCACTGCGCATCGCCAGCTGGCAGGCCCGGCAGGAAGGCTGGCTGGCCGAGCACATGCTGATCGTCGGGGTCGAGAGCCCGGAGGGCGACGTACATTACCTCGCCTGCGCCTTCCCGTCGGCCTGCGGCAAGACCAATCTGGCCATGCTGATCCCGCCCGACTCCCAGCCGGGCTGGAAGATCTGGACCCTGGGCGACGACATCGCCTGGCTGCATCCGGACGAGAACGGGCAGCTGCGGGCCATCAACCCGGAGGCGGGCTACTTCGGCGTGGTCCCGGGAACGAACGCCAGGACCAACAAGAACGCCTATGACATGATCCAGCGCGACACCATTTACACGAATGTTGCGGTCACGGCGGACAACGAGCCCTGGTGGGAGGACAAGAAGGAAGGCGAGCCGGCCGTCGACTGGCGGGGCCGGGACTATGACCCGGAGCACGGCCCAGCGGCCCACCCGAATTCCCGCTTTACGGTCTCGGCGGAGCAGAACCCGAGCTACTCCTCACTGGCGGAGGCGCCCGAGGGCGTGCCCATCTCGGCCATCGTGTTCGGCGGGCGCCGCCGCGAGCTGGCGCCGCTAGTCTACGAGGCCCGGGACTGGAGCCACGGTGTGCTGATCGGCGCCAGCGTGGCCTCGGAAACCACCGCGGCGGCCTCCGGCAAGGTGGGAGTGGTGCGCCGTGACCCGATGGCCATGAAGCCGTTCTGCGGCTACAACTTCGCCGACTACTGGGCCCACTGGCTGTCGCTCGCCGACCGGCCGCTGCAGCTGCCGCGCATCTTTCACGTGAACTGGTTCCGCCGCGACGGCGACGGGCGCTTCCTGTGGCCCGGCTTCGGCGAGAACCTGCGGGTGCTGCGCTGGATCATCGAGCGCTGTGAGGGCACGGTTGAGGCCGTCGAGACGCCCGTGGGCCTGCTGCCCAGGAGCGGCGACATCGACCTCGAGGGCCTTGATATCGACCCCGGCATCATGGAGGCGCTGCTCACCATCGACCCGGCCCAGTGGCAGGCGGAAATGGAAGCGGTGGGCGAATACCTGCGCTCGTTCGGAGAGCGCACGCCGGCACGGCTGCTGGCCGAGCACGACACCGTCATGGAGAGGCTGAACCTGGCCAGAGCCTCCTGAGGACCCCGCTCGGGAGACAGGCGAAGCGCTAGCGCGGGTGCCCTGCGGCGCCGCCGGTGGGTCAGCGCACCAGCCGATAGTGGATGGCGAGCGGGCTGTCCGGCTTGGCCACCCGCCCCAGGCCGATGACCCCCTCCCCCGCCAGCTCCGTGGAGTCGCGGCGCACGAAGACCTCTTCTCCCTGCATGGTCTGGATGAAGGTGCCGTTGGTGCTCTCGTCGATCAGGAAGTAGCGGTGCCGGCGCTTCTCCACCCGTGCGTGGATGCGCGAGATCAGGTTGCCCTTCACCACCAGGTCGTTCTCGTCGGCACGGCCCATGGAGATGCTGGTGCGCTTGGCGTCCATCTCCACTTCGTTGCCGTTGTAGGAGAGCACCAGCTTCGCGGGCTTCTCGGCCCCCTGCTCCTCGAAGCCGATGGTGGGCAGCATGCTGGTGGCTTCCTCCGGCTGCCACAGCACCTCGTAGAGGGCCACCTCGTCGCGCTTGCCCTTCACGGTGGCGATGTCGATCTGGCGTACCAGCGCCTGCCACTCCTCGCTCAGCTGCTGCACCATGGTATCCGTGGTGATGATCTGGCGCGCCTTCGCCTGGGAGGTCATGCGGTTTGCGGTATGGACCGCCGAGCCGAAGATATCCCGGTTCTCCTGCACCACCGGCCCGAAATGGCAGCCGATGCGGATGGAGACCTTGTCACCGCCGCCAATCAGCTCCTCGTTGTCGCTGATGCGTTTTTGCATCACCGCCGCGGCGGTGATGGCGGCGTTGGCGGTCTCGAACGTGGCCATCACCTCGTCACCCATGGTCTTGATGACCGTGCCCCCGTTCTCCTCGGTGGCGGTCTTCATGATCTCCAGGCATTCGGCCACGGTCTCGCGGGCGCGATCATCGCCCAGCGTCTCGTACAGCTGGGTGCTGCCGACGACGTCGGCGAAGAGTATTGCGACTTCAGCGTCTATGGTCATTGACTGTCCGAAAGCCTTTGCTGCCGGCGGGATACGCGGGGAAGCTGATCCGGTTTCCCATGGGATTATACGCAGACCCGGGCGGCAACTGACACCCATTATGTCCAATCCGCAGGGAAGGGCCAGCCCTCTCCCTATTTCTGGGCAACGATGTAGACGATCCAGGCGGGATCCGGGTCGCCCTCGGACTCCGGTGTGAACTCTCCGTTACCCTCGCCGTCCTCGTCCTCGCCTTCCCAGTAGACGGTGGCCGTGCTGAAGCCGGCCTCGAACAGCAGTTCGCGAATCTCCGGCAGCGTCCACAGCCGCCACTCGTAGCTGAAGGCTTTCTTCATCTTCGAGCCATCGGGGAACTTGAAGTGGATGTGGCACTTCATGTAGCCGGTCACCGGATGGTACTCGGCCTGGTGCCAGACATAGGTGAACTCGTCGTGCTCGGTCTCCTCCTTCACCACGTCCATCGTCTCCGAGCCGCCGAAGGCGTCCAGGAACAGGATGCCGTCGTCCGCGAGGCACTCCCGGCAGCGCTCGAAGTAGCGGCGCATCTCGTCCCGGGTGTCGAAGATGAAGTAGCTGAAATTGAACGCACCGACCAGGTCCACGACGCCGGTATTGGCCGTGCGCACGTCGTCCTCGATGAGAGTCACCCGGTCGCGCTCGTCGTGGGTCAGGTGGGAGAGCCGGTTCTCCCGGCCCCAGGAGAGCACCTCCGGGTCCAGGTCCACGCCAACCGCACGGCGGTCGCTGCCCCGGCGCACCCACTCGCAGCAGGCGCTGGCCGTGCCGCAGAAGTCCTCGCGGAATACCTGGGGGATGCGGCCGCGCAGTTCGGAGAAAGTGTCGAGGAGGAAGTCCACCTCCACTTCCACGTCCTGGACGGATTCCTCGTAGAGCTCGTGCCTGTCGGCCAGTTCGGCCATTGTCCGGCTGGTCTGTTTGCGCTGTGCCTTGCCCATGGGGGGTGAGTCCCTTTTTCTGCGGAGACGGCGCGGCATCATCGATGGGAAGCCTGGATGACACCGCCGCTGAATTGTATAGGCTGGCGCCGCGGGCGGCTATGCGTAGGGCACCGTGCTTTAGGTACAATCCGGCGCAAACTGCAACGGAGTCGATCCATGCCGCCACCCCTGCTGACGCCGCGCGCCGGTCTGCCGGCCCTTGCCCTTCTCGTGATGTCCGCCGCCGCGGCCGCACAACCGCTGCCCGTGGAGCTGCGCGACAGTGCCGCCGCGCTGCGCGACACCGCGCTCGCCGGCACGCCAGCCTACGACATCGTGGAATCGCTCACCATGGAGGTGGGTCCGCGCATGGCGGGCTCGCCCGGCGACCGCGCAGCCGTTGCCTGGGCCGTCGCCAAGCTCGAGGAACTCGGACTCGAGAACGTACGCACACAGGAAGTGGAGGTGCCCCACTGGGACCGGGGTACGCTCGCGGTGACGCTGCTCGGCGAGAATCCGGTGCCGATGGCCGCCACCTCACTCGGCGGCAGCGTCGGCACCGGCGAGGCCGGCCTCGAGGCCCGTGTCGTGCGCGTGACCGGTCTGGAGGACCTGCAGAGCCGCGACCCGGAACAGATCCGCGGGCGCATCGTCTTCATCGACCAACAGATGCAGCGCGCGCGTGACGGCCGGGGCTACGGCGAGACCGTGCCAATCCGTCTCTACGGCGCAAGGGAGGCGTCCAAGCTCGGCGCCGATGCCGTGGTCATCCGCAGCGTCGGTACGAGCGACAACCGCGCGCCCCACACCGGCACCCAGCTCTACGATCTCTCCATCCGCCGCATCCCCGCCATCGCACTGTCCGGGCCGGACGCCGACCTGCTGGCCTACCGCATCGCCGCCGGCGACGAGCCGGTGCTGCGCATCCACTCCACCGCCCGCCAGCTGCCGCCCACCACCTCGGCGAACGTCATCGGCGAGATCCCCGGCCGTGCGGCGCCGGAGGAAATCGTGCTGCTCGGCGCGCACCTCGACTCCTGGGACCTCGGCACGGGCGCACTGGACGACGGCGCCGGCGTCGGCATCGTCACGGCGGCGGCCGGGCTCATCGGCGAGCTCGGCACGGCGCCCCGGCGCACCATCCGCGTGGTGCTGTTCGCCAACGAGGAATTCGGCCTGTCCGGCGCGCGCAAGTACCGGCAGATGAGCGACGAGGAATTCGCCAACCACGTCGCGGGCACCGAGGCCGACTTCGGTGCCGGACGGGTCTGGCGCATCTCGTCCAACGTGGCGCCGGAAGCCCTCGACCTGGTGGCCGGCATCCACGAGGTGCTCGCTCCGCTCGGCATCGAACGGGGCGGCAACGACGCAGGCGGCGGAGCGGACCTGAGGCCGCTGCGCACCGGCGGCATGCCCGTGTTCTCGCTCACCCAGGACGGCACCGAGTATTTCGACTACCACCACACGGCCAACGACACCATCGACCGCATCGACCGCGACGCCATCGATCAGAACGTGGCCGCTTACGCCGCCTGGGCCTGGATCGCCGCGAACCTCGAGCGCGACTTCGGCCGGCTGGCCGTCGAGCCCCGCGAGTCCCGCTGAACGGGACCGCGCGCCGCACCCACTCACGACAGGAATCCTCATCACGGACGAAACCATGAGAAAGACACTGACACTCTGCTTCACCGCGCTCGCCGCCCTCGCCGCCACCACACTGGCTGCGGAGACGCGCGAGACACTGATGCTGCGCTACCCGGACATCCACGGCGACCGGGTGGTCTTCACCTACGCCGGCAATCTCTGGAGCGTCTCCGCCGACGGCGGCCGGGCGCGCCAGCTCACCAGCCATCCGGGCCTGGAGATCTTCGCCGAGTTCTCGCCGGACGGCACCGAGATTGCCTTCACCGGCCAGTACGACGGCGCCGAGCAGGTCTACGTCATCCCGGCCGAGGGTGGCGAGCCGCGCCAGCTCACCTGGTATCCGTCCCAGGGTCCGCTGCCCGCCCGCTGGGGCTACGACCACCTGGTGCAGGGCTGGACCCCGGACGGCGAGCGGGTGCTGTTCCGCTCGCTGCGCGACGCCTGGGGCCTGGGCGACGGCCGGCTGTTCACCGTGGGCCGCGAAGGCGGCCTGCCGGAACCGCTGCCGTTGCCCAGAGCCGGCGCTGCCACCTTCGCCGGCAGCGCCGACCGGATCTTCTACTCGCCCCTGATGCGCGACTTCCGCACCTGGAAGCGCTACGAGGGCGGCTGGGCCCAGGATCTCTACCTGCTGGATATCGCCGGCCGCGAGGCCACGCCGGTCACCCGCCACGAGCGCTCCGACCGGGACCCCATGTGGATCGACGGCGCCGCCTACTTCGCCTCCGACCGGGACGGGCGCTTCAACCTCTACCGCCACGACCCGGCCACCGGCGAGACCACCCAGCTCACCCGTTTCACCGACTGGGACGTACGCTGGCCCGGCACCGACGGCGCGGGCCGCATCGCCTACGAGCTGAACGGCGCCATCCACGTCTACGACACGGCCACGGGCGAGGACCGGCGCCTCACCATCACGGTGCCCTCCGACCTCCTGCCTGCACGGCCGCGCCAGGTGAAAGTGGCCGGGCAGATCGAAGGCTATGCACTGTCGCCGAAGGCGCGCCGCGCGCTGTTCGTGGCCCGCGGCGATCTGTTCAGCGTGCCCGTGGAGAAAGGCCTCGCCATCAACCTCACGGGCACCTCGAACGCCCACGAGCGCGAGGTGGCCTGGTCGCCGGACGGCAGCCGCATCGCCTATGTCTCGGATTTCTCCGGCGAGGAAGAAGTGTACGTGGAGGACTCCGTCGGCGGCGACCCGGTGCAGCTCTCGGAAGGCTATCGCACCCGCTACTCCGCACCGGCATTCTCGCCGGACGGCGAGCGCCTCGCTTGGCATGACGCCGCGGGTCGCATCTTCGTGGCCCGCACCGACGGCCGCGGCGAACCCGTGATCGCGGCCGACGAGGCCCAGGGCGACACCGCCGACTACGCCTGGTCGCCGGACAGCCGCTGGCTCGCCTTCAGCCTGAGCGAGCCGTCGGGCCTGCGCTCCATCCACGTCTGGGACGCCGACCGCGAGAAGCTGCATCGCGTCACCGACGAGTTCTTCAACGACCGCACGCCGGCCTGGTCGCCGGACGGCAAGGCGCTGTACTTCCTCGGCGACCGCATGTTCCAGCCCCAGATCGGCACCCGGGAGTTCAACTACACGCTGGTCGACCAGGTGGGCATCCTCGGCCTCGCGCTGACCGCCGACGCCGGCAACCCCTTCGCGCCGGAGAACGCCGCCCCGCTCATCGAGGAGGAAGAGGAAAAGAAGGACGAGGAAGACAACGAGGCCGAAGCGCCGGAGGTCCGTATCGACTTCGACGGCCTGGCCGGCCGCTATTTCCGCGTGCCGGGCATCACGCCCACCAACATCCAGGGCCTGGCCGTCACCGGCAAGCACCTCCTGTACGTGGTCACCGACTCCTTCTATTACGGCCGCGAGCCGCTGCAGCAGCCGCGGCTCATGACCTACAGCATCGAGGACCGGGAAGCCGGGGAGCTCGCCGCCGGCATCCAGGCCCTGAGCCTGTCGCCGGACGGCGGCTTCGTGATGGTGCAGAGCACGGACGGCTACCAGGTCTACGACATCGCCAAGGGCGCGGAGCAGGAGACCAGGGCCGTCGCCACCGACAAGATGATGGCCGACATCGACCCGCGCGCCGAGTGGCGCACCATCTTCGCGGAGGTGTGGCGCCGCTTCCGCGACTATTTCTACGTGGACAACATGCACGGCCTCGACTGGCAGGCGGTGCGCGAGCAGTACGAACCCCTGCTGGAGCACGTCTCCCACCGCTCGGATCTCAACTACCTCATCGGCGAGATGATCGCGGAACTGAACGCCTCTCACGCCTACATCGCCGGCGGCGACGAGGGCCTGCCCTCACGGCCCAACGTGGCGCTGCTCGGCGCGCGCTTCGCGCTGGACGCCGATGCCGGGCGCTACCGCATCGCCGACATCTTCCCGGGTGAGAACGACAGCGAGCGCTATCGATCACCGCTGACAGAGACCGGCGTGGACGTGCGCGAGGGCGAGTACCTGCTGGCCGTGAACGGCCGGGAACTGACGGCGGCCATGAACCCGTACGCCCTGCTGACGGTCCCGGCCGGACAGCCTCTGCAGCTCACCGTCGGCGAGACGCCGGACCTGGAGGATGCGCGCACGGTGCTGGTGGAGCCCCTGGCGAGTGAGTCGAACGTCATCTACCTGAACTGGGTGGCGGACAACCGGCGCCAGGTGGCAGAAGCCACCGACGGCCGCGTGGGCTACCTCCATATCCCGGACATGGGCGCGAACGGCATTCGCGAGTTCATCAAGTGGTACTACCCGCAGATCCGCAGGGACGGCATCGTGGTGGACGTGCGCTCCAACGGCGGCGGCAACGTCTCCCAGATGCTCATCGAGCGCCTGCGCCGCGACATCCTGGGCCTGACCTACGCGCGCCACAACGACCGGCCCGGCACTTATCCGTATATCGTCTTCCCCGGCCATCTCGTCTGTCTCATCAACGAGACCTCGGCCTCCGACGGCGACATTTTCCCGTGGATGTTCCGGGAGGCAGGCCTGGGTCCGCTCATCGGCAAGCGCACCTGGGGCGGCGTCATCGGCATCACCAACCACGGGCCCGTGCTGGACGGCGGCGAGGTCTACGTGCCCCAGTTCGGCTACGCCAACGCCGAGGGTGAGTGGGACGTCGAGGGCGAAGGTGTCAGTCCGGACATCGTCGTGGACAACGACCCGGTCGCCCTGCTCGAGGGTCGCGACCCGCAGCTCGCCCGCGGTATTGCCGAGGTAATGCAGCGGATCGAGGCCGATCCGCCGCGCATCCCGCAGCGCCCGGCGGACCCGGTGCGTACCGACTGAGCGCCGGTGGTCAGGCGGCCCGCGGCAGCGCCGTCAGGGCCTCCTCCACCACCTCCACCCCCGCATCGTGGCGGTGGGCGTTCTCGCTGAGCGTCCGCCGCCACTGCTTTGCCCCCGGGCAGCCGGCGAACAGCCCGATCATGTGCCGGGTCACGTGATGCAACCGGCCGCCGGTAGCGATATGCTGCT
>Ga0209943_1002239_pt1 | contig 10772 bp, 7 predicted proteins | sample SalPonR1_B_D2_MG_FD_185698 | JGI IMG/M metagenome (GOLD analysis project Ga0209943, IMG submission 185698) | Salt pond soil microbial communities from South San Francisco under conditions of wetland restoration - Salt Pond MetaG R1_B_D2_MG... ... | reverse complement strand
GGGCGAAACTTTCTATCCCCGGGGCGGCGCGTCCGAGACGCGCTCGGCCGCCTGAGACGCGGCGGCGATGAGTACCTGGGAGACGGTGGATTACGCGACCGAGGGAGCGGTCGCGACCATCTCGATCGATCGCGACGAGGTCATGAACGCCTTCAACCGGCAGCTCCGGGTGGATCTGCTGGCGGCCTTCGGCCAGGCAGTCGACGACCCGGAGATCCGTGTCATCGTCTTCACCGGCGCAGGGCGGGGCTTCTCGGCCGGCGCCGATCTCAAGGATGCAATGAGTGCCCGGGAGACCGGCAATCAGCGCATCGAGGAACAGCTGCAGCGCGAGTACCGGCCGGTGCTCGAGATCATCGGCCGCTCGGAGAAGCCGGTGATCGCCAGCATAAACGGCGCGGCGGCGGGCATCGGCCTGTCGTTCGCGCTGATGTGCGATCTGGCCATCATGTCGGACAAGGCTTTCCTGCTGGCGCCCTTCGCCAGCATCGCCCTGGTGCCCGATGGCGGGGCCACCTGGCTGCTGGCGAAGCAGATCGGCTACAAGCGGGCCTTCCAGGCCTGCGTGGAGGCCGAGCGCATACCGGCGGACAAGTGCCTGGAATGGGGGCTGGTGAACAAGGTGGTGGCGGCCGACGAGCTCCGCGAGGCTACGGCCGCATGGGCGGCGTCGCTGGCGAAGCGGGCGCCCCTGTCCGTCGCCGCCACGAAGCGGGCCATGCGCCACGCCATGGCCGGTAGCTGGGGCAGCACGTTCGACGTGGAGGCGAGCCTGCAGGACGCACTCATCCTGAGCGACGACAACACGGAGGGGGTCACCGCCTTCTTCGAGAAACGGGAACCGGAATTCAAGGGCCGCTGAGCGGGCCGACGGCATCAACGAGGTAGACGTCATGGAAAGAAAACTGTTCGAGGAAGAGCACGAGATATTCAGGGATTCGGTCCGCGCCTTCCTGAAAAACGAGATCCAGCCCCACGCGGATCGCTGGCAGGAACAGGGCATCGTGGATCGCGAGGCCTTCCTGAAAGCCGGCGAGCAGGGTCTGCTGCTGATGTGGGCCGACGAGAAGTACGGCGGCGCCGGCATGAAGGACTTCCGCTACGAGCAGATCTTTATCGAGGAGATGGCCCGCTACGGCGATCCTGGTTTCTTCGCCACGCTGCACAGCCGGCTCGTCGGCCCCTACATCGGCGAGCTGGGCACCGAGGAGCAGAAGGAGCGCTGGCTGCCGAAATGCGTGAGCGGAGAGAGCATCCTCGCCATCGCCATGACCGAGCCCGGTGCGGGCAGCGACGTGGCCGGCATCCGGACCAAGGCCGAGGACAAGGGTGACCATTGGCTGCTGAACGGCTCCAAGACCTACATCTCGAACGGCATCAACGCGGACCTGGTGGTGGTGGCGGCGCGCACCGTGCCGGATTCCACTCATGGTCTCGGCCTGTTCGTGATCGAACGCGGCATGGAAGGTTTCGAGCGTGGCCGCAATCTGAAGAAGATGGGGCTCAAGTCTCAGGACACGGCCGAGCTGTTCTTCAATAACGTGAAGGTGCCGAAGGAGAACGTGCTGGGCGAGGCGACGAAAGGCTTCTACTACCTGATGCAGTTCCTGGCCGAGGAGCGCCTGCTCGGCGCCGCCGGTTACCTGGCATCCGCCCAGGCGGCCTTCGACATCACCATGGACTACATCACCGAGCGCAAGGCCTTCGGCCGGCGCATCGCCGATTTCCAGAACTCGCGTTTCGCCATGGCCGACATGCGGATGGAGCTCGACATCGCCCAGGTGTACGTGGACCGCTGCGTCGAGGAGCACAACGAGGGCCGGCTCACCGCCGAGGTGGCGGCCCGGGCCAAGCTCTACACGAGCGAACTCGAGGGCCGGGTGATGGATCAGTGCGTGCAGCTGCACGGTGGGGCCGGCTACATGGACGAGTACGTGATCTCGCGCATGTACACCAACGCGCGCATCTCGCGCATCTACGCCGGTTCCTCGGAGATCATGCGCGAGATCATCGCGCGCTCCATCGGGCTGGATCCGCGGCAGAAGAAACCGAAGTCGGTGGAGGAGGCGAAGGCGAAGGCCAGCGCGGCCTGAGCGCCTGACGCAGCGACGACGGCGCGACGCCCGCCCCCGTGGCGGGCGTCTCGTTTCAGGGTGATCGAACAGGAGGGGATTGACGATGGATCTCGCCAACAAGACGGCGATCGTGACGGGAGGAGCTTCCGGGCTCGGCAATGCGACCTGCCGGGCGCTCGCGGAGCAGGGCGCCAACGTCATGATTCTGGACATCAACGAGGACGCGGCGAAGGCGGCGGCGGCCGAACTCGGCGACAGCGCCGATTATGTGACGACAGACGTGACCAGCGAGGTGTCCGTGCAGGGCGCGCTGGAGAAGACCATGGACCGTTTCGGCACGCTGCACGTCTGCGTGAACTGCGCCGGCGGCGGCCCGCCGGGCAAGACCCTGGGCAGGGATGGACCTCTGCCGCTGGAGCGCTACGCCTCGGTGGTGAACCTGAACCTGATCGGCACCTTCAACGTGCTGCGACTGGCGGCGGAGCAGATGGCCGGCAATGAGCCCGAAGGCGAGGCCGGCGAGCGCGGCGTCGTCATCAACACGGCATCGGTGGCGGCCTACGACGGCCAGATCGGCCAGGCGGCCTACAGCTCCAGCAAGGCCGGCATCTGCGGCATGACCCTGCCGGTGGCGCGTGACCTGGCGCCGCTGGGTATCCGCGTCATGACCATCGCTCCCGGCATCATGAATACGCCGCTGCTGCAGGGGCTGGACGACAAGGTGAAGCAACCGCTGATCGAGATGGTCCAGTTTCCGAAGCGCCTCGGCCTGCCGGAGGAGTTCGGCAGGCTGGCCCGGCACATCGTCGAGAACGCCTACCTGAACGGTGAGGTGATCCGCCTCGACGGCGCCATCCGCATGCAGCCCCGATGAGCGGGTCTGCGCGCGGCGGTCCGCTGGCGGGCCTGAAGGTCGTCGAGATCGCCGGCATCGGGCCCGGGCCATTCTGCGGCATGATGCTGGCGGACATGGGAGCCGAGGTGATCCGGGTGGAGCGCAAGTCGGCGCCGGGCGGCAGCCGGCCGCTGCCGGACCCGCTCACGCGCAGCCGCCGCTCGATCGCGGTGGATCTGAAGTCGCCGGACGGTGCCGAGGTCGTGTTGCGGCTGGTCCGGGAGGCCGATGCGCTGTTCGAGGGTTTCCGGCCGGGGGTCGCCGAGCGGCTGGGCATCGGGCCGGACGAATGCCTGGCCGCGAATCCGAAGCTGGTCTACGGGCGCATGACCGGCTGGGGGCAGGACGGGCCGCTGGCGGACGCCGCCGGGCACGACATCAACTACATCGCGTTGTCCGGCGCGCTGCATGCCATCGGCCGCCGGGGCGGGAAGCCGGTGCCGCCGCTGAACCTGGTGGGCGATTTCGGCGGCGGCGGCATGCTGCTCGCCTTCGGCATGGTCTGCGCGCTGCTGGAGGCGCAGAGAAGCGGCGAGGGCCAGGTGGTGGATGCCGCCATGGTGGATGGCTCGCTGTCGCTGATGGCCATGTTCTTCGGCTTCCGGGCCATGGGGCTGTTCGACGGCGGCACGGGGACCCATTTCCTCTCCGGCGCCTCGCATTTCTACGATACCTACGAGACCAGGGACGGCCGCTACGTGGCCATCGGTTCCATCGAGCCACAGTTCTATCAGTTGCTGATCGAGCAGGCCGGGCTAAATGCGGAGGAATTCGGGCCGGCGGCCTTCAGCGGCCGCACGGATGCCGAGGCGGTGGCGGATTGGGACCGACTCGGCGAGCGGCTGGCCGAGGTGTTCCGCACCAGGACCCGGGACGAGTGGTGCGAGATCATGGAAGGCACCGACGTCTGCTTCGCGCCGGTGCTGGGTCTCGGCGAGGTCGGGGCTCATCCGCACAACGCGGCCCGGCGCAATGTCCTTGAGGTGGACGGGGTGCCCCAGAATGCGCCGGCGCCCCGGTTCAGCCGGACGCCGCCGGCGGAGCCGAGCGGGCCGCGGCGGGCCGGTCAGGATACGGATGCGGTGCTCGGCGACTTCGGGTTCGCTGAAGACGAGATCGGGGCGCTGCGGGAGCGCGGCGTGCTGAGCTGAACCGACCGGAGCTTGCCGGGGATCACGCCGGCAGTGCCGCTTCCGGCAACAAGTTGCAAAAGTTGGATTAGTTCGGACCGGCACCTAAGGCACCTAAGGCGCACCTAAGGCGGTGATCAGTTGCTGGTCCACGTGGCCGTCGGCGACCAGGCCGCGGTCCCGCTGCCAGGCGGAGACGGCGCGGCGCGTGGCCGGGCCCACGATGCCGTCCGGCGTGCCGGGGTCGTAGCCGGCGGCGGCCAGGGCCTGTTGCAGGCCCTTCACGTCTTCCCGGCGCAGGGGGCCGTTGTCCTCGGGCAGGCCGCTCACCAACGGGCCGGCGCCGGCGATGCGGTCCGCCAGCCGGCCCACCGCCAGGGCGTAGTACTCCGAGCGATTCCAGCCCATGATCACGTCGAAGTTCTCGTAGACGATGAAGGCCGGGCCCTCGTGGCCGGCGGGTACCAGCACGGCGGCCGGCAGGTCCAGCCGGGGCAGGGGCCGGCTCCAGGCATCCGTGATGCCCAGCTCAACCCACTCGACCAGCGGCCGCCGGCGGTCCCGGCCGGCGAGCGCGTAGTCGAATCCGTCCGGCAGGCGTATCTCCCGGCCCCAGCGCAGCTCCGGCTGCCATCCGAGGGCCTGCAGGAAATTGCCCGCCGAGAGGATGGCGTCCTCCGGGCTCTGCCACAGGTCACGCCTGCCGTCGCCGTCGGCGTCGATGGCGTGGCGCAGGAACACCGACGGCAGGAACTGGAAGTTGCCCATGGCACCCGCCCAGGAGCCCACCATGCGCTCCGGCTCGATGTCGCCGGCATCGATGATGCGCAATGCTGCCAGCAACTCGTCGGTGAAGAAGGCGCTGCGCCGCTGGTCGCAGGCGAGCGTGGCGAGGGCGTCGGGTACGGGTATCCTGCCGTAATAACTGCCGAAGTTGGTCTCCAGCCCCCAGAATGCCACCAGGTAACGGGCCGGCACGCCGTAGCGGCGCTGGGCCAGCATGAGGGTGGCCCGATGCCGCGCAAGTACCTCGCGGCCGCGGCGTACCCGCTCATCGGTGACCCGCCGGCCATAGTAGTCGGCGAAGCTGCGGGTGAATTCCGGCTGGCGGCGGTCGAGTTCGATTATGCGCTGCCGAAACTCGACTCCGCCAAGTACATCTCGCAGCACCGCTTCGCTGATGCCTCGCGTCCGCGCCTTGTCTTCCAGTAACGCTATGCAACTGTCGAAGGCGTCATAATTGGTTTGCCGTTCTTCCGACGGAGATCCGTCGGATGCCGATTGTGCGAAGGCCGAGGGGCTGATCGTCAAGAGCAGCAGAATAAAGTGAATGAGAGTCTTGATTACGCTTCTCCGGTGATGCCGGACGATTGCTTCGAATCCGGGAAGGATACCCCGGGCTCCCCTGTGCATACCCAGAGCATACGCGACGTCGATTTCAACGTAAGTGTTCTTCAAAAAAAGAATGCCCACACCGAAGTGCGGGCATTCAAGGCCGGTGCATCCCGCTCTGCCGACATTCGGCAAAGGGGGAATGGCTCAGGTCGTCAGAACTCGTACTCCACGCCGATCCGGATCTCGTAGAGCGAGGCATCGCCGATACGCGGTTCCGGAGTACCTTCCTCGACCGCATACGGGAAGTTGTGCTCTCGCAGGACACCCCAGTCGTCATTGAGCAGGTTGGTCAGGTTGTCGATTATCAGGAACCCGACCGCACGGTGGTCTGCTGCCACCCCGGGCAATTCCTGCTCCACGCGGAGGTCGAGCTTACGCCACCACGACCCGGTTTCCTCGTTCCGCGCCCGTCCGGGCTCCAGAACCCGGGGTTCGAAGTCGAGGAACGGCGTGAAGTTGTAAGGGTCGATAGTTCCGTCGAAAGCCACGCTGTAGGGGCGGCCCGAGTTGGCCTGGCCGAACAGCGAGATGGTCGTGAAATAATCGCGGAAGAACGCCCGGGTGTACGTCGTTACGAACGTGAACCTGTGCTCGATGTTGTAGTTCGACGTGGACAGCACTTCCTCCTGCGGGTCGAAAAAGGCCCGGTTCGTGTAGTTGGAGAAAGCGACTGAGCTCGTCATCGGCTGGACGTCCTGTGCGTCGTTGTAGGCGTAGCCGACACGGAAGTCGAAGCCGTTGTCGAAGCTCTTCGCGAGACTCAGGGCGTACCCGAAGGACTCGTTGCCCTTGCTGCTATTCGTCAGTACGAAGCTGGGCTCGCGGACGCTGTCGTAGACCGGATAGCCTTCCGGCGTCGTTCCGACCTGCTCGAGGTCACCGCGCTTGACGATGGCCGAATCCTGCCCTTCGGTGACGAGGATATCCGCAGTGAAGATATAGTCACCCGGGAAGATGTGTGTCAGGCCGAGAGCGAACTTCCACTCCGAGGGAATCTCGAAGTCCGGATCGAGGTAGTTAAGCTCAAAGTTATCGCCCGTTCCGCCGGCAACCGCATCGAACAATTCAGATGGAATACCCCAGCCTGGTCCTGCACCGGCCGGCGCGCTGGCCTCGATATCCTCCCAGACGATGTCCGTGTCGAACAGTGACCGGCTGCCGTCGGTATAACCGAACGAGCGACCGCGCTGGCCGAACTGAAGAACGTTGTTGGCGGAGAAGTTGTTCGAAAGCCAGACGTTCGGGTTACCGCCGGAGTAGAGACCGACGCCGCCGCGCAGCGTCGTCGCATCGGTCCAGTCGAACGTGAAGCCGAGCCGCGGCTGGAACAGGCTCTCCCCGTCCAGATTGGTGGAATTCGAGAAACCGTAATCCGCTACGAAATCAGGATTTTCCTCCGGCTTGTCATCCGACGTATACCAGTCGTAACGCAGGCCGGCGACGATCGTCAGCCGGTCGCCGATCATGAATTCGTCCTGGATATAAGCCGTGTTCAGGGCATAGCCCCAGTCCGCGGCAGCATCCTGGGGATTATTCGACGGCGCGTTGTTGTAATAGATGGCATCGGCGAAACCGTTACGGAAGTTCTCGATACCGTCGAAACGGATCTCCGTTTCCGTGTGCTGGACGAACAGGTTGAAGATATCCAGCGCTTCGCGCTCGATGCCGAAGGTCAGACTGTGCCCATCCAGGAAGTAATTTCCTCTCAGGGCAAAGTTCACGACGTCGTATTCCAGCTCGTTCGTCTGCCGGCTGTCATCGCCGCCGAGGTACACGTCGACCTCGTCCGTTTCCACACGGATCTCGGCGAAGTCGTTGCCACCGATCGAGTTCTGTCGGTTTACCAGGTCGACGTAGCCGATGCGCAGTTCGGTGGAGAAATTGTCGTTCCAGTCCGAATACAGCGTCGCCGCATAGGAATTCAACTCCGCACCCCGCTCATAGAGGTGATTCGAGAATTCGAATTCGTTCAGCTCTTCGTCGGACTCCGTGATGTTTAAGCCGTCATTGTAGTTGTAGGTGAAGGCGAGACGGTGGAAGTCGTTGATGTTCCAATCGAACTTCAGCAGAAGCTTCTCATCCTCGTTATCGAAGCTCTCCGGGATGAAGCCGGGGTCGTACAGATACAGCTCCTGCGCGATCGAGACAATCTCGTCCAGTTCGGCTTGCGTGATGTCAATCTCGTTGACCGCACCCGAGCCCTGCGGCCCTCGATCGAAGAGGTTGGTGCCGTCCAGCTTCTCGTAGGCTGCGAAGAAGAACACACGATCTTTCACGATCGGGCCGCCGATCGTGAATCCGTAGCGCTGCTCCTCGAAGTCACCGCTCTGGATGCTGTCGCCCTCGAGCTTGTCGCCGCGGAAGCTGTCATCAACATAGTCGAAGAAGAACGAGCCCGAGAATTCGTTGCCGCCGGACCGCGTAACCGCATTGATGTTACAGGCCGAGAAGCCGCCGTACTCAACGTCGAAAGGCGCAAGTTCGACCGCGACCTGGCTGACGGCATCGAAGGGAAAGGGCATGCGTTCCGTTGGGTAACCATTCGAATTGAGGCCGAACGAATCGTTCAGACGCACGCCGTCGACCGTCAGGCTGTTGAATCTCGGGTTCTTCCCGGCACACTGAATGGCGTTGATCTCGCCACGGGCCTCATCCACGTAGAGGCGGGGATCGGTCCGGATGATGTCCGTGATATTCCTGTTCACGGCCGGGAGAGTCTGCAGCTCCTGGAAGTCGAAAGTTGCGCTCGGTCCGACGGCAACTTCCGCCAGCGGGGCGGCCTTGCCCAGCACGACGATTTCTTCGATGGTCTCGCTGGGACTCAAAATGAAGTCGATGGTCGAAGTCGCACCGAGATTCAGGCTGACATTCTCGGCCTTCTCGGCTCCGTAACCCTCGCTGGAGACAGAAACAGTATAGTTGGCGCCGATCGGCAGGTTTCGCACACGGAACTCACCGTCGGCGCCAGCCGTTGCCGTCCGTGTCAATCCCGTCGATTCGTTCACGACAGTAACAGTCGTGCCGGGCAGAGGATCACCATTCTCGTCAGTGACCACGCCGCGTACGGCGGAACTGGTCTCTTGTGCGAATCCCGCAACAGGGACCATGACGATAAGTAAGGCGGCGACCCAGGCCTGGACGATGTTGCGCCACAACCAAGGGCCCCTGCTAGGCGAGTAGAAATTAAGCATCATGACTGTCTCCGGTCTTGGGGTTCTTCGCCCCGGTTTTGTATAAAGACGGCGGGATTCTAGGGCACAATTGTGAAGGTTTGATTGCTTCCGAAATTGCCCGGCTGCGGTCCCCTGGGGCGGCCCCGCCGGGGTCCGGCGCGGAAAAGCTACCGCAGCAAAAAACCGGTCGCAATAAAGGATTTACACGATGCGGGCCGGGTTGCCCGATCGGTCTCTGACCTGGCCGCGGACCGGAGCTGGAAACGTCGTTACGATCCCGTCACAAGAAATTGTTTCCAGTAGATTTCAGCGCCGGCGGCCCGATCGGAGGAACCGCCGGCATCCGGCGACCGCCGTCGCCGGCACCGCGTTGTAGCCTGGTTGCGACGGTGCCGGCAGCGGCGCTCGCGCCGCCCATGCGCGCTAAAAACTGTTGCGTCAGGGCAACATTCAGCCCGGCAGGGAGGGTGGCACAGCCGGCTCAGCCGCCCCAGTCGACGAAGATCGGCGACGACCACGCGCGCTCCTCGTTCATGGCCAGGCAGTCGTCGTCCGGCGGCGTGCGGTCGTCCGCGTAGCACAGGTCCACTTCGACGCAGCGGCCTTGCTCGTCGTACTCGCAGCGCACGCCGCCGGCGTTGACCGCCGGGCTAGGCGACTCCACGGCACGGGCGTAGTAGAGGGCATCCCGCGCCATGCCCGGGTAGTCCTCGTCGGTGAACGTGGCGGTGCAGCCGGCCGGGTCCGGGATGCACTCGTGCACCTGCCAGGGATCCTGGATGAGGGGCTCCACGGCCTCGCCGGGTTGCTGCTGGGGCAGGATGCGCACGATCTCGATGCGGGTGATCAGCTTGCGCTCGTCGGAGGGGTTGAAGCACTCCCCCCGGCACATGGCCTCCAGGCGCTCCGGGGTAAGGGCGTTGGTGGCGTAGTCGGGGCAGCCCGGCCGCTGCTTGAACGCGCCGACGGCACGCACCCGGAAGGTCGGCGGAGCCGTCATCTCGGTCTCGGCTCCCATGGGCATGGGCATGGGCAGTTCGCCGCCGTCGCCGTTGAGCAGGTCGAACCAGAGCAGGATGCGGTCGCCGCTGGTGCCATAGACCTCCCTGCGCTCCATCGCCTCCCAGATGGCGTTACGGCCGCGCCCGTCGGCGTGGGCGGCGATCAGTCCGCCGGTCATGAAGAACGACGCCTGGCGTTCGGACTCCGTCAGCCGGAAGGGCTGCACGTCGACGGTCTGCACCGGCGAGTCCGTCTCGATCAGGTTCTCAGGCACCTCGAAGCGGCCGTCGAAGTCGACCGCCCGGGAATAGGGCAGCGGCTCACCGGCCGGCGGGCCGAATATCGAACGCACCTGCTCGTCGCGCCCGCCGGTGGGGTCCGCCATGCCCGCGCGGAAGAACTCCTTGTAGCCGGTGCCCGGCCGGGCCCGATGGTTGTCGCTGGAGGCCATGAAGCCGAAGCGGAAACGGCGCGGTGATTCCGGGTCGTCGAAGTTGGTCAGCGCCATGATGTACTGCACGGCGCCGCCGGGGCGGTAATTGAACGAGGGCAGGTAGCAGTCCGTGCACTGGCCGGCGTCCAGCCAGTCGGCGCCGGTCTCGCCGCCCACCACGAGGTGGCCGCCGACCCCCGTATTGACGTAGTCCTGACGGGCCATCGCGGCGCGCTCCTCGCAGAGCTCCGCGCTCTCGCCGGCCTCCAGACAGCGGGACTCGATGATCTGGCCGGCCCGCCAGCAGGACGGCAGGTAGCCTTCCACCGGCTCCGGGCAATAGGGGCGGCCCTCGTCGTCGAAACGGATCGCCCGCCAGGGCCGGTATTCCTCGGAATTGCCGTGCCCGGAGAAGACCTCGATCAGCGACTGCAGTTCGGGGTCGTGCATCTCGCCTCCTAGCTGCTTGTCCCAGTCGGAGCCCGCCGGCGTGTAGAAGCCCCAGGTGGTGCCGTGGGGGATGACCATGGCCTCGTGACCGTGGGCGCGCAGCCGCTCGAACAGCTCCGCGGGGGTCTCGGCGCTCTCCCGGCAGTCGTCCGGCAACGCCGTGGTGGGCACGTCCATGGGGCAGTTCTCGGCGTTGCGCAGCTCCTCGACGTAGCGCGC
>Ga0209943_1002237_pt1 | contig 10775 bp, 9 predicted proteins | sample SalPonR1_B_D2_MG_FD_185698 | JGI IMG/M metagenome (GOLD analysis project Ga0209943, IMG submission 185698) | Salt pond soil microbial communities from South San Francisco under conditions of wetland restoration - Salt Pond MetaG R1_B_D2_MG... ... | reverse complement strand
TCTTGCAGCTCTGAGAAGTCGGTAACACCCGATGTGCCTCCCGTTGAGCCCGACACCGAAGAACCGGAAGAAGAAAAATCCTGGCAGCTGGTCTGGGAGGATGAATTTGACGGGGATGAACTTGATATGGATAAGTGGAGCTATCAGCTGGGTGATGGCTGTGATATAAGCCAGGACCTTTGCGGGTGGGGAAATAACGAGCTGCAATACTACACCGAAAGAGAAGAGAATATCTTTCTGGAAGATGGTTTTCTGACCATTACGGCTCATGAAGAAGATCATGAGGGCAGTGACTACACCTCCGCCAGAATCATTACGAAAAATAAAGGCGACTGGCGTTTCGGAAGGATTGAAGTACGGGCAAAACTGCCGCAGGGGCAGGGAATCTGGCCCGCCATCTGGATGCTTCCTACTGATGAGACTTTTGGTGGCTGGCCCCAAAGCGGTGAAATTGATATCATGGAGATGGTGGGCCACGAACCCGAAACCGTTCATGGAACCGTGCATTTCGGAGACCCTTGGCCAAACAACCAGTGGGAAGGGGAGCCCTATTCCCTGGAGAACGGTATTTTTGCTGACAACTACCACATCTTTTCTATAGAGTGGGAGCAAAATAAAATTGATTTTTTTGTAGACGGGAACCTGTTTTTTACAGTGACTCCATCAACAGTCGAACCAAAACAATATCCATTTAACTACAAATTCCATATGATCATGAACATCGCGGTTGGCGGCAACTGGCCCGGAAACCCTGATTCAACAACTGAATTTCCACAAACCATGTCGGTTGATTATGTTCGGGTCTATCAGTTTAAGTAGCGTGAGTTAGAAATAAGAATTTCTTGAAGAGTGTCCCTATGCCGGCTGATGGAGGCTATAGAAGATGAATATTAGCGAAATTAACGCTCAACGGGCCATCCCCCTCGTCCGCCATCCGGCGGACTCTACCCCCCTTCAAAGGGGGACTTTTTGGATTCGATTCCTTATTGCGAACTCAAGCTAAGTAACACAACTTAAAATTTACAGGTGACATCATTTAACGTAATAACCTCAGTTCGATTAATAAGATTTTCTATTATCTAAATAAGAATTCTCCCATAATAAGGGGAGATTTCCTCATCGGGATCCCCTCGGCAAGAGGGGCGTTCATCGGTTTTTCCCACGTTTTGATAAACATCCCCCTTTGTTAAGGGGGACTTGTACGTTCAAAATTTAACAATCGAACTCAGGTTAATAAACAAGAGATTACTATGAGTACTGGAAAAGATAATTCTGGAAACAGAGCTGAAAACGACCCGGAAATCTGGGATGAACATCGATGGGAAGAATTTTTCAGGGAATCTGATAAACGGACGGATAAATATTCCCAGCTTCTTGATAAGTACATGGATCATCCCGATCGCGACAGACTTATTGCTGAGGAAATGGGCTGGAATCATATTCTAGATGAGGATGATTACGAGAATAAAGAGTGGATGAATGAAGTGTTTCTTGATGAGCTTGAAGATGGGGAAAAGTGGAAACAGTTAACAGGGTTTGAACCCACCGATTTTGACAGCTTTGAAAATCTTCCGCTCTATAAGAAAGCGTTTGAGTTCACGATCGATGCAATGAACATGATTGATGAACATCTTGCAGATGTCGATGACGAATCCGTTAACCACTTCTGCCTCGCCGTTACGATTCCCTCAGCCAAAATTGCGGGCGGTTTCGGACTTGGATTTGAAATGGAGGGCCTGGGAGGAAACATCGCAAACTGTAAACGCGGGCTCAGTGCCGCTAACCAAATGCTGAACGCACTCTACGAGATGGGTAATAAGGAATTGCTTGACCGAAATATTTATCTTGAATATCACAACCGTGCAAAAGAAGTTCGAGATGAACTGGCTGTCTATATTGTTGAATTGCGTGAGCGCTTTCAGCGCGGGTTTCCCTGATTCTTAAGCATAATCTGCATCCTCTGTGTGCGATTCACCTATTCAAAATCGCTGAAAAAGAACTATTACGCTCATCTTTTCGGGAAAAGGACTGCATGTAAAAGATTAAGCTTCTCCCGCCTTTCCTGATATTTTACAGTACGTAAACGTTTTTCCCAAATCGTGTAAAACCCTCCTCATTGCCTCAGCCTTTGGCAAAGATGCACCCAGCGTAACAATTACATAATATTGCCATAATAAGAGATTCCTATACTTAATAAGAAAGAGGAGGCAGTTAGCAGTTTTTAAATTACAGCAGGTTATTTAATTGACAACAGCAAAGACAAATATCCCAGGTAAATTCGACCCATCCGGTAACCTGATAAAATGGATAGCTGTCTCTGCATTGATCTATGTACTGCTTGTAGCCGTAGCAATGATCGGTGACGGTTTTAAAATATCAACCGGAGGTGCCGCCGAACAGCTCTTTTCATTTGCTACCAATCCGGTCATAGCACTGATGGTGGGTATTGTCGCCACTGCGGCTATTCAAAGTTCAAGTACAGTTACCTCAATTATTGTGGGCCTTGTGGCTGGCGGTTTACCCATGGCTATAGCAATTCCCATGATTATGGGGGCTAATATTGGAACTTCTCTTACCAGCACAATTGTGAGTCTCGGGCATGTAAGAAATGGCGAAGAGTTTGAGAGGGCATTTTCTGCCGCCACCGTTCACGACAGTTTTAATGTATTGGCCGTTCTGCTGCTTTTCCCAATTGAGCTGATGTTCCATCCTCTTGAAAATGCCTCACTTTGGCTCGCCGGTTTCTTTGCTTCCGATGTTGCTTCCGCAGGTGTAAGTATAAGCAGTTTTAATATTATCGCCATTGCGATTGAACCTCCGGTTAATGCTTTTTTGTGGGTTACCGGAGCTCTGGTTGATGTATGGCAAGGCATAATTTTAATATTAACCGGCATTGCCCTGATATTATTCGTGGTTCATTCTGTTGGAAAAATCCTGAAAAAACTTATGACAGGAAGAGCTCTGGAAATATTAAATATCGCTGTCGGCCGCGGCCCAATTTCCGGAATGGGAGCAGGGGGCATTATTACTGTAATGGTTCAATCATCTTCCACAACAACGGCTCTTATTGTGCCAATGGCCGGCAGCGGCGTAATGTCAATGAAACAAGTGTATCCATTTACACTGGGTGGCAACCTTGGAACAACCGTAACAGCCCTGCTCGCTGCAACTGCCATTACTGGATCAACCGCAATTCTTGCCTTTCAAATTGCACTGCTACATATGTTATTTAATTTTGTTGCCATTCTTTTGATCTTTTCGATTCCGTTTCTGAGGAATATTCCCCCCAATATTGCAGAAAAGATGGCATCTGTCACTCAAAAGAATAAGTGGTTTGTTGGGGCTTATATCATTACCCTGTTCTTCCTTGTTCCGCTCTCTGTTTTAGGCATCTCTGAACTATTTTTCTGAGTCTGTAGCCTCAAAAGTCCGATTAGTACGTAACCTATCGCTTCTATTTACATACAAGATTTCTGAAAACCTTTTTGAACCAATTGATGATACTTTAGAAAACCGCGATATCAGAGTTTATCTGTAAATGAACTACTGTATCAGACAAATTAAAACCGCTACTGGCTGATCACCTCAGCCCCTTCCAGCTCGTAAATAATACCCATACTGGCGTCTGAAACAAGTTTAAATGTCCCTTTTACGGCCATTTTGCTGTAGGAGTATTCCACAGGAGTTTCTGTTTTCACATAGACCATCGACTCAGCTTCACCCGGCCCGCAAAAAAAACAGTCACTCATGGGCGCGCTGCTTACCAAAAATGTGGTGTGCTTTCTGGAATATTCCAGCGGAAACATAAATCCTTCCACAATCAACTCTTTACCATCCAGGGCTTTTTGGTCCTCGTTAAATTCAACCCTGTAAAAATTATCGTCCCAGATCCACTCCACTTTTGCCAGAGTTTCCCACTTCAGGGTTTCAGCGTCGTTCAAATCCGCTTCCGGGGAAAAAGCAATAAGCACAAATGAGATCAAAAAGAGAATGTAAACGGGGTAGCGTTTCATGTGACTATAGTTATGTTTTTGAAAGTGTATACGCAATATCTGTGTTATAGGCCTGTATAGCCGGCACAACAGACGAAAGTAAACCAATTCCTGCCGCCAATGCAATAATCCAGCCTTCACCGGGGATTAAAACGAATCCGGTAACGGCAAATTGCCGAGCTTCCGCGAAAGACTGTCCAATAAGCTCCACTGCCAGATGCCCCAGTGCAATGCCAAGCAATCCGCCGGCGAGTGAAATCATCAGCCCCTCGAGCAGTACATTGGCAAATAATTTCAATCGTGTGCCTCCAAGAGATCTCATGATCGCGAGATCATACTTACGTTCTTTCATTGAATTGAGTAAAGCGATAAAAATTCCAAGTACTGAGGCCAATATAAGCACATAAGCAAAAACACGGATAGCATCGAGCCCAACACCCAGCAGATTCAATAGGCGGGTTATTTCAATAGCCGGAGCAGCAGCCTGCATCGATGTACGTTCATTTACAAACCGTGGAAACTGCGCCGCAGCCAGTGGATTCCGATAACTGACTAAAAGTGCCGTAATCTGCTCGCCACTGTGTTCTTCAGAAAGATAACTCGTCTCCGTTATATCCGATTCAGCCTCACCCGCATGATCGTGATCATCCCCTTCATGCTGATCCGTTGTGCTATGCGGAGCGTGAATTCCCCACATGGTTTCTACGCTGGTGAGTATCAGCCGGTCAAGTACAGTGCCTGTATCATCCAGTATTCCAACCACCGTCATATCACTATCTTGATGCGTCATTCCCTCCTCTGCAAAACCGTGGCTGCTTTGTATGGTGTCACCTATACTCAGCCCTTCCAGTTCAGCTACGTCAGCCCCTAAAACCACATCAAAGGGACGGTGCCAGAATACACCTTCAGCGATTTCGGAACCATATCTATCGGGGTAGGCCTTCGTTGTGCCTACAATTCGGTGCCCTCTGTAATTATCTCCCAAGGCAAGGGGAATGGCCGATTCCACCATTGGATTCCTTATCAGCGTTTTCGCTTCATCAAGATCAATATTTCCCGTGGGAGAATCGATGTGAAAAATTCCTGATAGAATAAGCTGAATAGGGCTTCCCTTGGCCCCTACTACGGCATCAACGCCCTCAGCATTGCTATATAAATTTTCTTCTAATTGATAGCTGAATAGGAGCAAAACCACAATGGTTGCTATGCCAAACGAGAGCAGTAAAATATTTAACAGCGAATTAAGTGCCCTTCTTCGCAGGTAAGAATAACTCAGTTTAAACAAATTCATACGGCAACCCCATTCTGTTCGGTGCCTTCAAGGTCAAGTACGTTTTCAAAGTGCTTTTTTACTCTGCTGTCGTGAGTGGATACGATCAGTGACGCTCCGGAAATAGCGGCTGATTCTTTCAAAAGGTTGATAACATTTTCGCTGCGCAAATCGTCGAGGCTTGATGTAGGTTCATCGGCAAGAAGAAGAACCGGATCGTTCACTACGGCTCTTGCGATGGCCACCCTCTGCTTCTGACCCTGGCTTAGTTCATCAGGGTAACTGTTTAGCTTATTACCAATATCCAGCGTTTTGCAGACATCTTTCACTCTTTGCTGATCCGCTTTTAAGCCTGCCATATATCTGGCAATGCGAATATTATCCGCTACAGTCAGCGACTGTATCAGGTGCATCTGCTGATATACAATTCCAATATGTGTTCCTCTGAACCGATCCCGCCCCGATTCTGATAAAGAGAGAACGTCTGTTCCGTTGATCTGATACGCTCCCTGGGTAGGGTTTAAGATTCCGGCAAGAATATGCAGCAGTGTTGATTTCCCGCTGCCCGACAGACCCGTTACAAGCAGATTACCTCCACTTTCCAGTTGAATATCCGGCAGGTTAACAACCGTTTCCCGGTTATATGAATGGACGCAGTTTTGAAGTGAAATCATGGCCTATATTTTTTCAATACATTCGTGGCATTCCACCCACTCCTCGCTTGGAATCTGCTTAATGGCTGCAGGGCTGCTCCCTTTTTCAAAAACGGGTTTGAAGAGAACATGCCCCTCCCCATGCTCGGTTCCGCAACTATGGCATTGAACCTCATGATCCATTCTTAATGGCGTGTAGCCGGTAATTACCCACCCTTCGTGCCCCTGATGGGCAGCCAGACTTTCCAGGGCCACCCTCACCGTTTGAGATTTATTCCCGGCATAGTACTTTTCTGCCAATTTGTTTAACAACTCTACCGTAGCGCTATCCAGAGTAAAATTAAGCCTTTTCATAGATCAGGGAGGTCATTATCAGTGTTTGGATGGTGATTATGGCGAACATTTTTGCACGTGCGGTGGTGCTTATAATTTAACCAGTGCCCGCCGATAAGAGTAAAGCTGCCGGCAACTGTCAATGCCGTTTCAAAAGCAAGTCCCAGCCAAAAGTGTCCCAGCCCCCATCCTGCCGCAACCAACAGGATTCCACCATAAAGCAATCCGGTAATTTTTTTGTCGTAGTGACTCTTTTTTGATGCATAATAGACGGTTGGCAAGAGTACAATGAGAAATACGGGATGGGCCCAGTCGTGCAGAACCTCAGCAAAGCTCCAGAGTGGCAGAAGCGAAATTAGTACGGGGAAAAAAAGACAGTGTATTGCACAAACCGTAGACACACTGATTCCAAGCCGGTCCCAGATGGCAGTTGAAGAAAATATTTTATCAGACAAGAAGGTTTTTTTTAATTACATAAAGTGTGTACGATGATACACACTTTATGCGTATAAATCCAGTCAGCCCTATGAAGGTTAGTTATCTTTGGTCGCTTTGGTAGCAGTAATCTGCATGGGCCCCTGCATTGTGGTGAGGTCACACGTCATCGTATCTCCCTCTACCATACAGTCGGCGCTTACAACGGATCCGCCAATGTCCATACCAAACGATACAAAGCTTCCATCTATGTCAACTTGGTTCATGGGCACCTTTTGCCCGGTGTGGAACTCTATTTCGCCGGAATAGACTTCATCTTCACTCTCCATAAAGTTTATAAATCCTTTATTGAACTCCCAGGGAACTTGTGGATTAGAAAATTCCCAGGAACCTACAACGACATCATTTTCGGAAGAGGCCATTGTAAATAGTGATACAAACAGTAGAAGTGATAGAAAGGTAAGTGTTTTTTTCATGTTGGTAGGTTTTTTATGATTGGTTTTCGTTGTTTTCATCAGGTTTATCGTCAGGCACATCAGAGTTTTTCTCTTCTATGTATTCTTCAAAAAGTTCTTTGGCCTCATCATCCTGCAGTTCCATCTGTCTTTCCATAAGCAGGCGGCGGTGATCGGCCATATCATCGTCTTTCAGAATTTCATCAATTTCCCTTGGCTTCGGTAGTTCATCAACAGAATTGATACCAAAATGTTTTAAAAAATGAGTGGTGGTTTTATAGAGGAGAGGTTTACCCGGAGAGTCTGCCCTGCCCGAAACCTTAACCAGCATTTTTTCCAACAGCTGGCGCAAAATATATCCTGAATCAACACCGCGGATGCTGTCTACCTCCGGCTTGGTGATTGGTTGCCTGTAGGCAACGATTGCCAGTGTTTCGGTAGCCGGCTGGGATAGTTTTCGATACGCATTTTCGTGCTGATAAATACTGAGCCAGGGATGAAATCTCGGCTGCGTTACAAACGTATATCCCCCTCCTGCCTCCTCGATACGAAAAGAGAGATCGTTCTCCTCGTAACGGCGGTTTATTTGATCTACAATCCGGGTTACCGTTAGCTCATCCAGTTCCAGATCCTCTTCACTTTCCAGAATAATCGCAGAAATCTTCTCCCACGGTAGTGGGTCGGGGCTTGCGAAAATGAGCGCCTCGATAACCGACGTAAGCCTTGTACCATCTACAAACCGATAATCCAGCATAAAATCTATATACCAAACATGTTAATTTTTAAACTCATCGTTTGTGGCATATCAGGGTCTCTTCATCTTTTTGCACGACTCTGTACCCCAAAAGGTGAAATATATTTTTTACCAAAAAACGTGCCACTGTCAAATCAACCTCGAAACTTCGGGAGTTTAAAACAGTTACACCCGGCAGGTATTTTAAAACATTATTCAAAAAGCTATTTCTGAAAAATGCAGAAAGCTCAAGCCAGAAATCAGATACTTCTCTGATGATCAAAAAACCATCATGGCCCTTATTTTGATAAAGCGGCATAAAGATACGTCCTGAAACCGGTGCCACAATCAGCTGCTCACGTTCGTAAGCCAGCGGTGTATCTTTTTCAATTCTGTCAAAATTTTCAAAACCGCTCATCATTTTGAAATTTCCGGGATCCTCGAGAAGTTTGTGATAACGGATTTCATAATAGGTTTCGGGTACATCATCGGGACACTGCAGCTCATCGGCCAATTGTTTGAGCTTTATTTCAGGCAGTTTTCGAACCCCGGTGTTGTGCAGCAGAAGTTCCAAAAAAGCTTCGCTACGCTGTACTGAAATTTCATCGTGATGCGCTCCGGCTTCAAATCCGATTGCTTTATAACCAAGGTTGTTGATATAGCTTAGCAACGTTCCGTATATATTCTCCTCTATACCGAGTATCTGCGGAAGGGGAAATTTCCGGGCAAGTGACCGGTTATCAAGAGTGTCGTTGATCAGGATAAATCCGCAGCTTTTTGATGATGTTGTATGCAGGTCTGCAAAAATAAAATCGCGTGCAGTATCTCGGTACTCCTCAATAATTTGATTGATACACTCCTTAATCTCTCTGCTTTCGGAATATTCTGAGGTTGATGCAATTCCGTTTGATAAGCGCCTGCCGGCTACACCGTCAGGGATTTCCCAAAGCCGGTTCAGGTCTGTATCTATAAAACGAACCCCCATATCCAGTGCAGGAATATTCCCAGTGATGACGAAAATCGAACCGTCCAGCTCCGATTCATTTTTTCCCAGGTCACTAAAAAGGTGATCAGCAGCTTTAACTCCAGCACTCTCATTTCCATGAATGCCCACAAAAAGTACAATAACCGGTCCTTCTTTCCTTCCTTTCAGGTTCCAGCGAATTCGCTGATGTGTATGTGTATCTTTTTCTGATTCGATTTTAAACATTACCTTGTAGTTTCAACTTCTCCCACACGCTTCGGGTGTCTTTATCGGTAATAATACCGACAAGGTCGCCATTATCAATAACCGGCAAACTGCTCACCCCCCGATCAAGCATCAAAAGTATTGCGTACTTGATATCCTCACCGGGTGAGATCGTTATGGGATCCTTCGCCATTACATCTGATGCAGTAGCAAGTTTATTTTCACCAATCTTCTCAAGATAACGAACGAGTCGCTTCTTTGTCACAATTCCTTTTAATTTCCCTTTATTATCTTCAACCGGAAGATGTCGGATGTCGCGCCACTCCATCACTTTCAGCACAAGTTCGGCGAGATCGTTCTCATTAACCGTTATCAGGTCCGTCGTCATGATGTCTCTCACCCTCTCATACTGTATACTGAGTCCCTCTGCTTCCTTTACGTCGGCGATGTCCCAATCGTGAACGGCTTTTCCGCTTTTTCGGCGGTTATACATAATAGCCGTTACGGCCACAGAAGCCTCTTCCCTCCCCAGTTTTTTCTTTAGATTTCTGTAACTGTTTACAATCCAGCGAGATCCGGTTCCATACTTATTAATTCTACCCTCAATAACCGATAGGTAACGCTCAATATCTTTCTCATCAATTTTCTTTTTCCGAAGACCTTCCCGGGCCATTGGAATTAAGATCTCAACCAGCAGTTTTCGTGCAGACATCAGGCTATTTTCCCATACCATTCCAGCCTGAACGCCCCACATTGCAGCTTTGTAAAAGTTCTCTTTAGCATCTTCGAATGAAACATTCTCCCAGTTTTGCCTGAATTTATCCGGCATATTACTCATCAGACCCAGCCAAAATGCAAAATTGGCCATTTCATCTTCGATTGTAGGTCCTGATGGCAAGTACCTGTTTTCAATGCGCAGGTGAGGGACTCCATTGGCCACTCCATAGCATGGCCGGTTCCACTTGTAAACCGTTCCGTTATGAAGCTGAAGAGCTTCCAGTTTTGGTATCCTCCCCCGCCTCAGTGTTTCCAGGGAATCTCTTTTAATGTCCGACATAAACAGCAGTGTATGGCGGGCAATATCATTTCTGTACACATCGGCTACGCTCTTGATCCATCGATTACCAAATGTAACACGCTGCTCCCGCTCCCTTAAATGATATCCTTTTCCGCGTGTATCAATACTTTGCTGAAAAAGCGGGATGCGCGTTTCTGCCCAAAGCTGGCGCCCTAATAAAAGCGGCGAATTTGCACATACTGAAAGTACCGGGCCCGAAAGCATCTGTGCCCAGTTATACATATCGGCAAACTCGGAAGGCTCTATCTGAAGGTGGCATTGAAAGCTTGTATTGCAAGCCTCAAACAGAATATTGTTGTGGCTCAGCATCAGCTCATCAACGCCGGTAATATTTAGTTCGAAATCTTCGCCCCGAAGCTCGGAAATAATGTCGGCCAGTGCGATATATCGCTGTTTGGGCGTCATATACTCCATTTGTACGGAGCTGTAATCGATCGAAGGTAAAATACCGGTTAGTATGAACTTATCTCCGCTTTTTTCTGCGATCTCTTCGGCCATAGCCAGGAAACCGGAAAGCTTTTTTTGCATGGTTGACAGACACCTCCCGCTAAAGGGTTCCGGGTCCAGATTTATTTCAAGATTAAACCGAGCAAGCTCTGCCGTAAAGTGTGGATCGTTAATTTTTTCGAGTAACTCC
>Ga0209943_1002227_pt1 | contig 10797 bp, 9 predicted proteins | sample SalPonR1_B_D2_MG_FD_185698 | JGI IMG/M metagenome (GOLD analysis project Ga0209943, IMG submission 185698) | Salt pond soil microbial communities from South San Francisco under conditions of wetland restoration - Salt Pond MetaG R1_B_D2_MG... ... | reverse complement strand
GGTAATGCGGCAGTCTCGAACCAGCTGCTCCTGGCCCCACTCACGGATGAAGCCATGGCCACCGAAAACCTGCTGGCCCATGATGCAGGCATCCAGGCCGCGATCGGTCAGGAAAGCCTTGGCCACAGGTGTCAGCAGCGCCACCATGCCTTCGGCGTGCTTGCGCCGCTCGTCGTCCTCGGCATACTTGGCAATATCCAGCCACTGAGCCACATAGGTTGAGAAAGCACGACCACCCTCCACATAGCCTTTCATGGTCAGCAGCATACGGCGGACATCCGGGTGTACCAGAATCGGATCAGCCGCCTTCTCGGGCTGCTGGGCACCCGTGGGTGCACGGCTCTGGATACGATCAAGGGCGTATTCCCGAGCGCTTTGCAGAGAGGCTTCAGCCGCGCCGATGCCCTGGATACCAACGCCCAGGCGCTCGTAGTTCATCATGGTGAACATGGCCGCCAGGCCCTTGTTCTCCTCGCCAACGAGCCAGCCTTTGGCGCCATCGAAGTTCATGACACAGGTGGCAGAACCCTTGATGCCCATTTTCTTCTCGAGGGAGCCACAGCTGAAGCTGTTGCGCTCGCCCAGGGAGCCGTCTTCATTCACCAGGAATTTGGGTACCAGGAACATGGAAATGCCCTTGGGACCTTTCGGGGCATCCGGAAGCTTGGCCAGCACCAGGTGGACGATGTTCTCCGCCATGTCATGCTCGCCCCAGGTGATAAAGATCTTGGTACCTGTAACGTTGAAGGAGCCGTCATCATTCGGTTCCGCCTTGGTGCGGATAATACCCAGGTCCGTGCCGGCGTGAGGCTCGGTCAGATCCATGGCGCCGGACCAGACACCGGAGTACATATTGGGCAGGTATTTTTCTTTCAGCTCATCACTGCCGTGGGCATCCAGGGCCAGGCAGGCACCGGCGGTCAGCATGGGAGCGAGACCAAAGGCCATATTGGCACCCTGCATCATCTCCTCGAACTGGGCCACCAGGGTCTTGGGCATGCCCATGCCGCCAAAGTCCGGGTTACCGCCGAGGCCGTTCCAGCCGCCTTCAACGATGGTCTGGTAGGCTTCCTTGAAGCCGTCCGGAGAGGTGACCTCACCGTCGTTCCATTTGCAGCCCTGCTCATCACCTTCGCGATTCAGAGGCGCAAGTACACCACTGCTGATCTTGCCGGCTTCTTCAAGAATCGCATCCGCCGTTTCCGGGTCGACATTCTCGGCAACCTTGGGGAGTGAGGCCCACAGGGAAGGGGCATCGAAAACCTCATTCAGAACGAAGCGCATGTCACGTAGGGGTGCCTGATAATCAGCCATCTAAAACTCTCCAAAAATTCTGTCAGTCTGTTCAGGTGGCAATAGGGCCGGTCTTCCGGCCGGTCACACCTGCTCGGGCTATGTGTCCGCTGAAGATTATTTTTATGGGCGTTTATTCTACCCTAAAAACGGACCGCAACTCATGAAAAAAGCCCGCCTCCGGGGAGCGCGGGCTTTCTGTCCTTTGGAACCGTCCTTCGGTGCCCGCGCCTTAGATGGCGAAGGCTTCCTCCGGCATGTCCATCAGACTGTCGGCGCCGGCCAGCATGCTTTCTGCGTGGCCCTTGGCGCGGGGCAGCATACGCTTGAAGTAGAAGCGCGCAGTCTGGATTTTGGCGTTGTAGAACATTTCCTCGGTGGTACCCTCAACCATCTTGTCCAGGGCAACTTTGGCCATACGAGCCCACAGGTAGGCGAACACTGCGTAACCGGAGTACATCAGATAGTCCACGGAGGCCGCACCCACTTCTTCACGGTTCTTCATGGCAGACATACCGATCTTGGTGGTCAAGTCCCCCCATTCCTTGTTCATGGCTGCCAGCGGCTCAATGAATTCCTTCAGCTGCTCGTCTTCAGCATTTTCCTTGCAGAACAGGTGCACCTGCTTGGTGAAGCCCTTGAGGGATTCGCCCTGGGTCATCAGAACCTTGCGGCCCAACAGATCCAGCGCCTGAATGCCGGTGGTGCCTTCGTAGATCATGCCGATACGGGCGTCACGAACGTTCTGTTCCATGCCCCATTCGGAGATAAAGCCGTGGCCACCGAAGACCTGCATGCCCAGGTTGGCTGCTTCGTAACCGATCTCGGTCAGGAACGCCTTCGCAATCGGCGTCAGGAAGCCCAGGGCTTCATCTGCAGCGCGCCGCTCTTCTTCGGTCTTGCCACTTTTAACAACATCGGCCTGCTGAGCAGTCAGGTAGATCAGGGCACGAGCGCCCTCGGCGACAGCCTTCTGAGTAAGCAGCATGCGACGCACATCCGGGTGAACGATGATCGGATCAGCGATGCCTTCCGGGTTCTTCGGGCCGCTCAGTGAACGCATGGCCAGACGCTCCTTGGCGTAGGCCAGTGAGCCCTGGAAGCCCAGCTCTGCCGCACCCAGCCCCTGGATCGCGGTACCGATTCGAGCCACGTTCATGAAGGTGAACATGCAGTTCAGGCCCTTATTCTCGGGTCCAATCAGCCAGCCCTTGGCGCCGTCGAAGTTCATTACGCAGGTGGCGTTGCCGTGGATACCCATCTTGTGCTCGATGGAGCCGCAGGAAACCGCATTTCGTTCACCGGAGGAGCCATCTTCGTTCGGCAGATTCTTGGGCACAATGAACAGGGAGATACCCTTGGTGCCTTCCGGGGCGCCAGGCAGACGGGCCAGAACGATGTGCACGATGTTCTCGGCCATGTCGTGCTCACCGGCAGAGATAAAGATTTTGGTGCCGGTGATGGCGTAGGTACCGTCGGCATTCGGCTCGGCCTTGGTGCGCAGGGTACCCAGGTCGGAACCACAGTGCGGCTCGGTCAGACACATGGTGCCGGTCCACTCACCGCTGATCAGCTTGGTCAGGTAGGTCTGCTTCTGTTCCTCAGTACCGTGCTCTTCAATCGTATTGGTCGCACCATGACTCAACCCGGGGTACATCCCGAATGACCAGTTTGCGGTGCCCACCATCTCGCTCATGACAATCCCCAGAGAGCCAGGCAACCCCTGACCACCGTAATTGGGGTCAGCATTCATTGATGGCCAGCCGCCCTCAACGTACTGCTGGTAGGCTTCTTTGAAGCCAGTCGGCGTCTTGACGCCGTCTTCGCTCCAGGTACAGCCTTCCTTGTCACCCACCTGGTTCAGCGGAGACAGGACCTGCTCACAGAACTTGGCACCTTCCCCGATAATGGCATCCACCATATCCGGAGTGGCGTCTTCAGCGCCTTCCAGGTTCGCGTAGTGCTGCTCGCTGTCCAGCAGCTCGGTCATTACGAATTTGATGTCACGCAGGGGCGCTTTGTAGTCAGGCATGGAATCCACCTCGGTTTTCGGTCTCGGCTGAGTCAGGTTTTACAGCTTCTGGCCTTGGGTTTGCTCAGACACCGCAACGCAATGCGCTGCAGCCTTAATTAAACACTTGTTTGAAACATACGTTTAGAGGCACAGAATTGTCAATAGCCGGATGCAAAATTTGTGTTGCGAACTGTCACCTGATCACGCGCGATGACAGTGGATGCCGGGCACAAGTGGCCTGTAATTGCGGGATATTCATGTGTAGATGAGGACCAGGGGCAGGAAGGGGTCAGGCAGACACAGGCTCGAAGGATGAGACGCGCTTTTCGTCACCTTTTTGCTCAACGTCTCCCATGGCAGAGACTTCACGATAGGCATCGCTGGCCGCCCTTGGAGAGGAACCGGATTCGGCAGCAAGCTCGGACTGGGCCTGGAGCATAATCTGCATGGCCTGGGCGGCAACGGCACGATCCTGGCCCGACGGCTCCGCCGGCGCCATGGCGGCCGCCCGGACGATCCGCATTTTCTCAATGGTGGCCTGGGGATCCCCCTGCACCGGAGACAGGTCGATGGAGACTTCACCGCCTACCGCATACTGGGCGCCATCCGGGCCCCGCTGGTAGGTAAACGACATTGCACCGGCATACTGGCCACCCACGGCCTGATGCGCGGCTTCGTGGGCGCGAACTTCACGATCCCGGGCTTTCAGCTCGGTGAGCTGTTTCAGCTCCTGCTCAGAAAGGCCCTGAGGGTTATCGGAATTCTTGCCATCAGGTTTCGACTGGGGGTTTTCCCGTGCTGACTCGGCTTTCCCAGAAGCCTCAGTGAATCTGGCTTCAGCAGAAGGCGTCTCGGGCTCCGCCGCTGCCGAACCGGTTGCCTGAACACGTGGCGAAACCTGCCCTTGAAAAGAGGCCCCGGGGGAAAACGGGGGAACAGGAGGAAGAGACGAAAGCACGGACTCGGCGCTCTTTCAGTTATCAGGCCATGATATCCAGGAGTGTTCCCAGTGTTTCATCCGCAGTTTTTACCACCTGTGCGGACGCTTCAACACTGCGCTCGTAGATCTTGAGATCAACGATGGGCTCAACAAGGCTGCCTGCACCTTCTGCAGTTCCCTGGGGTCCATCGGTGCCGCCACGGGCAATCTTGCGGGCGGCGTTGTCCATGCCGACCATGCCATCCTGAATGCCCTGGATTCCAACTGCGAGAGTGTTACTGATCATAACTACGCTGCCCGATGACCATTAATTGACATAATTAAGCCACATTCCTGGTCAATTTTCAAACAACCCATCAATATTCAGATAACCAGCCAACATTTCCGGGCGCGCCTGCTCCAGCCAGGGGAGAATGCCGAGACAGGGCGCCGCCATGTGGTTGACGAGGTAGTTCAGGGTGTCCTGTTCGCAACTCATGGGTTCTTCCTCTGTACGGTTGGCGACCCATCCTGCCACTCTCAGACCGTCACTCCTGATGGCTTCTGCCGTCAAAAGGGCATGGTTAATGCACCCCAGGCGCAGTGAGACCACCAGAATAACCGGCATGGCCAGCTGCCGGGGAAACTCCGAGTAGGTTTCCCGATCGTTGAGCGGGACCCGCCAGCCACCGGCACCTTCCACCAGCAGCAGGTCCGCCGGACGAATCTGCAAACCACGGCAGAACCCGACCAGGCGATCAGAGGTGATGTGACGCCCGGCCTGCTCCGCCGCCACGTGGGGGGCAATGGCCGGCTCCAGGGCCACCGGGTTGATCAGCTCGTAAGCCAGCGGCTCCGTAATAGCGTTCTGCAAAATCAGGGCATCTTCGTTGCGAAGGCCTTCGGGCGTCCGTTCGCAACCCGATGCGATGGGTTTCATCGCCAGGGTATGCTTCCCCATGGCCCTGGCCGCGTGCAGAATGGCTGCGGATACCAGGGTTTTCCCTACTCCCGTATCGGTACCGGTTACAAAGAAAGAATGTTTGGCCATTATTGCGTCCTGTCGCCGAGTCTTATCGTTTCTGCCAGTAAACCCAGGCAGCTTCATAGCTTGCCATGATAGTGCCGTCCGGCTCCCTGGGATACTGCTTACACATTGCCCGCATCCTGCCGGGTGCCGTGACGGCTTTTCGCCGACCAGCGCCCCGGAAGCCTGCCCCAAGATGGCGAAGCTCACCTGCCAGGGCCATGGGCGAATCGTAGGGAAGCCTGATGGTGCGGGTTTCAAGGGTGGCATCCGACAATTCGGCGCGCACTTTGGCCTGCAGCCCGAGCTCGGTCTCAAACTGATTCACGTGCTGATGATCCGGATCTGCTGCCTGCCAGGCGTTTTTCAGTTCACGCAGAGTGCCATCAAGAAGCGTCGAGACCATGAGCGATCCACCGGGACGCAGAATACGCTGGCATTCCCGAAGCACCGCACGGGGATCATCACACCACTGAATCATGAGGTTACTGAAAATCAGGTCGACGTTGTCATCGGGTAAAGGCAGGTGCTCGGCATCGGCCACAATCCAGCTGATTCCGTCCGGCCCATTCTCACGAGCCTGCTCCAGCATACCCGCTGACAGATCAACCCCGCCCAGCGCCTCAATGCACCCCAGATCAGCGAACTTGCGGGTAAACCAACCGGTGCCACAACCAAGGTCCAGCACGCTTGAACGAAACGGGCTTTCCTCTTTGGACTGGAGTTTTTGCAGCATGGTGTTACCCATGAATCGCTGCAGCCGGGAAGCGCTGTCATAAGAGCCGCTGGCGTTGCCAAAGCCTCGTGCAATATCCGACTTCAGGGTACGGGAAGCGCCCGCTGTCTCCGGCGCGAGGCTTATTACGCCCATGACAGCCCCCTTTGCTCGACAAAAAACGTCTGCATTGCGCTCCAGCAATCAGAGGCCGAACATCCACCTGGCCAGTGCGCCATGCCCGAAACCCTCGCATGGCTGCTTGAAGACGGAACGGAAAGATCGTTTGCCCAGGACCGGACCACAATATCCTTTTCACCCATGATATGGAGGGCGGGCGTGGCGAGTGAATGCCATAAAGCCCTCTGGTCGCCGGTTTCCAACCAGGCCAGACTCTTGCAGAGGTGTTCGTGAGAAACCAGGGTGCCTTTTTCGAGCCAGGGCTTGAGTCTTTGACGCTCCCCTTTCTCATGGGCAGCGCCGTTAATCATCAACAACAGAAAATGCAACCAATACCGCTGGGGATCCCGCCGGATACCCAGGGCGAAAGCCCGGAAATCCCCTGCCGGCATCCCATGGGGCCAGCTTTCATCGGCAACAAACTTCGGAAAACCGCCCAGCGTTATGGCGCAGGATACCGAGCCAGTCTCTCGCGCGGCAGCTTCCATCACAACCTGACTACCCAGGGACCAACCCATCCAGACTGATGGTTCCGGATACAGCGACAACAGCTCATCAGTTACTTCTGAAAGAGAATCGCAACGGGCCAGCAAATCATCATCCAGCGACACCGGCACCACTTCCCCGGGCCAGTTACCATAGAGTTCCGACAGCATCTCTGCTCGAACGCCCCAACCGGCAACCACCACCAGACGCGAACAGACCTTACCAGAGCTCATATCGCCACATCCGTCGTTTGAACCAGATGACGGCACTCGAAAAGCGCGCTCAACAGACAATCAAGATTCTCCTGAGAATGTGCGGCACTGAATGTAACCCGCAGACGCGCCTCGCCCACCGGAACCGTGGGCGGGCGAATCGCCGAGACGAGTAAACCTCGCTCCTCCAGGGCCTGACTCAGTGCCAGCGCGTGGTGATTATCACCAATCATAATCGGCTGGATCGGTGTTCGCGAGGGCATTAACTCATACCCCATGGCAGAAGCCTCACGACGGAACCGGGACACCAGCCCCAACACATGATCACGACGCCCCTGATCCCGTTCAATAAGATCCAGACTCGAAATGGTCGCCATGGCAAGCGCCGGCGGCATCGCCGTCGTATAAATATAGGTCCTGGCCTTCTGCACCAGATAATCCATCAGCATCGACGGCCCGGCCACGAATGCACCGCTGGTTCCTACCGCCTTGCCCAGGGTGCCAATCAGAATTGGCACATCTTCTTCCGACAACCCCAGTTCGGCAACACTGCCCCGCCCCTCAGGCCCCAGCACACCAATTCCGTGGGCATCATCAACAACCAGCAGTGCATCATGGGCCCGACAGACCCGAGCCAACTCCGCCAACGGCGCAATGTCACCATCCATGCTGAACACACCGTCTGTTACCACCAGCTTGTGCCCGGACGTCTCTGCCAGCATCGCCTCCAGCGCTGCAAAATCACCATGGGCATAACGCCGAACCCGGGCACGGCTCAGAATGCAGCCATCGATAATGGAGGCATGATTCAGCCGATCCGAAAAAATCGTATCGCCACGGCCAGCCAGTGCCGAAATAACCCCCATATTGGCCATGTAGCCGGTGGAGAAAAACAGCGCAGAGCTGCGACCGGTGAACTCCGCCAAACGAAGCTCCAACTGGTGATGGGCATCATGATGACCACAGATCAGATGAGAAGCCGCGCCCCCAAGACCTGTCTCCGGAAGCGCATCACGGAAGGCCTCGATATTGGCGGGGTTATTGGCAAGACCAAGATAATCGTTGCTGCAGAAAGACAGCAGAGGTTTGCCGTCAGCAACAAGGGAAGGCGTCTGGGGGCCGGTTACCTGTCGGCGCGTCCGGTAAAGCCCAGCGTGTTTACGTTCTTCCAGTTCAAGGGCAAAGTCCCGCACGGGCATCGCTCCAGGTTAGCCGTTGCACTTTGGATCAGATTAGATGCCATGAAGGCACCCGAAGGTTCGGGCGGGCTGCGTGCAGGGCTCTCCGGGATTGTAGAGGGCCAGGGATGGCCCGAAACAAGCGCACAGGGACGTGCTTGTAGCGTATCCCGGAGAGCCCTGCGCGCAGCCTGCTCCCCCGAGCTTCAGTAATTCATTGTAAAATCAGGCAGATTCCCGGGTAGCGTCATAGAACATATGACGAGTCGCCTCATACTCCACGGCCTCGGCAATCGCCTCCTCTTCCTGCTCCTCGGACGCACACTGCTCCCGCTGCTCAGGCCGGATCCCCAGACGCTTGAACAGCAGCATATCGGCATCGGCCTCAGGGTTGGCGGTGGTCAGCAGCTTCTCGCCATAGAAGATCGAGTTGGCGCCCGCCATGAAACACAGAGCCTGCATCTGCTCATTCATGTTCTCACGGCCCGCCGACAGACGAACGTGAGAAGCCGGCATCATGATCCGCGCCACCGCAATGATGCGGATGAACTCAAACGGATCCAGATCCTCGACATCCTCCATGGGCGTACCTTTCACCTTCACCAACATATTCACCGGCACACTCTCCGGATGATGAGGAAGGTTTGCCAGCTGCATCAGCAGACCAACCCGGTCATCCTCATCTTCGCCCATGCCCATAATGCCGCCGCAGCACACCTTCATCCCGGCTTTGCGAACATTGTCCAGCGTATCCAGGCGGTCCTGGTAGGTGCGCGTGGTGATGATGTGGCTGTAATACTTTTCAGAGGTGTCCAGGTTGTGGTTGTAGTAATCCAGCCCGGCATCGGCCAGTTCCACCGCCTGCTCTTCTTTGAGCATGCCAAGCGTCATGCAGGTCTCAAGCCCCAGGGACTTCACCTGTTTGACCATGTCGAGAACATAAGGCATGTCTTTCTTCGAAGGACTGCGCCAGGCGGCGCCCATGCAGAACCGGGAAGCCCCCTTCTGTTTTGCGGCCTTGGCTTCCGCCACCACCTTTTCAATTTCCAGCAGCTTTTCTTTCTCAAGCCCAGTGTTGTAATGACCGCTCTGCGGGCAGTACTTGCAGTCTTCGGGGCAGGCGCCAGTCTTGATCGACAGCAGAGTGCTCACCTGCACTTCATTCGGGTCGAAGTGCTGACGATGCACGCTCTGGGCACGGAACAGAAGATCGTTAAAGGGGAGCTCGAAAAGCTCGCGGGCTTCCTGCAGTGTCCAGTCGTGGCGGAGTTCTGTAGCGGTCATGTAAAAGTCCTGTTAACCTTTCCCGGTCTCTGGGTTTACGGATGAATCAGATGATAAAGGGACTGAACTGGCTGTCAACCTTCCTGGAACAAAAGGTTAACAGCGTAAAGCAGGGCGGACTCTGCGTCGCCTGCCTTTCCTCCAACGCTTTCAATGGGTTATGCCAGCCTTGCCGGGACGATTTACCGGTTAACCGCTGGCACTGTCGCTGCTGCGCCCTGCCCCTTGCCTTTCCTTCTTCGGAACTGCTGTGCGGCGATTGCCTGAAGCACCCGCCACCTTTCCAGACGTCCTTTGTTCCCTGGCGCTACCAGTATCCGCTGGACGGCATGATGAGCCGTTACAAATACAATGGGCAGCGCAAATTCGGGCGGCCGCTGATGGCAGATTTCGCCGGCTTTCTTGAAAAAAGATTGCACGGCGGCAGCATCACCAAGCCCGAAGCGCTGGTGCCCGCACCAATGGATGCCCGGCGACGGCGAGAGAGGGGATTCAATCAGGCTCAGGACATTGCCGAAACCATCGGGGGCCAACTGAACATCCCCGTGGCAACAGATCTGGTGCAGCGCGTCCGGCGGGTCCGGGCGCAGCGAGAGTTGAACCGTGAGGCGCGGCTTGCGAATCTTCGCGGGGTGTTTAAGGTCGTTTCGGAGGTGCCTGAGCGGGTCGCCATTGTAGACGATGTGGTGACGACGGGGGCGACGGTTCGGGTTTTGGCTTCGGTTCTGCGGGAGGCCGGGGCTCGGGAGATTCAGGTTTGGGCTTTGGCGCGGACACCCGGTTAGTTTATTAAATTCTTCTTTGGAGCATGCGTTGGTCGGGGGTCGTTGACTCTGGCCCTGGAGCAAGCACCGGTCAGGCAGGTCCTCCCGGGATACGCTACAAGCACTTCCCTGTGCGCTTGTTTCGGGCCATCCATGGCCCTCTACAATCCCGGGAGGACCTGCCTGACCGGCGCCCGAAATCTTCAGTTATGCCAACATCGCTTTTACGCGGTCGGCAATTGCCAGACAGGACGTTAGTCCTGGCGATTCGATTCCGAAGAGGTTAACCAACCCTGTCAAACCGTGATTTTCCGGCCCATCAATTCGGAAATCCGCAAAGCCACCATCAGGCCCGGACAGCTTGGGCCGGATGCCGGCATAGGCAGGCTGAAGTCGGACCGGGTCGAGGTCTGGCCACCATTGGCGGATGCCTCTGGCGAAGGTTTCCAGGCGGCTGGGGTCGACGGTGTAGTCTTCCGTTTCGATCCATTCCACGTCCGGGCCAAAACGGGCCTGGCCGGCGAGGTCGAGGGTGAGGTGAACACCGAGGCCACCGGGTTCCGGGACCGGGTAAATCAGGGTTTTGAAGGGTGTTCGGCCGCTGTAGCTGAAGTAAACGCCCCTGGCGAACCACTGCCGGGGTTTGTATTCATCAGGCAGGCCGGACCAGGACTTTGCTAGCGGGACAGCGGCAAGTCCGGCGGCGTTGATGACGTTTTTCGCTT
>Ga0209943_1002222_pt1 | contig 10812 bp, 11 predicted proteins | sample SalPonR1_B_D2_MG_FD_185698 | JGI IMG/M metagenome (GOLD analysis project Ga0209943, IMG submission 185698) | Salt pond soil microbial communities from South San Francisco under conditions of wetland restoration - Salt Pond MetaG R1_B_D2_MG... ... | reverse complement strand
CGGTAAACTTGAAAATCGCTCAATTTAGGTTATTTTTTGTTGATAAAAAAAGGTTCCGTTTGAAATTACTAATGGTGGTCCCAGCGGGACTCGAACCCGCGTTTCCGGCGTGAGAGTCCCCCGAGTGATCCACGCCCTCCAATAAATTCAGTAACTTATCCCTGCATGCGGATACCTCAAAATGCATGTTGATACATGGCAAAAGGTATCCACTGAGGTATCCACCTTTGAATTGTGAAGGTGGATTTATATAACTGTTTAATAATTTCCTGACTATTTTTAACGTTCTGTAAATTATTAATATTTATCAAGTTAATTTTATATTTTGGGTGGCCTTTTACAGGACAGGAGTCTAAATCCATTATCCAATCATGAAAATCTCTCAAGGTACTCAACCGTTTTTGCTTTAATTTAAAAGCTCTCCTCTTTCTTTCGGGTCATTTTGGGCTACAGTCATACGGCCGTGGCTTCTGCATCAACAACAAGTTTCTTTATTTTCTTGGCACGTCCCATTTGTTTTTTTGGAGAGAGTCCCAAGAAGTGTCTCACAGCTCCTTTTTTAGATCAAGAACCATAAAAAAATTTCAAATTTAAGATTTTATTTCAAATATGCAACTAAAGCGATTGCAAGAAAGTACCTGCATGAAACCGCTTAATGATTTATTTAATATAAAAACAATAACTTAAAATAATATAAAATTTAGGCATAGTATCTGCAATCTATTAAATAAATTCATAGCCCGTTGGCCAACGGCAAAATCAAAACCTAATCAAAGATAATAAGGAGAAAAAAGCATGAATGAAATTAACGGGCGTAAAATTGGAAAAAGGGTTTTCGAAGGAAGTCTTCATTTTGAAACGTTTCCAAATAAAATTGCAGAAGTCCAGGATCAGGAAATTTCAAGATTTTTTACAAGATTTTTTAATGGATCGCATTTTCAAATGGGACGCATGGTTCCTTTGCATAGGGCTGAAGAATTTGAGAATCTTATCAAGCAATTAAAAGGATTATGGGACGATTATAAAGAAGCCTCCTTATGGCAGGAGGTCCTCCAAAATCGTGTCCAAAGCATTTATACGGACATTGCCCTCTGCATTTTCGAGATATCCGATTTTTTGTTTGAAAAGGATTCAATTGATATCGATTGAAGGTGTTCATAGCAATGGGGCATCAGCCTTAAGAGGTTAATAACAATAGTAATTTAACAGATAATAGCTGTAAAACATAAAAATTTTTAGCAAAGGAGATAACTTATGGATAATAATGGCACCACAAATAACCAACAAATAAATACTGTGCTTTCAAGTGATGATATCTATACTGACGAAGTTTTTTCGGGGCGGGCAGGAGATCCAGATCTTGAAAAAGAAAATGTTTTTAATCAGTTGAGGCATTCCATAGCTGAAAATGGAATTCAGGTTCCTATTTTCGTCTTCTGGGATGATGAGACAAAAAAATATAAGCTCATTGATGGATTTCGCAGGCTGAAAGCAGCCACGTTAACTGGCAGAGATTTAAAAATTCCGGCGATAATAACAAATCAAAATCCCTTCCTCGTCTATGACATTCTTAATGTATTGAGAAAATCTTTACCAGTAATTGTAAGGGCTGAGAATCTTGAAAAATTTAGTGAGGCTTTTCCCAGCTTGTATCAAAAGCAAAAGGCCGATATGGTCGGGATGTCTGAGCAGTCTTTAGGTGAGTACTTAAAGATTGCGCAGTTACCTGAACCGGAGAAAAGCAAGGCCCGGCATGATAATAATTTTACCTATCCAAAACTGTTAAAAATTGCACGAATTACAGATGAGGTGAAGCAGAAGAAGGCCTTCAAAGCTTATATAGATGATATTTATGCCGGAAGGGACGGTAATCAGGAGAATGAAGAAGAGGTGGCAAAGGCAAGTTCTCCAAGCCCAGTCATAACTGATAAAAAAAGGACAGGTGAGCAGAACAAAAATCAGACTGATAAGGCAGGGGAAAACAATCAAGAAGGGACGGAGGCAGCGCCGCAGAAGCCGAGACCGGATTATATAATGATTCAACGCAATAAAATTGAAAATTTCAAGAAATCTTTCTGGAAAAACGTCGATAAATGGGAGCTTGACGAAGCGAAACAGATTTTGTCTGATCTTCATGGATTAGAAAAGTTCATTAAGCAAAAAATCGATAGACTTGAAAAGAAAATGCAGGAGGGCGCTGTTGAAAGGCGGAATCAAAGCACCCAGACAGGTAAAACCACTGTTTCCAAGGGTAGTGAACCCCAGCAAGAATCAGATCCGCCGCAAAAGAAGCATATTCCACAACCATCTCAGTACGCCACTCCACCACCGGCCTAACAGGAATGAATAAATAAACTTCAATACGAGCGCTCGTATTGAATTATTTGAAAGGGCGAGGGCATTTTATCAGAAAATGTTCTCGCCCTTATTTTATTTTGTAATTTCTATAAGTTATTCCAATCGGATTATTCTCCCGACACCGTTCTCAATAAAATTCCGTTTATATTCCTCAGCAAGTGCCTTCCGCACAGTATCACCAGTACAATGCGATGGGGCCACTTTTGTTACTCTGAGGCTTCTGAATTTTTGGACAACGGTTACTGGCGGATGATGGAATCCTCCCATCACCAGATGTACTTTATCCCTTTTCATCAAATTCATGGCTTTTTTCACAATCCTTGTAATACCTGGATGAGCGCAGCCGGTAATAATTACCAATCCTTTTACATGATCGATAATTAAAGATTGTTCGGTGGGCGGACCATATAGTGGGCCGGAAGTATAGACATAATCTGAAATTTTTTTGGCGCCTGGAATTTTTACAGCTTGAGCACCGCTGCGGGACACCATTCTTTCGACAGAATCCGGTAAAGAGTCAGGAATAAAAACAGTGACATTGCTGTTTTTCGTTAAAAAACCTTTGAGGCCGCCAATATGATCCCCATGAATGTGAGAAATAAACACCTTCTCAATCGACTTAGGCTGGACATCCATTTTTTGCATATTGGAGAGAAGAATTGAAGAATCTCCGCCGGTATCAAACAAAATGGTTTCTGTTGGCAGTTGAATGACGCAGGAAAAACCCCAGTCAGTTTTTAATTCCTGATTCACCTGGTAATTGTCATAAACGGAAATGATTTTTACATCGGAGACTTTTGCAATGGCCGGATGAAAAGAAGAAATGCCCAACAGAAATCCTGAAATAAATATAAGGAGAGCGATAATGCGATTTGAACGATTATTGAAAATGCAGGGATTATCGGCTGTCATGGTTTTAATGTCCGTTTTAAATCTTTAGGTCATATGGGGTGGCTCAATTTCCATGACCATTTGTGAGATGGCCGAGGAAGCCAAAACATTTTTATCTCGCCTTAAATTCCTCGACTATCCTTTCTGCAATAAACGGTGCATTTCCGCCGGCACGGTTATTAATAAGGATGTTGGTCTCAATATCTTCTTTCACTGCTTTTTCTATGATATCGACTGTTTCATTGATCATTTCCTGATGTAACATCCCATCCACGAGTTTATCAAAGGGATGGGCTTTGGCATATGCAGCCTCATATCGCATACCAATAGGCGTCATAAGGCGAATTATTAATTGATTTCCAGCGTTGAAGATCTTGTTGTTTGCTTTATTTAGCTGGTTCTTAAGGGATGGAAGCCAAGTCCAATGGGAAAGCACTTGGCCGACACCGGATTTCTCCAAAACCTCAAAGACAGGCGAACTGAGATAGGCCCCGGTTCTCAGTTCAATATGATAGCGGCTGTCATTTGGAATGGATTCAAAAAATCGGCCAAGCTCTTCTGCCATTTGTTTTGCCGGTATCCGGTCCTGTTTTCTCTGATATTCCTGCTCAAATATCATACCGGCCAGACTTGGACCTAAAAGATCAATGGCTGGTTCATAAAACTGCTTGGTAAATATTTCCGGGTCCAGGTAAGTTTCATTTTCGATGTATTGGTTGCCCCGCTTTAGCTTTTGGGCGGAAATAATTTGTGGGACTTTAAGAACCACCCGATCATTTTCTCCAATATACTGTGCATAGGATTTAAGCACATGGAAATTTTTCGTGGGTTGACCGTCCTTATCACGCAAAGTTGAATAAAAGGTATAATCAATTTCCAGGACAGGGAAATGTTCAAAATATTCTTTTACGCTATCAACCGGCAGAACCTCATGCTTGAAGGATTTCCCCCCAACTTTATCGGTTCTCTTGCTTATTCGGCCTTCATATCGTTCCTTGGTATATATTTGACCAATCCATCCGGAATACCTGTCACTTGCCGTACCCAAAAAAATATTGGGGTGAAGATTGCGGAATTGGAATTTATTCAGCATGGTTTGCTTTTCACCTTTGTCTTTTGCGTTTTCTTGCATGATTGCGAATTCCTTTAGCAATGAAGGGATTGTGAAGGTGTCCTTCTAAAATATTACATGCCAATGGCAGTAATGGCAAGGAAGGCCCATAAGTAAGAGTCAAAGGAACAGAATTGCTGGGAGGAATGGGTTAAATTTTTCAGTATATGAAGAATAAATTTTTCCAGCAGAAAGAAGGAAGGCTTTTTTTAATCCAATATGTTGTAGGGGGCTTTAAAAATTGAAAAATCAGGACTCTGTTTGACATTCCGGAGCGTTGTAAAATGCCAGTAAAACTGAAGCTTGTAGGCACTATCCTCCAAATAAATAGTTCGATTTTTTAATTGTTAATAGTATCTAATTGATATTAAATGATTTATTGTATTTTTGCTTATTTTGGGAATTTTTGTTATTATTTTCTAAATTATGGGGTTCTGGAACAAAAGAAGCCGGATTGTTGAATAATAAATGTTGAACTAAACCGCTTCGCGGAGAAGGGCTCCTTTGGAAGGATGATTTTTTTTGTAACCATCCTAATTTTTTGGGGAATTGGAGTTGAGTTGATCGGGGCTTTCAACATGGAGAATGAAACCAGCTACACAAGCTGCCGATTAAACAAAAAATTGATATAATCCCCATAGCGATATCCGATGGGAGATGGGTGGTTCAGTTCAACACGTTTTATCCATCATCCCTTTGCGGTAATACACACTTTTGTTTTCGATTGGCGGAATCAGGAACCCTCCCGCATTGGATTTTTGCCGGGGGATGAAGGATAAAACGCTATTTGTTAGGCAGCAATTCACATGACTTTACTGGTTTCATGGACAGGGATTGATTCAAGAGGCCCGGCATCCGTGTACATTGCAACGGACAGCAGGCTTACGTGGGGCGATCAGGGGCACTTTGATCACGCCGTTAAGACATATGCGATGCATAACTTTCCGGCAATTATAGGATACTGTGGAGATGCCTTGGCTAGCCAAATGATTATCGCACAGGCTAGTGCGTTGGTCTCCAGTGCCATGAATCCGGAAAGGGCAACCCTAAATGCCATTGCAAATTTATTTTTGAGGTCCATGAAGCGAAGCTACAGGGATTACCCCAAAAATCTCTCATCTGGATCTTTTACTGTTGCCATCTGTGGAAAGAGAAGACTGGCTTCGAATGGAGAATTTGAGTGTTATAAAATATGTTCAGATTTCAATGATACGAGCATAAGTATTATAGAGTTTCCATTAGAATCGGGGGCGCTAGTAATAGCTGGCAGTGGCACTCAATCTTTTCAAGGAGTTTTCCAAAAGCACTGTGTCGATGATAATCCAAACAGATCAACCAGCCGGGATGTGTTTCACGCTTTTAGCCAAACCATTGGAACAAACTTGGATCAGACGGTAGGACCCATACCACAGGTCGTATCTGTGATCCGAAAACCTAATACCGGCGGTTTTCACTGTGGCATCGTTTCTGACCAGAAGAGATACATAAACGGGCAGTTGATTGATGCTGACCAGTTAGATAGTGAATCGGTGTGGTTTAATCAGAACTTTGAAATTACAGATCCAAGTACCAAAAAGAGAGTAAGTGATGCTCAGGCGCAGCCTCAATTTGGTACATAACCAGGCAACTCCCTACGCCCTCACATATATGAGGGTGCGAGGTGCTAACGGCATTGGCTCTTGTCGGTTTCGACCGGCAAGAGCCAATGCCTAGTAGGGTTGACATAGAGCCTAACAAGGCGCAGATGGACGCCGCTTCGCGGCGCCAATGAGCTTTGATGTTAGTGCCTACAAGGAGATCGAATGCCAAAAACTTCGAAATTTAATATTAAAACCATTGGTGTTCCACAACATGGTACTGCCTGGTGTATACCAGCAAGTATTGAAAATTTATTATTATCTGAGGGGGCTTCGCTTTTATCACAGGAAGAAATCATTTTTCAATATTTGTTAAAAAATGCACATATTAAAACCCTCAAAAATGGCAAAAAAATTGATTTACATCAGCTTCAACGTTTTCAAGTATTAGAGATGTTTCGATGCGAAGCAATTCCAAATGCCTCATTTCAAACTTTCACGCCTATAGTAAATTCCTATTTGCAAAAATCTGATTTACCATTACGGCTATCCTACAAAGAGAAGATACGCGAGACTGAATACCTAAGTGAAGTTGAAAATATACTTTCCAAAGACAAACCAGTCCTTATTTCAGCTGGAAACGCAAACAGCTGGCATATAACGATTGTTTACGAATCAAATGGCCAGGAACTTTGGAGTTACGATCCAGGAAGAGATCAACATATCATTGAATTGACAAATAACTATAATTTTTCCCATGATATTCTTTATATCGATTAAAGTATGACCTAACCATTCATCGGAATTGACGCGGGCATAGAGGGAACTTTACTTTAAATCTCTTGGTCGCTTAATTCAGTTCAATCGCTAGACATGCGTGAGATTAAGTGATTATGGAAAATCCAGATATTTGTAAAGACTGTGGATACAAATTTCTAAATGAAAGAAATGGCAAGGTTGCATGTCCTGTGTGTGGCGGCAAAAATAGAATAATGTCGCCTATCGTTAATGATTGTATTGATTTGTCAGAACACACTGGTTGGCAATCTACAAGGGAATTTTACGAAAAGAATAGTGTTTTACTCTTAGTAGTGATAGCCATAACAATCATATCTCCTTTTCTTGGGCTTTTATTTGTAGGGATTCCCGGGTTGATTATTGGGCTTTTGTTGGGTGGAGGCTCTTATTTTATAGGACCGATAGCAGCAAAAAAAGTGCGGGAAATTGAAAAAGGATAACCAAAGCATTGAGGGAACCGGCAAAAAACTGCTCAGATGCTTAGAGTGAAGTTACAGTCAAAGCTTGAAATTTGAACTATCAAAGAACAATCTCTATTGAATTAATAAATAATCCAAGTTTCGGTTCGATTTTCGTTCAGGGAATATCCCGCCACTTTGCGTTATTTGACCTACTTACAAGAAAAAAGGTTGCTCTTACGTATAATCACTATCAGATATCCGAGATAAACATATTATGATCGAAAGCACAATTGAGAAATTCATAGATACAATAGATAATATTTACGGCGTGTTCCTTGACGGTTGCAGAGGATTTGAAACATCTCTAAATATTTTTGAAAAAGCTCAACAGAACTTAATTGAGCAGAACAAATTAGCTATAAAACATAACGGAAACGATTCAAAAAAAGTATACAATTTAAGTATTGATGATTTTAACAAATCTTGTTTCATATACACAAAAGGAACACAAGGAGAGTCGGACCACAGAATTCTTCATTACCGAAAAACTCAAGCTGAGTTCAAGAAAAGAAACAGCCTTAATGGAACAAACTACAGATTCATCGGTAATATGACATTAATCACAATTTATGCCTATTGGGAGCATTCCTGTAGAAATAATATTGCCAATCACCACAATGTTGAGCCAAAAAAAGTTGCGTCTGATATCTTTGGTGACTTGAGGTGGATCAGACATTCCATACTCCATCACAACGGAATAGCTTTACCAAATGTTGAAAAATGTAAAATTTTTAAATGGTTTCGGAAGAATGATGAGATCTTTATAAACGGTGATCATATAGAAGAAATCGTTGTGACCATAAACAAATCAAAAAAATCACTATATAAGATCATTGCCTAACAAGGCAAATTCAGCGGACACAAAAATCCGCCCCTCCTCTGATTTGCAACGTTCGGCCCAACATATTGCCACTACTATCTTGCCCACAATTTCCAACCCAGAGTACGTACAGTAAAAAGAACCTGTCAGCTATCCTGTAAAAATGGGGCATACAATATGTGGGGATGACCTGCGGCGGACCAACGGCCTGCATTACTGTCTTTTCTGTTTGACTGTACGTGGCGCCCAAGTTTAGAGCACTACTGAAGCCTTATAGCATTGAGATCTCGGAATCCAGAGATTGAATGATGAAACGGGTATTCTTGACTTTTTTAGTGGGCAGACTCTAAGGAGTCGGGTATTAAATCAACACATTGTAAGCGCTCAATAAACCCCATCTTCTCAACCTGAACAAGCTATGCCATGATCCTTCAAAAAATTAAACCCCCAAGGAGGCATCATGGCACTATCCAGAAAGGCCGAGAACGAGCAGAAGCGCCGCTGGTGGCAAAAGCACCTGGAGGCCTGGGCGGTAAGCGGCCAGACCCAGACCGCCTACTGCCGGAACCATGAACTGAGCAGGCACCAGTTTCAGTACTGGAAGAAACGGCTTCATAAGCCTTCCAAGCCTTCCTTTATTGAACTGCATCTGAGCCCGGAGGCCAAGAACAAATCAGCTGCTCCGTTACGCGTTATGATCGGCGGCTGCCAGGTGGCGGTTGACCGGGATTTTGACCCAGTAGCGCTGCAGCAGCTCATCGGTGTTCTGTCCAGGCTGTGATGTTTTTACCCTCCCATACCCGGGTATACCTGGCGGCTGGCAGCACGGACATGCGAAAGCAGATCAATGGCCTTTCCATCATGGTGGCCGACCAACTGGAGATGGACCCGCTCTCCGGACACCTATTTGTGTTTTGCAACCGCAGGCGCAACATGATCAAGGTGCTTTATTGGGACCGAAACGGCTTTTGCCTGTGGCATAAGCGTCTGGAAAAGTATTTTTTTAAATGGCCTGAGACAGTCACCGAAGTCTGCGAGATTGACAGCAGGCAGCTGAGCTGGCTGCTTGACGGCCTGGAGGTTAATCAGGCCAGGGCGCATAAGCCACTTGAATACACCACGCTTTACTGAGCCCTGACAGGAGGAATTTTTTACTGAAAAAATCAAACTAAGCCTTTACAAAATCAGGGTTTTATGGCATATGATGAAGCATGGATATTGATGCTGCAACACTTCCGGAAGACCCTGACTCCTTAAAGGCAATGGTTATGGCCCTTGCCGAAAAGGAGAAGTCTTACCAAGAGCGCATCGATTATCTGGAAGAGCATATCCGCCTGCTTACAAATGAAATCTTCGGCCGAAGATCTGAAAAACGGCCGGAGCCCGATGAAAAGCAGCTCTCCCTGTTTGGCCAGGCAGAACCTGCGCCTGAGCCTGCCGAAGAACAAATCACGGTTTATGAGCATACCCGAAAGAAGCGGGGCCGCAAGCCGCTGCCCAAGGATCTTCCTGTAAAAGAAGTCATCCACGACATTGACGAGGATGAAAAGGTCTGCAGCTGCGGCGAACGGCTGAGCCACTGCGGGCAGGAGACATCTGAAAAGCTCGATATTATCCCTGCCAAAATGCAGATCATCCGGCATGTCCGCTACAAGTATGCCTGCAAAAGCTGTGAGGGCACCGAAGATGAAGGCCCCACTGTAAAGATCGCGCCCAATCCGCCCCAGATCATCCCCAAGGGCATTGCCACGCCGGGTCTTCTGGCTCATATCCTGGTCTCGAAGTTCGAAGATGCCCTGCCTTTTTACCGGCAGGAGAAAATTTTTGCCCGCCAGGGCGTGGAACTCGGCCGCGCCACCATGTGCGGCTGGGCGGTAAAAGCCGCCGATCAGTGCGAGCCGCTTCTTGAGATGCTCGGCAAAGAGATCCGCTCCGGGCCGCTTATAAACATTGATGAAACGCCCGTTCAGGTGATGAATGAACCGGGCCGGGCCAATACAACCAAGTCTTACATGTGGGTGTTCAGAGGCGGGCCGCCGGGAAAGTCCGGCGTGATCTACCAATATCATCCGACCCGCGCCGGAAAAGTGCCCCTTGAATTTTTGAAAGATTACCAGGGTTATGCTCAGACAGATGCCTATCGGGGTTATGATGCCCTGGACAAGGTGCCGGGTATATCCCTTGTGGGCTGCTGGGCACACGTGCGCCGTAAGTTTACGGAGGTGGTCAAAGCCTCCGGCAAGGGCAAAAAGGGCCATGCCCAAGAAGTTCTGGATTATATCGGCCGCCTGTATGCCGTTGAAAAATCCGGCAGGAAAAATGAATTTACACCGGAGCAGATGGTTGAACTGCGCCGTGATCAATCGGCTCCGATCCTTGAGAAGCTATATGACTATCTAAACGCCTTATCCGGGCAGACGCCGCCAAAAGGGCTTTTGGGAAAAGCTGTAAATTATGCTTTGAGCAATTGGCCTTTGCTGGTCCGCTATCTTGAAAACGGCCATATCACTCCGGATAACAATGCCGCTGAAAACGCCTTAAGGCCGTTTGTCGTGGGCCGGAAGAACTGGCTGTTCAATGGGCATCCCAGGGGCGCCGCCGCCAGTGCGGCTATTTACAGCCTAATTGAAACAGCCAAGGCCAATGGCCTGAAACCCTATTTTTACCTGCGTTATCTCTTTGACCATCTGCCATTGGCTGAAACCGCAGAAGATTATAAGAAGCTTCTGCCGCAGAACCTATCGACTGGCCAGATCGCCCTTCCGGCTGAATAGTGCACTTTATTAAGCGCTTACA
>Ga0209943_1002220_pt1 | contig 10819 bp, 14 predicted proteins | sample SalPonR1_B_D2_MG_FD_185698 | JGI IMG/M metagenome (GOLD analysis project Ga0209943, IMG submission 185698) | Salt pond soil microbial communities from South San Francisco under conditions of wetland restoration - Salt Pond MetaG R1_B_D2_MG... ... | reverse complement strand
TTTGCCCGGCTCGACGGGGTCGAGATGCCGCCACCGACGAACCCGGCGCGGGTGCTGGGGCTGGCGCTCGCCCCCGGCGCGTGGGAGGGGGTGGCGGGTGCGGTGACGCCCGCAGCTTGAATTCCGGCGCGGGGGCCGTCATCTAACTGGCAGGCGCTGGGAGGTGGACGGTATGGATATCCTTGGACGGCCCATCGACGAGCCCGCCGTCGAGGCGCGGATCGACGCGCTGGTGGCGCGGCACGCGCGCGCGGGCAGCGGCGCGATGGAGGTGCTCAACCTCATTGGCGCGCAGGCCGAGGGCCTGCTCGACCGGCTGCCGCCCGAGGCGCGGGCGCGGCTGGGCACGGTGACCGAGCGCGCGCTGCTTGGCGCGGCGGAGGCGGCGCATGGCACGCGCGATTCGGTGCCTGACATGTCGCAGGGGCGCACGCGGCTGCTGACCACGGTGATGGGGGCCGCGGGCGGTGCGGGCGGGCTGCCCACCGCGCTGGCGGAATTGCCGGTGACGGTGACGGTGCTGTTGCGCGCGATCCAGGACGAGGCCGCCGCGCACGGGTTCGATCCGACCGAGCCGGGGGTGCGCTTCGCCTCGGTCGAGGTGTTCGGCACCGCCGGGCCGCTCAGCGATGACGACGGGGCCGATCTCGGCTTCATCGGGGCGCGAGTGACGCTGACCGGGGCGGCGCTGCGGGCGCTCATTGCACGGGTGGCCCCGCGGCTGGCGGCGGTGCTGGGCCAGAAGCTGGCGGCGCAGAGCGTGCCGCTGCTCGGTGCGGCGGCGGGGGCGGCCACGAATTACGCCTATACGCGCTATTACCAGGACATGGCGCATGTCCATTTCGGGCTGCGGCGGCTGGCCATCGAGGCCGACCGCGACCCGCGCGAGATCGTGGAGGTTTTCCGCGAGAGGGCGGGGGGCGGAAACGGTTAGGCGTCATCCTCGGGTCAAGCCCGAGGATGACGGGGGAAATCCCTACTGCAAATCCGCGAAGGCCGCCTGCAGCCGCTCCACCGCCTCGACGACCCGCGCGCGCGGCGTGGCGATGTTGAAGCGCAGGAAACTCTCGCCGCCGGTGCCGAAGCTGGGGCCGTGGTTGACGCAGATGCGCGCCGCGCGCTCCACCCGGCGGCTGAACTCGGCAGCGTCCATGCCGGTGCCGGAGAAATCCACCCAGGCCAGATAGGTCGCCTCCAGCGGCATGGAGCGGACGCCGGGAATGGCGTTCACGCCCGCGTCGAAGAGCGCGCGGTTGCCGTCGAGATAGGCGCAGAGTGCATCGACCCATTCGGCACCCTCCTCGGAATAGGCGGCCTCGGCCATGAAAAGGCCGAAGGAATTGGGCGAGAGGCCCATCGCGGCCATGCGGCGCGCGAAGCGTGCGCGCAGCCCCTCGTCGGCGATGATGACGTTGCCCAGATGCGCGCCCGCGATGTTGAACGTCTTGGTGGTCGCGGTCATCATCACCAGCCGGTTGGCGACGCCGTCGATATGGGCCATCGGGATATGGCGCTGGCCGGGCATGAGCAGGTCGTTATGGATCTCGTCGGAGACGAGGATCAGGTCGTGGCGGCGGGCGAATTCGGCCACGCCCTGCAATTCCGCGCGCGTCCAGACGCGGCCGCCGGGGTTGTGCGGCGAGCACAGGATCACCATGCGTTCGCTGCCGGTCATGAGCCGGTCATAGGCCGCGAAATCCATCTCGTAGCGGCCATCATTTTCCACGAGCGGGCACTCGCGCACCTCGCGCCCCGCCGCGTTTATGACGCGGGAAAAGGCGTGGTAGACGGGGGTGAAGAGTACGACTGCGTCGCCCGGCGCGGTGAAGGTATCGACGCACATCGCCGTGCCGTTGACGAGGCCGTGGGTGGTGAAGATCCAGTCCGGCTCGATCTGCCAGCCGTGGCGCGTGTCCATCCACCAGCGGATGGCGGCGCGATAGCCCCGGTCGTCGCCGTAATAGCCGTAGATGCCGTGCCGCGCCATGCCGGCGACTGCCTCGGTCACGCAGGCGGGCGGGCGGAAATCCATGTCGGCCACCCACATGGCGATGCCATCCTGCGGCGAGATGCCGTACTTGGCCTGCATCATGTCCCACTTGTCGGAATGGGTGCCGCGCCGGTCGATGATCTCGTCGAAATCCATGCCTGTCTCCTGCTCGTTCCGGGGGCGCAGGCTAGCCAACTGTGCGGCGGCTGCAAGGGCGTTGCGGAACGCGCGCCGATCCCCTACATCACCGCCATGAAACGGCCCATCCTCATCCATCCCGATCCGCGGCTCAAGAAGGTCTGTCCGCCCGTCGGGGAGATCACCGGCGATCTGCGCAAGCTCGCCGATGACATGCTCGAAACCATGTACGACGCACCGGGCATCGGGCTGGCCGCGCCGCAGGTGGGGGTGCTGTCGCGGATCATCGTGCTCGATTGCGTCAAGGAGGAGGGCGAGGCCCCGCGCCCGCTGGTGATGATCAACCCCGAGGTGGTGGCATCCTCGGACGAGGTGAACACCTACGAGGAAGGCTGCCTGTCGATCCCCGATGAATATGCCGATGTGACGCGGCCCGCCGAGGTCGAGCTGCGCTGGACCGATCCGGACGGGGCCGAGCACCGAGAGGGGTTCGGCGGGCTGTGGGCGACCTGCGTGCAGCACGAGATCGACCACCTGAACGGCAAGCTCTTCATCGACTATCTGGGTGCCATGCGGCGGCAGATGATCACCCGGCGGATGGTCAAGCGCAAGCGCGAGAAGGCCCGCGCGTGAGGGCCGTCCTGCGCTGGCCCGACCGGCGGCTGCGCACGGCGGCGGCACCGGTGGCAGTGATCGACGACGGTGTGCGCGCGCTCTGGGACGAGATGATCGACGTGATGGAGGCGATGCCGGGCGTCGGTCTGGCGGCCCCGCAGCTTGGCGACATGCGCGCGCTGGCGGTGGTGGATGCAAGCCGCGAGCGGGGGCAGGCGGTGCGCATGGCCAATCCCGAGGTACTGCACGCGAGCGTGGAGATGCGCGAGCACGAGGAGGCGAGCCCCTGCCTGCCCGGCGTCTCGGCGGTGGTGACGCGGCCGCGCGCGGTGACGGTGCGGTTTCTCAACGCGGGCGGAGAGGTCGAGGAGCGTGATTTCGTGGGGCTGTGGGCCACGTCCGTGCAGCACCAGATCGACCATTTGCAGGGGCGGATGTATTTCGACCGGCTGGGCCGGGTGAAACGGGACATGCTGCTCAGGCGGGCGAGAAAGGTGGCCTGAGCGCCGCGCCCCTGGGACGGTCGGGTTTGAGTATTTTGGGAACAGTGAAAGGGGCAGCGATGCGCGTGATCTTCATGGGAACGCCGGATTTCTCGGTGCCGGTGCTCGATGCGCTGGTCGAGGCCGGGCACGAGGTGGCGGCGGTCTATTGCCAGCCGCCGCGCCCGGCGGGGCGGGGCAAGAAGGACCGCTCCAGCCCGGTGCAGGCGCGCGCCGAGGAACTCGGGCTGCCGGTGCGTCACCCGGTGAGCCTGAAGGGGGCGGAGGAACAGGCGGCGTTCGCGGCCCTCGATGCCGATGTCGCGGTGGTGGTGGCCTATGGCCTGATCCTGCCGCAGGCGGTGCTGGACGCGCCGCGCGCGGGCTGTCTCAACATCCATGCCTCGCTGCTGCCGCGTTGGCGCGGGGCGGCACCCATTCAGCGCGCGATCATGGCGGGTGATGCCGAGACGGGCGTGTGCATCATGCAGATGGAGGCCGGGCTCGATACCGGGCCGGTGCTCTTGCGCGAGGCGGTGACGATCGGGCCGGAGGAGACCACAGGGCAGTTGCACGACCGGCTCTCGGCGCTCGGCGCGCGGCTGATCGTCGAGGCGCTGGCGCGGCTCGGCGATCTCGTGCCCGAGCCGCAGCCCGAGGCGGGCGTGACCTATGCCGCGAAGATCGACAAGGCCGAGGCGCGGGTGGACTGGCACCGGCCGGCAGAGGAGGTGGACCGCTGCATCCGGGGCCTCTCGCCGTTTCCCGGCGCGTGGTGCATGGCCGGGGACGAGCGGGTAAAGCTGCTGGCTTCGCGGCTGGCAGAGGGAGAGGGCGCGCCCGGCGAGGTGCTGGACGGCGCGGCGACCGTGGCCTGCGGCAGCGGCGCGGTGCGGCTTTTGCGCTTGCAACGCGCGGGACGTGCGGCGCAGGATGCGGGCGAGTTCCTGCGGGGCATTGCGCTTGCCCCGGGGATGCGAGTGGAGTGACGCGATGTTCCTGCAACTCTTCGGCACGGTGGTGATCGCGGGCATCGTGGGCTATGCCAGCGAGAAGAGCGGCTTTACCCGCAACGGCTATATCACCTCGATCATCATCTGCGTTGGCGGTGCGTTCCTCTTTTACTTCGTCCGCATCATGTTCGGCATCCGTTTCGGCGCGCCGGGGGTGGATGCGATCCTCTCGTCGGTGGGCGCGCTCGTCATCGTGCCCACCCACTGGCGCAGGCGGAGGTGAGCCGTGAGCGTGGTCTATCTCATCATCATCGGCGCGGCTGCCGGGTTTCTGGCCACCCGGCTGATGGGGGTGCGGGCGGGGGTGGTGCCCACCGTGCTGCTGGGCATCGCGGGCGCGCTCATTGGCGGGGTGCTGATCCGGGTTATCCTGACGGTGACGGGGCTCCTGGGCGGGCTCATTGGCGCGGTGCTGGGGGCGGTGCTGCTGATCTGGCTTTACCGGGTGTATCTGGACCGGCGATAGAGCGTCAGGCCTTGCCGGGCTTGAACGGGGCCATGCCCGCGCGCGCCAAGTCGTCGGCGCGCTCGTTCTCGGGGTGGCCCGCATGGCCCTTGACCCATTCCCAGGTCACGGTGTGGCGCTTTTGCGCCTCATCCAGACGCTGCCACAGCTCGACATTCTTGACCGGCTTTTTCGCGGCGGTTTTCCAGCCGTTGCGCTTCCAGCCGTGCATCCAGCCGGTGATGCCGTTCTTCACATAGGCGCTGTCGGTGACGATGGTGATGGCCGAGGGCTTCGAGAGAGTTTCCAGGGCGTTGATCGCGGCCAGAAGCTCCATCCGGTTGTTGGTGGTCTCGGCCTCGCCGCCCTTGAGCTCGCGCTCGCGGAGCACGGTGTCGCCCTCCGTCGCGCGCATCAGCACGCCCCAGCCGCCGGGGCCGGGATTGCCCGAGCAGGCCCCGTCGGTATAGGCGAAAAGCTCAGCCATCCATGAGCCCCACATGGCCCGGCAGCGCCGCCACGCGGTCGCACCATGCAGAGAGGCGCGGGAAGCGGCCCATGTCGAAGCCGCCGCGCGTGCCTGCCGTGTGCGTGTAGCCGTAGAGCGCGATATCGGCGAGCGTGGGCGAGGTGCCGCAGAACCAGTCCTGCCCGTCCAGCGCGTCCTCCATCAGCGCAAGGATCGCATGGCCCTGATCGAGCAAGTCGGCCATGCGTTCGGGCGTGGCCTCGTGGGCGAGATGCGGATAGGTGGCGAGCGAGGCGCGCACCGCCACGACCGGCTCGTGCCGGTTCTGCTCGAAGAACATCCAGGCGAGCATCCGCGCCTGCGCGAGCGCGTCCTCGGGCACCCAGCCGGTACCATGACCGAGATACCACAGGATCGCGTTCGATTCCGTCAGGATCGTTCCGTCGGGCAGGTGCAGCGCCGGCACCTTGCCGAGCGGCAGGTGGCCTGCGGCCTTGGCCTCGGTCAACTCCCGCGTGTCGGTCTCGATCGGCACATGGGCATAGGCCCGCCCCTCGAGCGCCAGCATGAGCCGCACCTTGTAGCTGTTGCCCGAGGAGGGCATGGAATAGAGCGTGAGATCGGTCATGCCGCGGCCCTCAGAGGAATACACCGATGGCGAGGCAGGCGATCACCACGGCGCTGAGCAGGAGGCGTAGCGGCATCCACCAGCCGGGCGCAAGCCCCCAGCGGGCGAACTGCCAGTCAAGCAGCAGAAGCCCCGCGAAGCCGAAGATGAGATACGTGCCCGCCGATTGCGGCCCGCCGCCGGTCATGAAGAAGGCCCAGAGCGCGGGGATCACCGAGAGCGCATAGCCGGTGGCGGCCATCGTCCCCGTTGCCCTGGTGGCAAAGCCCCAGAGCACGCCCGACATGAACGACAGGATCACCGCGCCGTAAAAGAGCATCACGTAAGGCCCGGCGAAGCGCGGGCCGATGGCCTGCGCCGTCCAGAGGCCGAGATCGGGGCGCAGCACGGTCAGCGCCCCCCAGAGGAAGGGGATGAGACCGGCAAGGCCGAGGATCAGCGGGGCGCGCGGGATGGAGTGGAACATGGCGCGTTAATTGGCCCGGGAGGGCGGGGTTGGCAAGGGCGGAATGGGGGATCGGTGTGCGGATTGGCAAGCGGGGTCGTTGCCGGGCGCTGTGTCTGGGGTTGGCCTGGAGCGGGCGTTCGGGGCCTGGCCCCGGCGCGGAGTCAAGGGCGAAGCCCGCCGCGCCATCGCCAGGCCGCCCCCCGGCCTGGCGATATCGTCAAGTATGCGCATCGATTACAGGTTTTGCGGATGCTGAGACATAAAGTGCACTGAATGACCGTCGGATCGCCAGCCCGCGGCCTGTCGATGGCGCGGCTCACTCAACGACCGCTCCAGGCCATTTATGCTCACGGTCGCAACGCGCTGTCATGCCCAAACTGATCTTTGGGGCGTTACCTGACGCGTCGCACACACCATCCCGCCTCACGCCGTCTCGCGCAGCACCCTCGGCACCTTGAACTCGACGTTTTCCTGCGCGGTCTCGATCACCTCCACGGTCACGTCATAGCGGGCGCGGAAGGCGTCGATGACCTCCTCGACCAGCACTTCGGGGGCCGAGGCACCGGCGGTGACGCCCACCGAGGTGATGCCGTCGAGTGCGCGCCAGTCGATATCCGCAGCCCGCTGGACAAGCTGCGCATAAGAGCAGCCCGCCCGCGCCCCCACCTCGACCAGACGCCTGGAATTGGACGAGTTGGGCGCGCCCACCACCAGCATCGCCTCGGCCTTTTCGGCCATCGCCTTGACCGCCTCCTGCCGGTTGGTGGTGGCGTAGCAGATGTCCTCCTTGTGCGGGCCGATGATGGCCGGGAAGCGGGCCTGCAGGGCGGCGACGATTTCCGCCGTGTCATCGACCGACAGCGTGGTCTGCGTGACGAATGCGAGGCGCGCGGGGTCGCGCACCTCAAGCGTGGCGACATCGCCGGGCGTCTCGACCAGGAGCACCTCGCCCGGCGGCAATTGCCCCATCGTGCCCACCGTCTCTGGGTGGCCGACATGGCCGATCATCACGATCTGAAGGCCGTTCTCGTGGTGGCGTTCGGCCTCGATATGGACCTTGGAGACCAGCGGGCAGGTGGCATCCACGTAAAGCATCTGCCGCGCCGCCGCCTCGGCGGGCACGGATTTTGGCACGCCGTGGGCGGAGAAGATGACGGGCCGGTCGTCGGGGCACTCGTCCAGTTCCTCGACGAAGATCGCCCCCTTGGCCCGCAGGTCATCGACCACGTATTTGTTGTGCACGATCTCGTGGCGCACATAGACCGGCGCGCCGTATTTCGCCAGCGCCATCTCGACGATCTTGATCGCGCGGTCCACACCGGCGCAGAAGCCGCGGGGCGCGGCGAGCCAGAGGGTGAGCGGGGGCCTTGGACGGTCGGTCTGCTGCATGGCCCAGAGGTAAGCCAGAGCGCGGCGTGCGTAAAGGGCGTTGGTGGCGGGATCGCCCTTGACCTTCCAGCGCGGGAGAGGGCGATTGCCGTGGCACAGACAACGAGGAGGATGGCCAGTGATGACAGCGCGATGGTGGATGGCGGCCCTCTGCGCCGGGCTCACGGCGGGCGCGGCGCAGGCGGACGGATTGTTGCCCTACCGCGATGCCGGGGCGGTGGCGCGGGGCGAGCGCATCTACGGGGCCAACTGCGCCTCCTGCCACGGGACCGATCTGGCGGGAGAGCCGGACTGGAAGAGCCGCGACGCCGACGGCTACCTGCCCGCCCCGCCCCATGACGCGACCGGCCATACCTGGCACCATCCCGACGCGGTGCTGCTCGACATCGTGCGGCGCGGCACGGCGGCGGTGGTGGGGCAGGGCTATCGCAGCCGGATGCCGGGCTATGCGGGCACGCTCACCGAGGCGGAGATGCGCGCGGTGCTGGCCTATATCAAGTCCACCTGGCCCGACCGCGTGATCGCCACCCACGACAGGATCAACGAGGAGGCGGGGGGATAGCGCCGCTGCTTACGCCTTATCCGCCCGCCTGCGCGGTTAGCCACGCGAGCACGATGTAGCGGCCCGTCTTGGCGATCGTCACCAGCACGAGAAACAGCCAGACCGGCGTGCGCATCACGCCTGCGATCACGGTGAAGCCGTCGCCCAGCGGGGCCCAGCTCATCAGCAGGGTCCAGACGCCCCAGCGCGCATACCAGCGCTGTGCGCGGGCCAGCTGCGTGGCGTTCACCGGGAACCAGCGGCGGGTGCGGAACCGCTCGATCCCGCGGCCCAGCACGTAGTTGACCACCGCGCCCAGCGTGTTGCCGATACTCGCCACGGCCACGAGCCACCCTACCGTCGCGCTGCCAGCCACCTGCAACGCGACGAACACCACCTCGGACTGGAACGGCAGGACTGTCGCCGCGCCGAAGGCGGCGGCGAAGAGCCCGGCAAGCTGCCCGAGGAGCGCGGCGTCGAAGGTCATGCAGGGGCGCGTGTCATCATGCCAAGCAGCCTAGGCCGGATAGCCGCCGCCCCCAAGCCCCGGGCGGCGCATGACGTGCCGCGACGGACATGCCTTCAGCCAGGATGGGCGGATACGGCTTGATAGAAAAACCGATCAATGCTTATAAAGACGCATAGTTTCGTGCTTCGGAACGTTTATTGAAGAAAATTGTTTTAAGGAGTCGCATGACATGATGTCGCAGTCATCCCGCACCCGACTTGTCCCTCTCACCGCATTTTTCCTGAGCATTGGAGCCGCAGCCGGCACCGCGCAAACGCTGGGAACGGGTACCGCGTCCGGCACAGGCAGCGTCGCGCTGGGGGATACCAGCGTCGCATCGGGCGCTTTCAGCGCTGCAACCGGACAGGCCAGTGTCGCCTCTGGCGATTTCAGCACCGCGACGGGCGAGGGCAGCAGCGCCTCGGGCCTGCAGACCACGGCGACGGGCCAGTTCAGCGCCGCGTCCGGTGATTTCGGCACTGCGACCGGTCAGGCAAGCCTCGCCTCGGGGGCGGCCAGCACCGCGACCGGGCAGTTCAGCACGGCCTCGGGTCTGCAGGGCACGGCGACGGGCGCGGGCAGCGATGCCTCGGGGCTGGCGAGTACGGCGACGGGCGAGGCGAGCGTCGCCTCGGGCGCGCAGGGCACCGCGGCCGGACAGGGCAGCGAAGCCTCGGGCGATTTCAGCACCGCGACCGGTCAGGCGAGCGCCGCCTCGGGCGACAGCAGCACTGCAACGGGCCAGTTCAGCACGGCTTCGGGTGCGGACAGCACGGCGACCGGCCAAGGAAGCGTCGCGGCCGGCGATGGCAGCGTCGCGACCGGCGGGACCGCGACGGCGAGCGCCGCCGGCGGTATCGCCATCGGCAGCGATCTCGATACCAGCGGCACCGGCGCGCTGTCGAATGCCGAAGGTGCCATCGCCATCGGCGGGGATGCCTCGGCCACCAGCGTGAATGCCGTTGCGGTGGGCCGGGGCGCGGTCGCCTCCGGCTCGACCGCGGTGGGCGGCAACGCGCAGGCAACGGGAGCCAATTCGGCGGCATTCGGCGCGGACGCTGCGGCTAGCGGTGTAACCTCTACCGCGCTGGGCGAGCAAAGCACGGCCTCCGGAGATTTTTCCACGGCGACCGGCCAAGGCAGCAGCGCCTCGGGCCTGCAGGCCACGGCGACGGGCCAGTTCAGCACTGCCTCGGGTGCCTCCAGCACGGCGACCGGTCAGGCGAGCCTTGCCTCGGGCGAGTTCGCCACGGCGACGGGTCAGTTCAGCACCGCCTCGGGGCTGGAGGGCACGGCGACCGGCACGGGCAGCGAAGCCTCGGGCGATTTCAGTACGGCGACAGGGACGGGCAGCGTTGCCTCGGGGCTGGCCAGCTCGGCGACCGGTGCGGCGAGCACGGCCTCGGGCACCCAGAGCACGGCGACAGGCGAGGGCTCTTCCGCCTCGGGTGATTTCAGCATGGCGACCGGCCAGGCCAGCTTCGCCTCGGGCGACAACAGCACCGCCGCGGGCCAGTTAAGTACCGCTTCCGGTGCGGACAGCACCGCGCTCGGGCAGGGCAGCGTTGCCTCCGGCACGGACAGCACCGCGGTCGGGCAGGGCTCGCAGGCCACCCATGACAACGCGATGGCGCTGGGTGCCGGAGCGCAGACCACGGCCGCCAACCAGGTGATCGTCGGCGGGGCGACCAACACCTACACAACGCCCGGCATCGCCTCGGCGGCGAGCCGCGCGGCACAGACCGGGCCGGTGGAACTGGTGACCACCGATCTCAACGGCAACCTCGCCTCCGATGGCGGCGCGACCGCCGCGGCGATCCGGGGCCTCAACGAGGATGTCCGCGAGAACCGCGACGGGGTGGCGATGGCGCTGGCCATGCAATCGCCCTCGCTCGCCGGGGCGGAGAGCTTCGCCCTGTCAGGCGGGTTCGGGGCCTATGCGGGCGGCAGCGCCTTTGCCGCCACGGGCGCGGTGCGGATTTCGCCCAATGCGCAGCTTGACGGCGGCATCGGTGTCGGCTTTCGCGAGAACCGCGTCGGAGGCCGGATCGGCGTGACGTTCAAATGGTGACATGGCCGCGCCATGCGGCGCGCGCGGTGCTCCTGAGCGCCGCGCTTGCCGCTCCCGCGGCGGCCCAGACGGTGCCACCTCC
>Ga0209943_1002212_pt1 | contig 10849 bp, 10 predicted proteins | sample SalPonR1_B_D2_MG_FD_185698 | JGI IMG/M metagenome (GOLD analysis project Ga0209943, IMG submission 185698) | Salt pond soil microbial communities from South San Francisco under conditions of wetland restoration - Salt Pond MetaG R1_B_D2_MG... ... | reverse complement strand
TTGATCCTTCGATTGCGGCTGATATTAAAGATATAGTAAGGCAGCAAAACGATAAAGGTGTTACAGTGTTTCTTACAACACATAACATGTATATAGCAGATGAGCTATGTGATAGGGTGGCTTTTATTGTGGATGGTGATATTAAACTAATTGATTCCCCTAAGAATCTTAAACTTCAATATGGAGAAAAGCTTGTTGAAGTAGAATATTACGACAATAATACTGTAGCTAAAAAATCTTTTTCAATAATTGACGAAAAAGACAAGGCGTTACTTAAAAAAGTAATTGATGAACATGAGATACAAACTATGCATACAAAAGAAGCAACTTTAGAAGAAATCTTTATTAAGGTTACTGGAAGGGGGCTTATATAATGAAACTTTGGTACAGTTATTTAAAAGAATTAAAGCTGTCTTCCAAGGGTTTCTACTTCTACATAGAGATAATTATGACTGTTATTATCTTGGTTCTACTTCTCTTTGTAATACCGGAAAATTATGCAGCTAGTGAAGAAGAGTATATTAGTCTTGATTTGCCAGAAGCTGTGGAGGAAAATTATTTGGATTCAATGTTAGAGGAAGATTTAGACGGCAAAGTGGAAAAAGTGGAATTAGAACTAGATGATGAAACTATCATAGCAGGTTTATATGCGATGGAAGGCAAAGAGGTTTATCTAATAAGTGATAAAGATGATATGATAGCTTTAACCAAAGTGGCCAGACCAAGAATTGGAGCTTTAATAACATTGGATTCTGAAACTGGTGGCATAAAATATGACTATTATATTCAAGGTTATGAATCAGATAGAATGAAAAACTTGTATAAGATTATAAATAATGAAAATATTGAAAGTATAGTAGCAAACTCAGAAAATGTTGAAGTTAGGATGCTGCAGACAGGCTATGAACAATTAAACACAAGACAAAATGCTATACCAGCATTAATAACTTTTAATGGAAGCCTTATGGGAATGTTTATAATTGCTGCATATATATTCCTAGACAAACAAGAGGGTGTTATTAAGGCTTATGCTGTTACAGCATCTAAAGTATGGCATTATCTTATGAGTAAAGTGCTTACATTGGTTACTGTGACTATTATTACGACAATGATGATTGTAGTACCTGTGATGAGAACTCAGCCGGCATATTGGGCGTTACTTATACTGCTTATAACATCGGCATTTTTCTCGTCCTCTTTGGGCTTATTGATATCGGGATTCTTTGATAACATGACTCAATCCTTTGGTGTTATATATATCTTCATGATGCTGTTTATGCTGCCTGCGATATCATATTTTTTGCCTAGTTGGAGCCCGGGATGGATGCAGGCGATCCCGGTATACTATCTGATATTAGCATTTAAAGAAACGATACTTGTAAATGGTGATATGCAATTTGTTATGTTGGTTTCCCTTGGATTCTTAATTGGTGGAGGAATACTTTTCTTCTTTGCCAATAAGAAATTCAAGAAGAATCTAGCGGTATAGAGAAGGGGTAATCATGAAGAAGATGTTTGTAATCTTTAGTAGAGATTTAAAAGTAAATATAAGAGAATTCCTTTCACTTTATATAATTATTGTTCCTTTGATATTTGGAATAGCAATTAATTTAATTGCACCTAGCGTAAATGATACTACAGTTAATTTGGCCCTTATCGAAGATGAAAATCCTGAGATGGAAGAGTATTTAGAGGATTTTGCAAAAGTGTCTTTACACGAAGATGAGGAAGCTTTAGACGAAAGGATTGCCAGGCGAGATGAAGTATTCGCATATGTACCTGATGGTGAGTCATACTACATATTAGCACAAGGAAATGAAACTGAGCAGATGATAGACATAGTTGCATTTATATTGGCATCTTATGAAGATGGTGCAGCTCTTTCTGAATCTACAGCTCAAATCCATGAATTCGGGGAAGTAGTATCCCCTCTTAAAAAGCTTTTAGTTAATATAATGATGATGTTTAGTGCGGTTCTAGGTGGAATGTTAATTGCAATAAACATAATAGAAGAAAAAGTGGATAAAACCATTAGAGCTGTTAATTTGTCTACTATTTCCAAAACAGGATATATATTTGGGAAGAGTTTAATAGGAGCATTTATACCGCTTTATGGTTCTGTTAGTATATTACTCATTACAGGATTTTCAGGCATTAATTGGCTGCAAATGATGATGATAGTATTAGTTTCTATGATTATTAGTATATTATTTGGATTTATCCAAGGAATAAACAATTCATCAGTAATGGATGCAGCGGGCTCGGTAAAAATGCTTTTCTTACCCCTTGCTGGATCTGTTGCAGTAGCAGAACTGCTTAGTGATAAATGGCAATGGGTCGTATACTGGAGTCCGTTTTACTGGACATATAAAGGCGTAGATAAGATATTAACTTATCAAGCAGAATGGCAAGAAATATTGATGTATTCAGGTATTGTTGTACTAATCAGTGTAGTGGTGTATATATTATTAATGCCTAGGATTAGAAAAGGTTTAAGTTAAATTATGGAGGTGTATTATGAATTGGAATCCGCTTTTAGGGATACTTGCAGTGGCTTATGCAGCAATAGTTGTTTTTATTGCAGCGAAGAAACCAAAATCTATGTGGGAGATGGGCAAGATTAAGTGGTTTAGAAAAACGATGGGAGAACAGGGTACAGTAATCTTTTTCTACATATGGGCAGCTATTTTTGTAGGATTAGGATTTTGGCTTTTCATCGCGTCTCCTATTGGATGATTAATAAGCTTTATGCCGAGGCTAAGCCTCGGCATTCTTAGAAGACCTTATAAGAATAGTAAATTGGCATAGAATTTGCTTGTTATTGTAATAATAAACAAATTTAATAAGTGAGGATAAATAAATGGAATTTACGAAAATGCAAGGAGCAGGCAACGATTTTATAATTATCAGTAATATTGAAGAAGGAATTCCTGTAGAAGAATTGGGTAAGCTGGCAAAAAAGCTTTGCTCAAGAAGATTTTCTATAGGAGCAGACGGCATGATGGTGGTGGATAAACCTAGCAATGATGGCGATTACATGATGAGGTTTTATAATAGTGATGGATCTATAGGAGAAATGTGTGGTAATGGTGCTAGGTGTGTAGCAAGATATGGGTACGAAAATGGTTTGGCTGGTAAAACACAAAAAATAGAAACTGGTTCGGGACTTGTAATAGGAAATAGAGTAGATGATAACAACTATCAGGTAAAACTCAATGATGTAACTAAAATTGAAACAAAGAAAGCAATTTTTATCAATAGCAAAGAATATATAGTAACATATGTTGAATTGGGAGTACCCGGTTTGCCTCATCTGGCTTGCCATATTCATGATTTGGGTAATATAAATAGAACAGAGCTTAAAGAACTTGCCCGAAAAATGAGAAGTTATAAAGATTTCCCCAAAGGGGCAAATGTGAATTTTTATGATTTTTTAAGCGAAAATCATTTATTAGAGCTCACATACGAGCGTGGAGTGGAAGATTTTACATATGCATGTGGCACAGGAACTGCAGCGACAGTTATAGCGTTAACTGCATTAGGACAAGTTACTGGCAAAGATATTAGAGTAAGTATGGATGGTGGTGAACTGAATGTTGATTTGAGATATATAAATGGCAAATTTTCGAATATCTTATTAACGGGTCCAGCTAAGACAGTTGTAAAGGGTGAAATAGTTGATTTATAAAAAAGTCCTATAATGACTAGGACTCTTTTTTGATTTCATGGTCTTTTAGTTTTTTGTAGAAAACGGTTTTTGAAACGTTTAGATATTCATAAGTTTTTTTGTTATTCCAATTAAACATTTTCAAAGTTTCTAGTAATACATCCCTTTCTTTAATAGAAAGCTGTTGTTCTAGGGATGTTATATTGTTATCTTTGCTTTCGGGTAAAATTATATATTCAGGATATAGGGTTTTTGTTTCGCATAATGCTACTGCCCTCGAAATTATGTTTTCCAACTCTCTTACATTACCGGGCCATGAATAAGCTGTTATTTTACTTAAAGCTTCTCCGGAAAAAACTTTTGGTTCTATATTATAACTTTCGCAGATTCTTTCCATAATCTTATTAATCAATAAATAAAAATCGCCTTTGCGGTTCCTTAATGGAGGGATAAGTATAGGGAAAACATTAAGTCTGTAAAATAGGTCTTGTCTAAATGTTCCGCACTTTATTTTTTTATTTAAATCTTGGTGGGTTGCCGTTATTATCCTAACATCTATTGGTGTAGGATCGGTCGAGCCTACCTTGAAAATAACTTTGTTTTGAATTACGTAAAGTAGCTTGACTTGGAGCTCTGGTTGCAATTCTCCTATTTCATCAAGGAATATTGTGCCGCCATTTGCTTTTTCGAAATATCCTATTTTACCTTTTGTAGAAGCGCCTGTAAACGCGCCGCTAACATAACCGAAAAGCTCGCTTTCAAAAAGGTTAGGGCTTATAGAACTACAGTTGACTTCAACGTAAGGTTTCCCTGGATTAGCTAACCTATGTATTTCATATGCCAATTGAGATTTGCCCGTTCCACTTTCTCCGGTTATTAATACATTGAATGTCATCTTAGACGCACGAAATGCTAAGTGCTTAATCTTTAAAATATCTGGATCATTTCCTACAAATTCGTCGAAGGAGTTTAAAGGTAAGTTTGAGTAAAACGTGCTTTTGTAATTTATGGATTTTTCAATATTTTTTATGATGTTATTTCTATCATGCAATAATTCCTCCATTTTTGACAAATCGTTAATAAGAAGGAGAACTCCTTCGGTTTTCCCTTGCGTAGCGATTGTTTTTATCGAACATAAAACAGGCCTTTTATTTATTTCATAAACTTTGCTCATAATTTTAAAATCTTGATTTTTTAAAGCCGTATCTATGGTTGTGGTTAACTCGTTTTTTTCGATAATATCTTCAATGTCTTTACCTATAACCGACATATCTGTAGTTAACCCTTTCCCCTCGTATTGTTTACCGCTTAGTATTTCGTTTATGGACTCATTTCTAATGGTATATCCTATATTTTGAAAAAATTTAATACTACCCGTCTTGCTGTCTAGTATTACCATGTGACCAATCGCATTGTAGTATTTAATACTATGTGTAATATTGTTTACTGTGATGCTTAATAAATTGTCAATATAGTTAATTTCCGCATTTATGTTAAACCCTAAATAGTTTTTATATAACTTGAAATAGTCAGTAATATTATTACTTTCAGTATATTTATAGATAGGCTCAAAGTGCTTGTTTCCATATACCCCTATGGCCAAAAGAGAATAACCTTGCTTTATACTTTTGTCATGAATATTAATTGATTCTAGGTCTTTGCTTGAAAGGTTGCCATCATCCTTACCTAGACTGTTATCGACGATAATCACTATATCGCCTTTTTTTAACATTCCTTCTACGTGAGATGATAAGTTTGTCATAGATAAACCTGTAATTTCTCTAGCTTTTTTATTAAACAAACCATATTTTCGGTTTTTAGTTATAAAAATCAAGCCATCGCTTAATTGCTCTGAGATGTTTGTTATGGTATCATTGTGTATTTTCATATGACGCTCCTTTTTGTTATTCATTTATTATAACATATTATTTAATAAATGGAGTTGTTAAAAAGTATTGATGTTTTGATTATATAATATAAAATATTATTTGATATGTAAATAAATTAATTATATTCGAGGAATTAAGTTCTACATACAGAACTTAATTCCTCGAATAAGAACTAGACGGAAACATTGGGCGCTTTAGTATGTTGAAATACCTTTAAGCAAAGTGTTAAATAATTGGCATATTAATTGCATATATTATTGTTAATTAAGGTTTAATGATCAAAAGGAGGTTTTCCAATGGAAAATGAAAAGAAAAAGTTTAATATGCCTGATACCTTAATTATAGTAGCTGCAGTAGTATTAATAATGGCGATTATGTCATGGATAATACCTTCAGGTACATATGACTATCAGGAGCAGAATGTTGGCTACACAGTTAAAAGCGTAGCTATTGACGGAACTTATCACGAAGTTGATAAGTCAGAAGTAACACCAACAGGATTTTTAGGTTTATTCGCAGCTTTTTATAGAGGTTGTGTAGAAGCTGCAGACATTATCTTTGTAATTTTATGCTGTTGTGGTACTTTCGGAGTAATGGTAAAAACTGGGGCATTCCACTCGGGGATAGGAACCCTACTTAGGCGGCTCGGCCACAAAGGTCTAATACTGGTACCGGTATTGATGATATTATTTGGTCTAGGTGGATCAATCTTTGGTATGGCTAGTGAATTCTATGGATTCTATCCACTAATTATTGGGCTTGGAATTGCAATGGGTTATGACGCAATGTTTGGTTTTGCAGTAATTGCAGTAGGTGAATTCGTCGGTTTTATGGGTGCTACTTTCAATCCTTATACAGTAGGTGTAGCGCAGAATGTTGCTCAAGTTCCGCTATACTCAGGAACAGGATTTAGATTTATTTGTCTAGCATTATTCATGTCAATTTCAATTGTTTATGTACTTAGATATGCTAAGAAGTTAGAAAAAAATCCTGAATTATCAGTCGTAGCAGGGGAAAGATCAATTCACGAATTCTCTGAAGGAGACTTAGATTCTTATGATTTCACAAAATCAGATGGGTTAGTAATCCTAGATATCTTACTAACTTTAGTAATCCTTATGTTTGGTCTAATGAAATGGGGTTGGGGATACGCAGAACTATGTGCACTATTCCTAATAATGTCAATGGCAGCAGCCTTTATAAAAAAGTGGTCGCCCAATAAATGGGTAGCCGAATTTATTGACAGTGCTAAAACAGTAGTTTGGGGATGCATCTTAACTGGTGTAGCTAAGGGTATCGTAGTAGTAATGAACGATGCAATGATCATGGATACAGTTATATTCCACTTATCTAATGTGCTAAGAAATGCACCTGCAAGTGTATCAGCTCAGTTGATGTTACTAGTTCAAACTATGCTTAACTTCTTCATTCCATCTGGCTCAGGGCAGGCTGTTGCTACTATGCCTATTATGGCTCAGTTATCTGATATCATTGGGGTATCACGTCAAACAGCAGTACTTGCATTCCAGTTTGGTGATGGGTTATCAAACATCTTCTGGCCTACAGCTGATATCGTAATCATTTGCGGTTTAGGCGGAATTAAACTAGAAAAATGGTACAGGTGGTTTACACCACTTTGCCTAATTCTATTAGCAAGTCAGATGGCTATGCTAGGGATTGCCACAGTAATAGGTTACTAAAAACTAATTTATCTATCAAGTCTTATTGTTTTAAGACTTGATAGAATGATTAATGGAGAAATCAATGAATTTAGAAAATCTAATTGAAGAATATAACTTGAATAATGAAATAATTGAAGTAAGAAGACATATTCATAAAAATCCGGAGTTGTCTGAACAAGAAAAAGAGACTTCTCAGTATATCTGCCATAAGCTAGGTGAATGGGGGATCGAATATAAGACGGGATATGCAGATACAGGTGTGGTGGCCATAGTAAAAGGAGCAAAAGACGGTAAAACAGTAGCAATAAGAGGTGATATGGATGCTTTGCCGATTGAAGAAACAACTGAACTCGAATACGCATCAATCAATGAAGGTGTAATGCACGCGTGTGGGCATGATGCCCATGTGGCAATACTCCTAATCACAGCTAAAGTAGCAAATCTAATGAAAGAACAATTGAAGGGTAATGTAAAATTCTTTTTTCAACCTGCAGAGGAATCTATAGGAGGTGCGAAGAGAATGATAGAAGATGGATGCATGGAAAATCCTACAGTGGATTACGTTTTAGGACTTCATGTAGAACCTCTATACGATACTGGAATAGTGGGAATCAAATACGGTAAGATGTATGCTGCTTCAGATATGATTGATTTAACAATAAACGGGAAAAGTTCCCACGGAGCACATCCGGAGGAGGGTGTTGATACAGTGACTATAGCTGCAAATATAATCAACTCTATCCAAACTGTAGTTAGTAGAAAAGTATCCCCTCTTAACTCAGCGTTATGTACATTTGGTACTATTAAGGGTGGAACTGTTCGAAACCAAATAGCAGATAAAACAAAACTAAAGGGTATAATAAGAACTTTAGATCAAGAGACGAGATTACATGTGAGAGAAAACATAAAATCTATAAGCGTAAACTTAGCCGAAGCTATGGGTGCAACAGTAGACTTTGATGTTATAGAAAGTTATGGATCATTAATTAACGATGATAAAATAACTAAAATAGTCGAAAAGAATGCAAAAAAACTACTGGGGGATGCGAATGTGCATTTAGAGAGTTTTCCTGATTTAAGCTGTGAGGATTTTTCATATTTTGCAATGGAAAAGCCGTCATGCTATTTCCACCTAGGTTGCTATGATGAAAGCAATGGTGAAAGGGTAGATTTACATAACCCCAAGTTTAAAATCGATGAAGAGTGTCTAATGCTAGGAGTAAAGCTACAGCTGGAAAATGTGATTTCTTTACTCAAAAGGGAGAACTAATGGACAGAACAGTTTATGATCAAGGAAATTTAATCAAGCTTTTTGATGTCGATGACGACTTTATTGTAGATTTAAAGTATGCAAAAGCCAATAATTTTACAGGGCATATAATATACAATTCTAATGAATGTTGGATAGATAAGCATACCGCTGAAATTCTAATAAAAGCAAGAAATATATTTAAAAGAAATGGATACAAAGTTAAGATTTGGGATGCATATAGACCTATCAGTGCTCAAGCAAAATTTTGGGAAGTTATGCCTAATGATGAATTTGTGGCAAGACCTCCGGACATGAGCAAGATAAAAAAGTTTAGACCTACTCATATGAATGGTTTATGTGTCGATATAACCCTAACTGATATGTATGGTAATGATATTAAAATGCCTTCTGAATTCGATGACATGTCAGAAAAATCTTCACTAAAAAGCAATTTAAGTACGCCTGTAAGGCGAAAAAATGCTACCTACATGAAAGAGGTAATGGAAAGTGTGGGCTTTGAAGGCTATGAAAACGAATGGTGGCATTTTTATGACGTAAGTACTGAACCCACACCATTTATGGATTTTCAAATATAGGAGAAAAGATATGTTGGATTATTATTTAGACTATTTAAAAAACTGGAATAATATAAAGGGAACTATGAGTAGACATGATTATTGGAGTGGGCTTCTTACAATACTCTTAATAATTTCAGCACTACTTTGGTTCGGGGCCAAGATTCCATTCTTGAATTTCCTTCCTTTAGTATTTGTAGGTGCAATGTTAGTGCCTTACTTAACAGCAACTACTAGAAGATTGCACGATGTGGGAAGAAAAACATGGTTCATTTTATTAATAGTAATTCCTGTTGCAGGATGGCTTTGCATATTTGTGGAAACAATCCAGCAGACCAAAGATGACGAATATTTTGAGCAAAAAAGTAAAGCAAAAGAACAAAAGAAAATACCATTATTGAACACAAGACTATAACTAAGGAGAAATATAAAATGATTTGCGATAACATTAAAGTTTCTGAAGAAGGACAGCTACTTTTTGCTGGTCAAAATACAATTGAACTTGCTAAGAAATACGGAACACCTCTCTATTTATTGGATGAAGATAAATTAAGAGAAAAGTGTAATATCTACAAAAAAGCTTTTGATGATCATTTTAATGGACTTGGCGGACCGCTTTATGCTAGTAAAGCAAACTGCTTTAAACGTATATATGAAATAATGAGAGAAGAAAATATGGGTATTGATGTGGTGTCTTCAGGAGAAATATATACAGCACTACAAGCGGGATTTGATCTTTCTAATGCCTTTTTCCACAGCAATAACAAGACTGATGAAGACATAATTTATGCTATTGAAAATGGTATAGGATATTTTGTTGCGGATAATATAGAAGAAATAAAATCAATAGCGAAAGAAGCTGAAAAAAGAAAAGTTAAACAGAAAGTTTTATTGAGACTTACTCCGGGGATTGATACGCATACATATGAAGCGGTTTCAACGGGGAAAGTTGATTCTAAATTTGGTAGTGCCATTGAAACGGGACAAGCAGAAGAAATAACTGCTAATACACTTAAAGAGAAATATATAGACCTTCAAGGCTTCCATTGTCATTTAGGTTCTCAGATATTTGCAGAAGAAGTATTTGAACGCGGAGCAGAAATAATGATTAAATTTATTTTTGAAATGCATAATAAATATGGACTGGTAACGGAGATATTGGATTTAGGCGGCGGTTACGGTGTTAAGTACACGGAATTAGACCCTGATATTGATATTTATGCCAAAATTGGTGAAGTAGCTAAAGTAGTTAAAACAAACATTAATAAGTATGGAATTGAAATGCCTCAAATCCATATGGAGCCAGGCAGAAGTATCATTGCAGATGCTGGAATGACTTTATATAAGGCCGGAACGGTAAAAAAAATTCAGGGATATAAAAATTATCTTTCAGTTGATGGCGGTATGCCCGATAATCCCAGATTTGCACTTTATGGATCAGAGTATACTTGTTATGTTGCAAATAAAATGAATGAAGAGAGCGATTTTGGGTGTTCTATAGTAGGAAGGTGTTGCGAAAGCGGTGACATAATACAGGAAAATGTGATAGTACCAAATAGTGTAACAAGGGATGACATAGTAGCTGTATGCACAACAGGAGCATATAACTATTCAATGGCATCAAATTATAATAGACTTAGGAAGTTACCTACTATAATGTTGAGCAAAGGCAAAAGTTATATTGGTGTAAGAAGACAATCATACGAAGAAATGTGTTGTTGTGATGTATAGTTTCCATTTCTCTTTATTAATATAAATCAATTTTAATGACTTTTTTAGCAAAA
>Ga0209943_1002209_pt1 | contig 10864 bp, 10 predicted proteins | sample SalPonR1_B_D2_MG_FD_185698 | JGI IMG/M metagenome (GOLD analysis project Ga0209943, IMG submission 185698) | Salt pond soil microbial communities from South San Francisco under conditions of wetland restoration - Salt Pond MetaG R1_B_D2_MG... ... | reverse complement strand
GCGAACCGCACCAGCTCCGAGTCGGCGACGCGTGCCGCCGACGGGCGCCACAGTTCGCTCACCCGGAGAGGTCTCCCGATGCCCCCGCGCCGTCCTCGGCCAGAACCCGCCCCGTGCACGTTCCGAATCCGATCGAGCGGTACCCTTCCCGCTCGCATCGAGCGGAAAGGACGACCTCGTCCCCATCTTCGAGGAACGCCCGCGTCTCGCCATTCTCGAGCGTGATGGGTGACCGCCCGCCGGTCGACAGCTCGAGCAGGCAGCCCGCCGCCTCCCGCTCGGGACCGGACACGGTGCCGCTCGCGATCAGGTCGCCCGGCCGGAGGTTGCAGCCGTTGCTCGTGTGGTGCGTGAGCATCTGGGCGAAGGTCCAGTACAGACCCAGGGAGTCGCCCCGGGTGAGCACCTGTGGGGACTCGTCGCGGTCTCGCATCGCCGCGGTGTGGAGCGCGACCTCGAGCCGAATGTCGACGCCGCCGGCGCGTCGGTTCGCCTCCGCCTCGAGGTAGGGGAGCGGCTGCGGGTCGCCGTCGGGCCGCTCGAAGGCGGGTGCCCGGAAGGGCGCCAGAGCCTCCCTGGTCACCACCCACGGCGACACGGAGGTCGCGAAGCTCTTGCCGAGGAACGGCCCCAGCGGCTGGTACTCCCAGCCCTGGATGTCGCGCGCGGACCAGTCGTTGACGAGGCACACCCCGAACATCCGCTCTTCGGCGTCCTCGATCGGCACGGTTTCGCCGAGTTCGTTCTCTCCCGCGACGAACACGCCGAGCTCGAGCTCGTAGTCGAGGCGACCCGACGGTCCGAATCCGGGCGCTCCTCCGTCCTCCGACGGCTTCAGCTGACCCCGTGGGCGGCGTACCGGCGTCCCGCTCGGCACGATCGACGAGGCCCGCCCGTGGTAGCCGATCGGGATCCAGCGCCAGTTCGGCAGGAGCGGGTTGTCCGGACGGAAGAGCTGTCCGACCCGGGTCGCGTGGTGGATGGAGGCGTAGAAGTCGGTGTAGTCGCCGACGTCGGCGGGGACCAGCAGGTCGACCTCGTCGAGCGGCAGGAGGTGTGGCTGCACGGCGTCCCGTGTCGCCTGGTCCGTATCGACCGAGAGAAGCGCGAACAGGCGGTGTCGCAGTGCGACCCGGTCTCGGGTCGACAGGGCCATCACCGCGTTCAGGGACGTGGCCGTGACGGCGTCCGCCGCCTCGAGCTCGTCCAGCAGCCCCGCCTCCGAGATCCCGGTGACGTCGAGAACCGAATCGCCGATCGCCACCCCGATCCGAGGAAGGTCTCCCTCCTGAACGAAGCATCCGAAGGGCAGGTTCTGGATCGGGAAGTCGGTGTCGGGGGCGTTCGCCGAGTCCACCCAGGAGGAGGCGTCGGCAACGTGTGTGTGATCGAGATCGCTCATCGGGAGGGTGCGTTGGAGTGGGAGAGAAGTCCGAGGGATTCAGCGCCGTCGACGGGCTCGACGAAGGAGCAGGACCCGATCGAGAGGCAGCCATGTGTGCGTGCGGCGCGGATCGACGTTTCCGTGAATTCGTCCAGATCCGGCAGGTTCGGGTCGGTCACGAGGGTGCGAAGCTGGGTCGGGGTCGCGCCGGGGTCGTCCATGCTCCGGGCCGCGGCCAGGATCACGCCGATATATCCGTACATGGGGCCGTGCGGGGAGTCCGGCTCGTAGGTGAGCGCCCGAGTGGCGGGGAGCGGGTGGTGCAGCCCCGCTGTCGCCTTCCACGGAAGATCCCGGTCCGCGCAGGCTCGAATGAAGCGAACGACCTTTTCCGCCGGGGGGATCTCGTCCGGGACGACGCTCCCCGTGCGCAGCTTCCCGGCGCCGCGTCCGATGCGACGGCGCTCCCTGACGAGGGCGTCGAGCAGCGAGTCCACCTCGCAGGACTCCGTCGCCTCCACGTGAATCTCCGCCTCAGGAAAGAGTTCGACGAACAGGTGGAAGGTGTCCGACAGCTGGTTGAGCGCGCCCGCGCCGTCGCATCTGGCTTCGAGGGCACCGACCTCCACCCGCCCGGCGGCGCCTGTCATGAACTCGGCGTGCTCCTTCCGGAAGGCATCACGCGCATCGCTGCCGTCGGGCAGCGGGACCAGGAGCGTCACCGGGACGGGGCCGTCCGCCGGGTCGGCGCCGTCAGCAAGGTCTGCGCCGTCCATGTCCGCCATCCGCGCCCCGGTCAGTGCATCCAAAAACTCCTGCCGGCGCCGCCAGGGGATCACGAGTCGTCCGAGCATCCATGCCTGAGGGCCTGCCCGATACCGGAGGTAGTTGCGCACGGACTCGTTCATGCCGAGACCCGCGGGCGGGAACAGGCCGGCGTAGTCGAAGAGCCTCTCGAGAAGTGCGCGAGCCGTCGGGTCCGCGGCGTTCATGCGCGCCCCGCCACGCGACGGAGCAGGCGCAGGAGCTGGGCGCGTTCGGCGGCGTCCAGATCGCGGGTCAGCTCGGCTTCGACCTCCCCGATCCGCTCGTGAGCCACCGCCAGCAGCGCCCGCCCATCCTCCGTCACGCGGACCACGAACCGGCGTCGGTCCGCCGCGTCCCGTCCGCGGGTGATCAGCTTTCTCCGCTCGAGCTTTTCGAGCGGGCCCACGAGCACCGACGGAGCGGTGCCGATCTGTTCGGCGATCTCGGTCTGGGCGCGATCGGGTGTGCCGGCGACGAACTCGAGTGCGGCGAACTGGATCGGCGCGAGATCCAGAGACTCGAAGGCCCGCGCGAAGATCTGGGTCGCGATGCCGTAGCAGATCCGGAGGTTGAATCCGATCAGATCCGGGAGTCGACCATGATCCGGGAAGCCATCGGGATCACGCTCACCGGAGGAGCCGTCGGAATCCAGGATCGGGGCGAGGTTCGAGGCCATGGAGCGGGGTGGCGGACGATGAAGGATGTGGCGGCACGGCAGGACCGAAGGTGCTACAGACGTAAATAGTTGACCTGGTAAACGAAACACCTGAATAATGATCAACTCAGTATACCGGCGCCCCTCCCCGGGTGGCCACCGATCGACGCAGGTCGGCGGCCCGGGCAGCACCGCCCCGAATCGAACTTCCGCGAACCGCCCTGGAGTACACGACGTGAGCGACAATCCCATCGGCCTCAAGCGAATCCACCACCTGAACTTCTGGACCGGAAACGCGAAGCAGGCGGCCTTCTACTATCGCAATGCATTCGGCTTCTCGCAGATCGCCTTCTCCGGGCTCGAGTCCGGGGTCCGCGACCGCGCGTCGTGGGTCATGCGACAGGGCGACGCGACATTCGTGATCTCGTCGGGCCTCACGCAGGATTCCCCGATCAACGACTGGGTCTCGAAGCACGGCGACGGTGTGCGCGACATCGCCTTCGAGGTGGAAGACGCGGACGCTGCCTTCCGCGAGGCGCTGGCCCGCGGCGCGGAGGCGGAGTGGGAGCCGCGTGACGTGTCCGATGCCCACGGCACCGTTCGATGGGGCGCGGTTCGGACCTACGGCGACACCATCCACTCCCTCATCTCCATCGTCGACTACGACGGCCCCTTCCTGCCCGGCTTCGCGGAGCGGCACGTGCCCGGTCCCGACTTCGGCATCGAGACGGTCGACCACGTGGTCGGCAACGTCGAGCTCGGCGAGATGGAGACCTGGGCGTCGTGGTACGCGAGCGTGCTCGGCTTCGAACGCTACATCTCCTTCGACGACGAAGACATCTCGACGGAGTACAGCGCGCTGATGAGCATCGTGATGGCGGACGGCGATCAGCGGGTGAAGTTCCCGATCAACGAGCCGGCCGAGGGCAAGAAGAAGAGCCAGATCGACGAGTACCTCGAGTTCAACGGGGGACCGGGCGTCCAGCACGTTGCGATGCTCACGAAGGACATCCGGCACACCGTGCGTGCCCTGCGGGACGCGGGCGTCGAGTTCCTGCAGGTGCCCGATACCTACTACCAGGCGCTGCCGGACCGCGTGGGCGACATCGACGAGGAGTTCGGATCCCTGGCCGAGCTCGGGGTACTGGTCGACCGCGACGATGAAGGCTACCTGCTCCAGCTCTTCACGAAGCCCGTGCAGGACCGTCCGACCGTCTTCTTCGAGCTGATCCAGCGTGAGGGAAGCCGCGGCTTCGGGAAGGGCAACTTCAAGGCCCTCTTCGAGGCGATCGAGCGCGAGCAGGCCGCCCGCGGCAACCTCTGAACCGGAGACCTCCATGCCATTCTACCACCGCCTCGGCGACATCCCCCGCAAGCGTCACATGCAGTTCCGAAAGGAAGACGGGGGACTCCACCAGGAACAGCTCATCGGCAACAAGGGCTTCAGCGGCATCAGTTCGCTGATGTACCACATCCGTCCGCCGACGACCGTGACGGACTACGAGCTGGTTCGTGAGGTGAAGCTCGAGAAGGATCCCGATGCGCGGCTCCGGCACAGGCACTTCCGGCTGATGGAGACACCGGTCGGGGGCAGTCCGGTCATGGATCGTCGGCCGCTGCTGTTCAACTCCGACGTCTCGTCGTGGTGGGTGCGGCCCGACACGGAGGACGACTTCTTCTACCGGAACGCACAGGGCGACGAGCTCGTGTACGTCTCCGAGGGACGTGGGACGCTCGAGACGCAGTTCGGGGATCTCCCCTTCCGCCAGGGCGACTACATCGTCATCCCCCGGTCGATCATGCACCGGTATCGCTTCGACACCGTGGGCCGCGAAGACGGTGCCGGGCTCGGAGCCCTGCTGATTCTGGAGGCGAACGGCTACTACCGCGCGCCGGAACGATACCGGAACGAGCACGGACAGCTGATCGAGGGAGCACCGTTCAGCGAGCGCGACATCCGCCCGCCCGAAACGCTTCGCACGCACGACGAGGAGGGCGAGTTCCCGATCGTCGTGAAGCAGTACGACGCGCTGACCCGCTTCACGCTGGATCACCATCCGCTCGATGTCGTCGGCTGGGATGGATATTTCTTCCCGTGGGCGTTCTCGATCTACGATTTCGAGCCCAAGGTCGGGCGATTCCACCTGCCGCCGCCGGTCCACCAGACCTTCGAGTGCGAGGGCTTCGTGGTGTGCTCGTTCTGCCCGCGGCCCTACGACTTCGACCCGGAGTCGGTACCGGCGCCGTACGCTCATTCGAACGTCATGTCCGACGAGGTGCTGTTCTATTCGTCGGAGGAGTTCATGAGTCGGAAGGGGATCGCGTACGGATCGCTCACCCTCCACCCGGACGGAATCCCGCACGGGCCGCATCCGGGGAAGACCGAGGACTCGATCGGGAAGAAGGGCACCGACGAGTATGCGGTGATGTTCGACACCTTCCGGCCGCTGTACGTCGCGAAGGGGCTGACGGACTACGAGGACGACACGTATCAGCGGAGCTGGCTCGCGGTCGAGCCCTAGAGATCGACCGGGTCCGCTCGTAGCGCTCGCCGCAGTGGCCGTGCGACGTCGCGCACCTTATACCAAGGAACGTCGGCGCCGAGTGGGCGTCGCGATCAGCCTCCGGAGGTTCCGATGCTCCCGTCCCGCGTGATTGCGTCCGCGCTACTCGTTCTACTCGCCGCCTGCTCCAGCGGACCCCCGCCCGAGCCTCCCGCACCCGCGTTCGATCCTGCCGGGCTCTGGAACTTCAGCGTGGAGGTCGACGGTCAGCTTCTCGAGGGCACGCTGCGGATCAGCGGGTCGGAGGCCGAGGGATATCGCGGAAGTTTCTCGTCCGACGCAGGTGCAGCCAGCATGGCGCGAGTCGTGCTGGACGGCCGCAGCATGAGTTTCACGGTTCCCGACCTCAACTCCGCCGGGACGCTCGACTTCGCCGGGGACCGCTTCACGGGGGAGATCGACGGCGAAATGGGTACGATCGACATCAGGGGGCGTCGGCAGGGGGGCTGACGGCGGAACGCGACCCACCGAACCCGCGTCAGTGCGACCCGTCCGACTCGCTGACGCGTTCGAGTCGTTCCAGCTCCTCGAGCTCGATCGCTTCGAGTTCATCGAGCAGCGCGTCCACGTCGGCGAACCCGGTGGACTCGTGATACACGCCGGTGAGTTCGGACTCCGGCTCCAGCTCGCCGGCCTCGAAGAGCGACCAGATCTCACCGTCGTATCGGGTGTCCGCCAGCTCGGGAGCGTAGCGGCCGTAGTACGCGGTGACGTTGTCGACGTCGCGGGCGAAGAACCGGGCGGCATTGTTGTTCGCGGACGCGTCGATCACCTGCGGAAGGTCGATGATCACCGGGCCCTCCTCGTCCACCAGCACGTTGAACTCGGACAGGTCGCCGTGGACCAGGCCGGCGCAGAGCATCCGCGTGACGTAGCGCATCATCACGGCGTGATCTCTTCGTGACTGCTCGGGCGAGAGCGCGACGTCGCCCAGCCGTGGCGCTTCGTTCCCATCGGTGCCCGTGATCATCTCCATGAGCAGGACCCCCTCGTAGCAGCCGTACGGCTTCGGGACGCGCACCCCGGCACGCTTCAGCCTGTAGAGCGCGTCCACCTCCGTGTTCTGCCACCCCTCTTCCTGCTGGGCGCGGCCGAACCGCGAGCCCTTCTCCATGGCCCGCGCGCGCCGGGTGTTGCGGACCTTGCGACCCTCCCGGTACTCGACCGCGTGCTTGAACCCTCGCCTGCCGGCTTCCTTGTAGACCTTGGCGCAGCGCACCTCGTCCCCGCACACGACGGCATAGACGTCGGCCTCCTTCCCGCTCATGAGTGGGCGAATGACCTGATCCACCAGTCCATCATCGACCAGCGGTTGCAGACGTCGGGGTGTTCTCATCTCGAGCTTGGGCTTCGGGGGTGTGGCTCGAAACGTCACACTGCCCGGTGATTCTCGACAGCGTCCCCCGACCGCCGTCCCACCCGCGGCCATGCTCTTCTTAGCTTGTTTCCATGAATTCTTCCGAAGATTCCAGCCCGTCCGACCCCGTCCCGCCGGCGGAGTCGAACGACGATCCCGACCTCCAGGCCCGGATTCGTGCCGCGGTGGAGCTCCTCGAGGCGATCGACGACGACCGATCCCTGCTGGCGCACGCCGACCCGGACGATCAGCGCCGCCTGATCCACGCGGCGGGCCGGGTGTGGACCCCCGACGAGACGCGGCGGCGCCAGCTCACCAGGGCCCTGGCGAAGCAGCGGAAGGCCGAGGCGAAGGAGCGGCGGGAGGCGGCCCTGGACGAGACCGGGATCCGGACGCTTCGGCGTAAGCCCACCTATACGACCCCGAACGTCTATCCGCCGGCGCTGCCGGGTGATGTGCCCGCGGCACGTGACACGGCTGAAGCCGGCGAGGCGCCCGCCGCGGCCGAGGACGTCGGCCGCCAGCACTGCTACGTCTGCAAGGAGGCGTTCACGGAGCTGCACCACTTCTACGACCAGATGTGCCCGACCTGCGCGGAGCTGAACTTCCGCAAACGCGGCGAGCTCGCGGATCTGAGCGGTCGGGTCGCGCTCCTCACCGGGGGGCGGGTGAAGATCGGCTATCAGGCCGGCATCAAGCTCCTGCGGTGCGGGGCCGAGCTGATCGTGACCACGCGCTTTCCGCAGGATGCGGCCGCCCGGTACGCCCGGGAGGAGGACTTCGAGGACTGGGGCCATCGCCTCACGATCCACGGGCTGGACCTGCGGCACACGCCGAGCGTCGACGCCTTATGCGCGGGGCTGCTCGAGAGCCGGGGGCGGCTCGACTTCATCATCAACAACGCGTGCCAGACGGTGCGCCGCCCGCCGGAGTTCTACGCGCACATGCTCGGCGAGGAGGCGGAGGCCCGGAAGCAGCTGCCCGCGCATCTCCACGACGCCCTGGTCGCCCCCGCGCTCCGCGACGCGCCCGGCCTGACGCATGCCGGTGAACTCTCCCAGCTTCCCCTGCTGCCGGAGGAGCGGGAGAAGCGCCACCAGCTCTTCCCTGCGGGGCAGCTCGACCAGGACCTCCAGCAGGTCGATCTGCGCGAGACGAACTCGTGGCGCATGCTCATGGCCGACGTGCCGACCGTCGAGCTGCTGGAGGTGCACCTGGTGAACGCCGTCGCGCCCTTCGTTCTGAACGCGCGGCTCAAGCCGCTGATGTTGCGCACGGAGAACCGCGACAAGCACATCGTGAACGTGTCGGCCGTCGAGGGTCAGTTCTACCGGAACGCCAAGACGACGCGGCACCCGCACACGAACATGGCCAAGGCCGCGCTGAACATGATGACGCGTACCTCCGCCACCGACTACCGCAACGACGGCATCCACATGAACGCCGTCGACACCGGGTGGGTGACCGACGAGGACCCGGCGGCGATCGCAGAGCGGAAGACCGAGGTCCACGGATTCCACCCGCCGCTGGACATCGTCGACGGTGCCGCGCGCATCGTGGATCCGATCATCAGCGGGATCAATTCCGGAGAGCACGTCTGGGGGCAGTTCCTGAAGGACTACGTGCCGACCGACTGGTAGCGCGGGCGACGAGGCCTGGATGGGCATTGAGTAACTTTGTGTCGCAAAGTAGATTGAAATCCGGCGTGAGGATGCGCCGATGGTCCCCTTTTCGAGACATCACATGACCCGTGCCTCGCTCGCCGGCTGGAGCATCGCTTCCGGCTTCCTTCTCCTGGCCGTCCTGTCCGGGCGTCAGGCCGTCCGGGACGGTGTCGACCCACGCCCGAACCAGGTCCTCGCCGGGTCCGCCGCCATCGAGCCGGTCCCGTCCGCGGGACTCCTCTATGGACGGGTCACCACGACCGACGGCGTCGTGCACGAGGGACGACTCCGCTTCGGCGGCGACGAGGAAGCGTTGTGGAGTCACTACTTCAATGGTCGGAAGGTGGTGAACCCGTGGGCGGAGAGCGCCCCGTCGTCGGCGCTGGTCCGGACGCAGCCGCGGGAGATCGCCGGCATCGGGTTCGGCTCGGTCGAGCGGAAGATCGATCTCGAGCGTCCCTTCATGGTGAGGCTCGGGGACATCGCGCGGATCGACGCGGAGCGCCGGACGCTCTCGGTGACGCTCCGGTCGGGTGACGTCGTGACTCTCGACCGCTTCGAGGCGGACGACTTCGCCGACGGTATCCGCGTGTGGCACGACACCGGAATGGTGGATCTCGATGAATGGAGCATCCGGTCGGTCGAGTTCGTGTCCCCGCCGGAAGACATGACGGGGCCGGCTCCACTCCGGGGCATCGTTCGGACGTCGTCCGACGAGTTCGCGGGGCTGCTCCAGTGGGACCGCGAGGAGGCGTTCGTGACGGATCTGCTCGAGGGCATCGGCCGGGAGGGTGAACCGGTGTCGATTCGGTTCGCCGGCATCGCTGCGATCGAGCGCGTGTCCGCGACCGCGATCCGCGTGGTACCGAAGGATGGCGGGCGGGTGGTGATGACCGATCTCGCCGGTCCGATGCCCCATCGCGGCATATATGTGGACGATGCTCGGTACGGGCGCGTGCTGGTTTCGTGGGACGCAGTGGAAACGGTGGTTCTCGGCACCGACGGCGATACTGCGCCGCCCCCTCCCGATTTCGGAGCGTTCACGGGAGGGATCCCACTGTCCGGCACGGTAACGACTCGATCCGGCGAGCGCCTCGCCGGGCGACTCGTGTACGACCTCGACGAAAGCCGGACCATAGAGACGCTCGACGCCCCGTGGGAGGGCGTGGACTACACCATCCCCTTCGGCCTTGTCGCGTCGATCCAGCCAGCCGCCCTCTACGACGAACCTGGAGCGACGGGGGTGACGTTGCGCTCGGGCGAAGTCCTTTCGCTGGAGCCCGAGGGTGACCTGGGACCGCAGGTCGCCGGTGTGCTGATATTCCCGGCCGCAGACGGGGAGGCGACCGCAGGGCGGTCGTCGGGCGGTGCCGCGGACGTGGCCGGGGCGAAGTTCGTGCCGTGGAGCGAGGTGGCGCGAGTAGACTTCGAGCGGGATGGCGCGGCGTCGATGTCCCGGGGCGGGTGACGTCCGCTACTCCACCGCCAGCGTCACTTCAAGCCAGCGCGACGGCTGGACCATGTGCCGCACCCGGATCGGATGCTCCCCGCGGGGCCAGTCCACCACGCCCGCCTGCGCTTCCAGGACGGTATCTCCGGGCATCAACGTGCGTTCGCCGCCCAGTGCGAAGCAGGTCCCCGAGGGATCCGGAAAATCGCGAGCCGTCTCGATGTCCAGTTCGCAGGTCCGGAGCCACGCCGTTCCAGCGGTCTCCCCGACGCGCACGACGCGCGAGGAGATGAGCACGGTGTCCCCTCTGGCCGCTCGGGCCGGCGTGACCGTGACGGTGATCTCGTAGCCGTCGTCCGTCACGAGTCTCGCCTCGGGGACGGCTTCGAGGGGCTCGAGAGGAGATTCGCCGCAGGCGGTGATCAGAGCGGCAGTCGCGGCCGCCAGGCAGACCGCGCCGACCGTGGAGCGGAGAGCGTCGTTCCTCGATCCACGGGCGCGTCTCATACCCCCATCTTCTCCTCGCCCCAGATCGCCTTGTGGATCTGGGTCTGGAAGCGGAGCGGCAGGTCGCTTTCGAGAATCCACCCCGCGAGCGCCTCGAGGTCCACCTCGTTCCACACCGGCGAGACCAGCAGCGCCTTCAGTCGGCCTTCACGCACGTCGGCGTCCAGCCCTCGCTCGCGGATCGTGTCGCACATCCAGTCGAAGTCGGCCCGGTCGGCGACAACGAACTTCACCTCGTCGTGCGGCAGCAGGTGGTCGAGGTTCGACCAGAGATTCTTCTCGACCTCGCCCGATCCGGGGCATTTCAGGTCCATGATGACGTGTGCGCGGGGATCGCGCGCCTCGATCGTCACGGCGCCGGAGGTCTCGATCAGCACCGTGAAGTCCTCGTCGAGCAGCCGCTCGATCAGCGGGAATGCGTTGGGGTGGGCCAGTGGCTCGCCCCCGGTGATCTCCACCAGGGGGGTCCCGATCTC